>LDZU01000044.1_pt1 | contig 26904 bp, 26 predicted proteins | sample 615531 | NCBI WGS metagenome assembly LDZU01 (sample SAMN03408293, study PRJNA278302) | terrestrial metagenome | isolation source: oil reservoir sample SB2 | place: USA: Alaska, North Slope, Schrader Bluff formation | collected 2011-09 | reverse complement strand
TGTTCACTTTTCAAGTTTTGATGATTATTTTTGACCGTTTTAGCAGTTCACTTTTCAACTGTTATCAGTTCACTTTTCAACTGTTATCGGTTCACTTTTCAACTGTTATCGGTTCACTTTTAAAGTTCTGCTAACAATAAATTAAGATTCATTTGACAATAGCTGAAAAATGTAGATAATAAAAACCAATCATGGTGGGAAGTCTTTCATCGATCCAAATTATTCTTCTGAAAAACATCAGAATCAAAGACGGATAGCGATTTTGGGAGAATGTATGCCATCCTTAGAAATTATTGTTGATACAGTAGAAGATGCGGTCGCTGCTGAAATTGGGGGCGCAACGCAGATTGCTGTTCTCTCTCACTATCCCAGCACAGGTGTTACACCATCGTATGGGATGGTAGCAAGGATTCGCGAGAGAGTAAAAATTCCAATGCTGGTATTGATCTGTCCCCACACGCGCAGTTACATTCCATCTCAAGAAGACATGGAGATCTGCATACGTGATATTGAGGCAGTGAAAGCGCTGGGGATCCATGATTTTTTATTAGGTTTCATTGACCAGTCTAATAATATGAATGTACAAGCCATTGAAAAAATTAAAGCTGCACACGTCGACATTAATTTACACAGCCGGATCATTTGGGAATTTGCCAGAGACATCAGGAAAACCGTCGAAACAACCATCAGTCTGAATTTCCTTTCTATGCGCACAAGCGGTAATTACATGATGAATGGGGATACATCCGAAACCATAAAAAATATCTCTTTAATCAAAAATCTCTCAAAAAATAGAATTGAAATATTATTAACCGGCGGAATAACAGCTGCTAACGTGGAGAATTTGGTAAACCAGACTGATATCTATAATCTACAAATTGGCAGAGGAGTTCGCACGCCAAACAATTCATACAGCCCGGTTGATTCTATGAAGGTCGCATCTATTCGATTAAAACAATTAGCTCTCTTTGAAAAGAGTAAATTAATAAATAATGACTTCGGCAATTGATCTTTCGCAAAGAATTGACGATAGTATTTTCTTATTTCAATCTGATAAAACTATGTTAGATTTAAGGTGATATGTCCCTTCAAGATCTAATCAACGGTGAAATAGGGGTAAACTTGGCAAAAAGCGTGGCAAGAAATTTACCCGAAAAAACAGGTTTCAACCTGGCGCATTCCATAGCTAAAATCATCAGCCAACGAGAAAACTCCCAAATGGTACGCTGTGTTCGGGCAAATCAATGGGTTGTCAGTGGAAAGAAATTAACTGGTGATGAGCTTGATCAGAGAGTTCGGGATGTTTTTAACCATACCGCGTACTGTCTGTTTGATCTTTACCATAACATTGATAAGCCGAAGACTTTACTGGAAAAAATTACCTTCAGCCCAAAATTGGTAGATACTCTCGCTAACAGAGAAAAATGTGATGAGGGTACCATTTATCTTACTCCTCATCTTAGCAATTTCGATTTAGCTGGTCGTGCGATCACATACAGCGGCCATCATATTCTCGTCCTCTCCTACCCCAATCCCAACAAAGGTTACCAAATGCAGAATAAGATGCGGAAAGAATATGATATTGAAATAATGCCAATGTCTGTCGAATCACTTCGACTGGGAAAACAACGTTTACAAGAAGGCAAAGCCATTATCACCGGATTAGATCGACCCCTCAATGAAAGTAAATACCATCCAAAATTTTTTGGGTACCCATCCATGCTTCCGGTGACCTATATCAAGCTCGCGCTCCAGACTAAATCTCCCGTCATCGTAGTGGCATGTATCGGAAATGAGGATGGAAAATATTCAGCCGATGCATCTGATCCCATTTACATGGATCAGTATGACGATCCTGTGCAAGAAATGGAACGAAATGCAGAAAAAGTGTTAAAACAAGCAGAGATTTATATTCGCGCCCATACAAACCAGTGGTCTATGTTCTATCCGGTCTGGCCATGGGCTCTGAATGAAATGCCCCAGTAGTTATAAGTTTATTATTCTCTAAGTGAAAGGAATTAATATGAACGAGCAAAAAACGGATCATGACATTTCTGAACATCAACGTATTAATGATATTTTACTAGGACCTCTGGAAAGACCAGCCATCCAGTGGTTGGTCAAGCATATGCCTGCATGGGTAACACCTGATCATCTTACCTTTTTAGGATTGTTGGCAGCCCTCCTGATCAGCGTCAGTTATTGGGCAACAAATTTCAGTCCAAATTTTTTATGGCTGGCAAGTTTTGGTTTCCTGCTCAACTGGTTTGGAGACAGCCTTGATGGAAATCTGGCTCGTTTTAGAAAAACAGAACGACCTAAATATGGATACTACGTTGACCATATCGTGGATACTATTAGCGAGATCATGATCTTCTTTGGCCTTGGGTTATCGAAGTATGTCAATTTCGATCTGGCTGTGCTGGGGTTGATTGGCTACCTGTGTATGACCATCCAGGTTTACATTACCACCAATGTGCGTGGCGTTTTTAAGATTTCTTACGGAAAATTGGGGCCCACCGAAATTAGAGCAATTGCGATTCTTGCCAACACCTTCATTTTCTTTATTGGGAATCCTACAATTCATCTGCCCTTCGGAGAAGTTGGTCTCTACAATATCATCGTGGGCGTAGTTGTAATTTTGATATTTTCCATCTTCCTCATCACCGTTTTTCAAGAAGCGCGTTTTTTGGATAAAGAAGACAGAAAGAGATGGAAAAATAAGCAATAAAACCTATTTTAACAAATCATTAACCTCCCGTCGGATTTCACAAAATTGAATTCGCGATATAATACATTGATTTTTAAAATCACAAACATAACAGGGAGTTTATGATGATTGTTACTACAAAAAATTTATTTGAAGCCGCTTATGGCAAATACGCCATCGGTGCCTATAACATCAACAATCTAGAACAAACCATGGGATTGTTCCAGGGCAATTTGATCAGTAAGGCTCCATTCATCATTCAGATCAGCAAAGGAGCCAGAGATTATACAGATAAACGCATGCTGCAAGCTCTTATCACAGCCGCCGATGAGGTTTTCCCTGAAGCCGTTTTCGCAGTTCATTTGGATCATGGAGATGAAGAAACCTGCTACGACTGCATTGATAGCGGATTCTACAGCTCGGTGATGATAGATGCCAGCCATGAAAGCTTCGAGGAAAATATTGCCACCACAAAACGCGTCGTTGAAGCTGCACACGCGAAAGGGCTGGTTGTCGAAGCAGAACTCGGTCAACTTGGTGGTGTAGAAGAGCATATTAAAGTCAGTGAAGATGAAGCCAGATTGACCAACCCTACACAGGCAAAAGAATTTGTTGATCGCTCTGGCTGTGATTCTTTGGCAGTTGCCATTGGCACCAGCCACGGTGCTTTTAAATTTTCCGGAAGCCAATCGCTGCATTTTGATGTACTGGAAGAGATACAAAAACAACTTCCTGGTTTCCCTCTGGTTATGCACGGCAGCAGTTCCGTTCCTCAAGATGAAGTGGAACGGATCAATAAAGCCGGTGGGAAACTGCAAGGAGCGCGCGGGGTGGATGCAAACCAATTTAAACGAGCTGCAGAATTGGGTGTAACCAAGATCAACATTGATACTGATGGGCGCCTGGTGTGGACGCGGGTTCACCGAGAATATTTCCTGGCTCACCCCGAAGTATTTGACCTGCGAAAACCTGGGCAGATATTCATGGATGAATATGCAAAATTCATCGCAGAAAAGAATGAGAAACTAGGCAGCGCAGGGGCACTTGACGACGTCAGGGAACTTGTAAGTAAATAACTCACAATAAACAACAAAGAAATAGATCACAGGGACGCATACTTCTGTTTTTTAGAACGCGTCCCTTTTTCGATGATACAATCTCAAAAGAGAGAATTAAATAAGGCAGGATATGAATGGCAAATAAAAATTTTTTAATTGACATGGATGGCGTTTTAGTTCAGGGAAAAAAGATGATCCCCGGAGCTGATAAATTTATTAATTCGTTGCGTGAAAAGAACTATAAATTTCTAATTTTAACGAACAATAGTATTTACACTCCAATCGATTTGGCGCACAGGCTGCAAACTACCGGAGTGGATGTGTCACAAAATGAAATTTATACTTCAGCTATGGCAACCGCCAATTTCATGAAATCACAAAAACCGGGAGGAAATGCTTTTGTGATTGGCGAAAGTGGATTGAATTTGGCAGTTCATGAAGCTGGTTTCATTCTCACACCCGAGAATCCGGATTTTGTAGTTCTTGGTGAAACTTTTGATTACAATTTTCGCCAGGTCACCAAGGCAATCCGACTGATACTGGATGGGGCACATTTCCTTGCCACCAATCCAGATCCTACCGGTCCCAGCGATGAGGGCATTGTTCCAGCATGCGGAGCAATGGCAACTCTCATCGAAAAAGCCAGTGGGAAAAGCCCATTTTTCTGTGGGAAACCTAATCCCTTCATGATGCGTTCAGCGTTGAATCATCTGGGCGTGCATTCAGAAGATACGGTGATGATCGGCGATCGTATGGATACGGATGTTATTGCCGGATTGCAGAGTGGTATGGAAACAATTTTGGTGCTATCCGGGGTAACCAGCCCCGACGATATTGAGAATTTCGCGTATAGACCTAACAGAATTGAAAAATCTGTGAACGAGATTGAAATATAAATAATAATGATCTTTTTTAAACTAACATGCGGATTTCTTTGTGAAAGAATCATCCTTCTCTATTGAATTTCAACCAATTGGTATTCGTTTGGTATGTTCAGAGCCAACCACCATTCTGGATGCAGCCAGACAGGCTGGCATTGCTCTTAGAAGCGATTGTGGGGGCAAAGGATCATGCGGCAAATGCGCTATTCAAATCATTGAAGGTAGCAGCAGTTCGCTCACACGAAACGAGACTATTTTTCTCAAAGGGGGGATGCTACAACAAAATGAACGTCTGGCTTGTGAAACCATCGTGCATGAAAACGTTAAAGTTTTCATTCCGCCCACATCCTTCCACAATTCCCAGATTTTGCAGACCGAAGGAACCTTGCAGAAAATAGAAATTCATTCTCCCATTCATATTGAATTTTTACAAATGTCCCCCCCAACTCTTGCCGCCCCAAGATCTGATCTGCAAAATATCCTTTCCGCACACGATCATTTACGCTTTGAAAATGATGAGAAAGCCCTGGACTTGTTGAAAAGCATTCCCACAACAATTCGAGAAGGGGGCTGGAAAGCATATGCCATCTGCAATCATGATCAAATAATCAACGTTGTTCAAAACAAACCAAAAAGAACACTCGGAGTTGCAGTGGATATAGGTTCAACCAAGATTGCCTGTTATTTATTGGATTTGTCTTCAGGAAATACACTCGCAGTAAAAGGTATCCCCAACCCTCAAATAGCCTATGGTGAAGACATTATGGCCCGCCTGAGCTATGCCATGCAGGGTCCGGAGCAGGAAGCACAGCTACACGCAATAATAATTGATGCAATCAACCAGACAATTGAGAATCTCTCCAAAAGCACATCCTCACAATCCAATGAAATAGCAGATTTTTGTTTTGTGGGGAATACCGCCATGCATCATTTTTTCCTAAACTTACCTTCAAAGTATCTAGCTACCTCCCCGTTTACCCCAGTTGTGAATACGGAAATGAATATTCCAAGTGAAAGACTCGGTTTGCATGGAATGACCGGCAGTAAAGCATATATTCCCGGTCCTATCGCGGGCTTTGTTGGTTCTGATCACCTGGCTTTTCTATTAGCCACCGGATTTGGAGAAAATGATTGCGTTCGACTTGGGATTGATATCGGGACCAACACAGAGATTGCTCTGCAAAAAGGGGGAAGGATCGTCAGTTGTTCCACCGCTTCTGGCCCAGCTTTTGAAGGGGCTCACATCCGTTTCGGTATGCGTGCATCGCCCGGTGCCATAGAGCATGTACAGATCAACCGGGAAGGAATTGCGAAATGTGCTGTTATTGGAGACGGCGAAGCTGTGGGTATTTGTGGTTCTGGAATTCTAGATGCAATTTCAGAAATGAAAAATGCAAAAATACTGAACCAGCGCGGACGTCTTGACTTAGATCATCCCAGAGTACAGGTTGATGAGAATAAAATGCGATTTTTCTCTTTGGTTTCAGCAACCGATCATCAACGGGAAATTTCGATCTCACAAAAGGATATCGACCAGGTATTACTTGCAAAGGGAGCCATCCGCAGTGGCATTGCGATTCTAATGGATTATTTGCAGATAAAAGCAGGGGATATTGATGAAATTATCATCGCCGGTGCATTCGGATCATATTTAAATCCATATCACGCAATTCAAATTGGCATGCTCCCTGATGTTGACCTTTCCCGAATAAAAGCTGTTGGAAATGCAGCAGGAGCAGGCGCCAGATTAATGTTGCTGTCTGATAAAATACGCCTAAAGGCCAGGGAGCTTTCCAATCATATTGAGCATTTGGAATTAAATACGTATCCCGATTTCGATATGTTTTTCGCCAACGGGATACGGTTCTAATTTGTCTCTTTTTTATATGTTTTTAAAAATAATCATTCACCAGGTCTTATTCTATTTAAGAAACGAATGGTTGGATGAACAGTACGATCGTTGCAACACAAATCACAGCCATAAGCCCATAGGAAAAATAATTTTGCCATTTTTTATTGACATATTTGCCAAGGATATCCCTGTTGTTTGCTAGTTTCAAGAGCAGCACCAGGATCACAGGCAGCAAGATCGCATTGATCGCCTGGGTCATCCACATCAATTTAAAAAGTGGTAAATTAGGGATTAAAACAACTAGCGCACTGATAATGATCACAGCTCCTAATAATCCGTAAAAAATAGGGGCGTCTTTGCGCTCATTATCCAATCCTCGCTCCCACCCAAAGGCTTCCGTGATCGGATATACCGTAGAGAGTGGAAGAACCATAGCTGCCAAAATGGAAGCCCCAATAAAACCAATAGAAAATAATACTTTTGCCCACTCTCCTGCTAACGGGGCAAGTGCCATCGCCGCCTGCTCAGCTTCTTCGACAACAATTCCATGTTTAAATAAGGTTGCTGCAGTCGTGATAATGATGAAAGCGGAAATGATATTCCCCCAGATTGCTCCAAATATTACATCAACCTTGGTCATAGGATACTCTTCCACTTTTACCCCCTTATCGACAATGGTCGCCTGCATATAGAAAATTCCCCAGGGCGTGATGGTTGTGCCAATGGTTGCAAGTAAAGCCATCAGATAATGGCTTTCGAATGTGACTTTCGGTATAAAAGAGGCTTTTAGAATTTCGGTCCAATCGGGTTTTAAGATTATTGCAGAGATCACATAACTCAGAGCAGCCATACATAATACGATGAGTACTTTTTCAATTCTCTTATATGATCCTTTCATGATCAATAAAGAGAGAACAAGAGCAACAATTGGAATCACAATATAGCGGCTTATACCCAGCAGTTCCGCACCCGCAGCAATTCCGGCAAATTGTGAAATGGTCGTTCCCAGGTTGGCAACCAGCAAGCAAAGCATGGCAAAGAGGGTAATCTTCACTCCAAATTTCTCCCGAATCAGATCGGCAGTCCCTTTTCCGGTAACTGTTCCCAGCCGTGCAGCCATTTCTTGAATGATCACCTCTCCAAAAGTCACCACAACCAGCAACCATAGGAAGTTATAACCATAACGAGAACCAGCCATCGAATATGTAGCAATGCCCGAGGCATCGTTATCCGCAGAAGCGGTGATGAGACCAGGACCAAGCATCGTCAACAACAGCCAAAACCGTTGAAAGAATTTGATTTTGACATATGGTTTTTTCATAGTATCGTCCTAGAAGAAACGCGGCAGGCGTTTTTTATATGCAGTGGGTAATACAGCATCCAGGGCATCATCGAGGGTCACAATGCCCTGCATAAATCCGGTTTCTCTATCAACGACCGGAATTGAAAGCAGGTTATATTTGGCTGCCAAATAGGCAATTTCTTCCTGAGAAGAAAGCGGCGATACGGAAATAGGATTTTTATTCATGAGTGATTCCACTTCAACGGTTGGATCAGCCATCACCAAATCGCGAAGATAAATTTCACCCACCAGGCATTTCTTCTCATCTAAAACATAGATGTAATACATGTCTTCCACTTCTTGGGCATCTTCGGATGAACGCAAGAAAGCAATGGCTTCATCAGCTGTTAACCCCTTCGGGATCCAGCCAAATTCCGTGGTCATAATTCCGCCTGCCGAATCGGGTGGATAATCGAGCAAGGACCGGATATCATCCGCTTCATCTTTTTCCATCAGGTCAAGTAAGACAGTGCTTGTTTCGCGCGGTAAGCTTGCAATGAGATCAGCGGCTTCATCCGGCTCCATTTCTTCCAGGATATCTGCCGCGCGCTCGGAATCCATCGTTGAAAGTGCATCGATTTGAAAGCGGGATGGACTCTCTTCCAACGTATCAGCCAAGATTTCATCCCCCATTTTTTGCAGCAGCGATTGACCCGTCATCCGATCGAGATCATTTAAAATACTGGCTATATCTGCCGGCGGCAATTTACTGATCTTTTCTTGTGATGTTTTCAACCTGAGTGGATCTTTCTCTTCCACATACGCCACATCTTTCCAGGATATGACCTGGTCGCCTGTGAAATTTTTAAATAATTTTCCCAACAAATCATTGATTCTTTGAAAACCAAGACGACGCAATAGACCGGCGTTTCCAACATCCACACCCGTTACAAAGTAAGCATCCTTGGTATACGCAATTTGAATATCATTGACACGAACAACCCGCTTTCCTTCCACATCCACTATTTGATGATCCAATACCTGCTTTTTTAGATACAATTCGTTGCCCTTAGGAATGTAAGGTGTGATCTCAACAGCCGGTCTATTGATAGTGACATTTGGAAACAGGCTACTGATTGATTCAGACGATACCAATTTGATATTTCCGTTTTTCTCTTTGATTTCAACCGCAATGACCTGATGAAAAACCTTCTCATCAAAACCAGTCAGAATATCTCTGCACTTTCCGATCTCTTTTCCCCAGCGGTCCCAAACTTTTTTATCGAGAATTTCGCTCAAATAAAACATTTCTACTCCTTTCAGTCCCTATCCCAACCTCTTTCACTCTTTTATTCCGCATAATAGTTTTTCTGCGACAATCTACGGATAAATTTGCTTTTATAAAATCAAAATTTTCTTATAACCAATTTACCTTCTTGAAGAAGAAAATTACTACCAACATGATCCCGGTAGAGATTCCAAATATGGTCATAAAAGCATTATCATTACCTGCTAAAGGTAAATCAACATTCATTCCAAAAAATCCCGACACGATTGAAGGCAAACTTAACACAATCGTCCAAGCCGTCATGATCTTGAAGATGATATTTTGATTATTCTGAATAATAGATGCGTATGCATCCATCATTTGGCTGAGCAGGTTTTCGGAAATGCCAGTCATTTCAATGGCTTGTTGGTTTTCAACGATGACATCATCCAGTAAATCCGAATCGTCAGGAAAAATTGTGAAGAATTTATTGCGCTGCAACCGTTCAAACATAAGTTCATTCGAACGCAGGGCAGTAGAAAAATATTCCAAACATTTCTGATATTTCAACAGTTCCAGAACTTCTTTATTCCGGATGGAACGCTGCAGATCATCTTCGATACGATTGATCTGTTTTTGGATGCTGCGAAGATATGTTAGAAAGAATGTCGCATTTGCCAGCATGATCTGCAAGATAAAACGGTTGCGTTTTATAGTGGAGAAATTTTTACTATTCCGAGTGAGAATGCTGCTGATCAGATCATTTTCGTAGCGGCATATTGTAATAATGAATTGATCATTAAAAATGATGCCCAGGGGTATGGCAATATATGGTATATCTTCTTCAAAGCTCTGAAAGTATGGAATACGCAGCAGAATCAGAGTATACCCATCATCTTTTTCCGTTCGTGAACGTTCATCCAAATCCAACGGATACGTTATAAAATCCTTCGGAATTCCCAGGGAAAGTAATTGTTCGATTTCCTTCTCGTCCGGATTGACGACATTGATCCACGCGCCATCCGTTATCTGCTCAATCGGAAGGAGTTTCTCGTTTTTTGTCTGTAAAATCGTGATCATGAGCTGCCTCCTTAATACATTGTTCCCGATCCAATAAAAAAAGCCCTCAGCTTTTCCATGCGAGATAGGCTGAGAGCTTGTTCTATACAGACAAAGCAATCAAAAGGAAGTGGATGCTTATTACAGCAACGCACCTCCCAGCCAAACTATTTCGCATGAAAATCGTGTTAAGCTACGTCTAGGGTCAGGATCCAGATCGTATGATTTTTCTTCTTGCATTTTTCCTTTGCTTTCTTTAAATAAACACACTTTGTAGTTTACACCCTCGTGGATGCCCAGTCAAGAAAATAACACATTCTGGTTATTTCAATTTAACAAAGGAATTCCCATTCATTAAAATTAGAATTCCCGAGACGCCTATAAAAACCGGAATGGAGCTATTTCTTCCCCAGGTTTTTGATAGACCCCATCATGGCCACACTCTGTTTAACCTCTGGTTCCCCATAATACTCAATGGAGCCCACCCCGGTAATCGCAGCATCCAGCTCTTTCGTGATCCACAAGCGCGCACTTCCTACACCCGTAAGACTGATGCGTGTTTTTTCACTTTCAAGTTCATCAGCAATATAGCTTCCGGCGCCAGTTATATTGACAAATTGCTCTTTTGTTTTTCCCTGAATGGCAAGTTTCCCCGCCCCCGGAAGATCAGATTTGATCACATCAAAGACAATATCTTCAAAATTCACGCTGGAAGCACCACTTAAATTAAGATGCAGTTCCTTACCCTTAAAGCCCAGCGCATCGATTTTACAGCCACCGGTAACTTCCAGGGCATCCAGTTGTTTCATAGTGACATAAAAGGCAATTCCGTGAGTTGAAAGATAATCCAAACCCGCAGATAGTTTTTCAAGCCAATCACGCCCAATATCAATGATCAGACAACCATTGATTACATCAGTTTTTATTCTACTTAAGATGTGCTCTTCAGCTTCGATCGTTACTTCTTGTTTTGATCCCTGTTTCAATTCTATTTTTCCAATCCCTTTCACGGTAATCCGGTTGAATTCGCCTAATTCCCTGGTTTCCTTTTTCAAATCAGCCATTTTAATCTCCTGTTTCCTTCGATATTAGTATACATTTTGTATACGTATTTTTCAGCAATGAGTTGTAATAAAAATAGCGCAGAGAAGACTGCGCTATTTAGAAATATTTCAGTTACTAATTTCAGCTAATCAAACTGAATATAGAAGCGCTGACACCCAAACCCAATCCTACCAGAATCAATCCGGCAAGCCATTGTATTATTCCCTGGGCAACCCAACCTATAACAATCGTCAGGATGGTTTCACCCCATTCCAGATCCAGAGCTTCTTTTGCAGCGCTAACCCATGCTATTAATCCAACAACACTGCCAGCGAATTGAAAAATACCGGTGGCACAGCGTAATGCCGGGGATATCACAGAGATTATCGCAAGAAAACCCACCGCACTCCAGATAGAAGCAAGCCCGAGTGTGCGAACCAATTCCTTAAAATTTGTATTTGCATTGAATAACCTTTTACTGACCCAATCAATGATAAAGCAGCTCAGGGCGAATCCGGCAACAACGAACGCAGCACGGAACATGGAGCCGAAGAGCCACGATCCAAAATTTTTTTGCAGCATGGCGGCATTCATTCCCATGCTGCTCAACAATGCTGCAATCGCTACAATGATCCAGGCCAAAGTCGTGAAACTTGCATCCTCCTCAACTTCTTTGTAAATATCTTTTCGAAATGATAACGCTGCTATGATTTTTTCTATCATCTCTTCATCTCCACACTTAATTGAATAAGTCGCTATATTCCATGCGATATATTAACTATACAGGGTTTTTTCGTTCGTTGTAAAAATATTTAATTTATTTCAGGATAAAATCTTAAATGATTAATCCACACTATCAGATTTCATACGCAGCATTTCCCGTGCGGTTCCATCATCAAGAACCAACACATTAAATTGATGGGCTTTCAGAGAAGCCAGGAATACATGTGCTTTGAGTGGATTAGCGCCAATGCCAATGGACCATTTTGCATTGCGCAGAACGGATAGCGGTGCACCGATAAGACGTTGATTAAAAGGATCATCAATTGGAACACCATTTTCATCGATCATACGTGATAAAGAATGCCCGATCGCTCCTTTCGATTGAAATACAACACGGTCTTCTTTTCGGAAGTAACCGGAGCGTTCCAAACTGGAAAGGTTATCCGTTAGAGAACCAACACTGGAAATGACAATTTCTGCTTCTTCTGCTTTTTGAATGGTTTCGCGGATATGCTTTTCATTCATCAAATGCTGTGCGATTTCAGCGGTCTCTACAACAGCGGGAGCTTGCAGGTATCGATAAGAACCACCCAAACAGCGCGCCATTTTTTGTGCCAATTCTGGTCCATCAATAGCAGGGTCGCCGAAACCAAGCCCGCCCATCAACTGAATGACTTCTATTCCTTCATAATCAAAATTATATTCGGATAATTCGCGTACCAGGTAAGAGAGTGTTACACCGAAACTTATGCCGATGATTACATTATCATGCAGTATTTGTGAGAGAAATTCGGCAGCGGCAAAACCAACATTGTTAAATGATTGTTCATTACTCATGCCACCAGATACTACAATAGCTTCTTTGAGATCAAATGCATGCTTAACCTTTTCTGCAAGGGAAGGAAATTTTTCAACGGGACGTTTAATATAAATGCGGACAATCCCTGATTCAATTGCCTCAGCCAGAAGGCGCGACACTGTAGATCGTGAACAATTCAAAGCTTTGGCAATTTCAAATTGGCTCAAACGCTGCTCATAATACATTTCTGCAGCCCGGATCATATTTGTTTCTTTTGAACTCAACCGCAAAATTTCCTCCTTTACTTTTTACTCTCCATTATGACTGAAAGAATTTTATCAATAAATCACGTATTTGCCATGCCTCAGTCGATTCACGGATCGCTTCAAGATTTTCCTTTTCACTGCAGAACATGGCCATATCACGCAGTGCTTCCATATGTTCCTGTTTGTTTGGAGCGGCAAAACAAAAAATAATATCCACCGGATCATTCTCGGGAACACCGAATTCGACAGGTTTTTTCAATGTTATTAGACTAAAACAAGTTTTATTCACACCCATATCCGGTCCTGCATGCCCCAATGCAAGTCCGGGTGCAATCACTACATATGGACCTAATTCCTTAACAGTATTGATGATTGCATCCAGATACCTGGGTTCAACACCACCATCGTCGATTAAAAGCTGAGCACCCTGTTGTAAAGCTTGTTCCCAATCAACAGCGGAGACTTTTAATCTAATCATATTCTCTTTGAGAAGTTCAACCAGAGATGCTGCCATTTTCTACATTATCCTTTTCTTTCGATTCCTTATTAAGAAAAAGGGGCTCCATGGAACAAGGTAATTATAAACATGGAGCCCCCTTCTTTAACATGCTGAAATATTAAACTATTCCAGCTCTACCACCAATCAAGACTATACTCCGTAAGGGGGAACCGGTAATCCAAAGAGATTTCCGACGAAACGGAGCAAAACTGTGATAGCCGGCCAGACTGTCGCCCAGTCGAAGTTACCCATCCACCCACCGACTAAACCAGACATTGGAACCATGAGGGCGGATCCTAAAACCTGAATGACGCCGGTGATGAAGCAGAAGAATAAAACTGCTTTATAACCACCGAATTTATTAGCATATACACCGATCGGGCCACCATCAAAGAACAGCGGTACGAAACCGGCAATGATGAACACGGGGGACTTGAACACAATCAAACCAATAATTGCGACAAGCTCACCAACCGTGGTGATCAAGAATCCCAGAATCCAGGCGTTGGGTGAGAAGGGGAAGAGAGCGGGGCAATCAACACCAACTACTGCATTCTTGAGCAATTTTTCTGAAATTCCCTTGAAGGAATTTGCAATTTCAGCGACGAACAGGCGAACACCGGTCAGGATAACTGTAATGTAAACAGAGAATGAAGTTGCAGTCAAAACGATATAGAGTAACCAGTGAGTGCCAGCTGCCATTTCGGTTACAGCAGGGATACCCATTGCCATCATAATGGCAAAGATAAAGACGAACATAATTACCGTTGTGGCAATGATATTGTCATCCAGGATCGCCAGCCAACCTGGTAATTCGATTTTCTCAATATCATCTTTTTTCGGATCGCCGAACAAATGGGCCAGTTTTGCTGTGATCCAATCCATCAGCATTTGTTGATGTCCTAGCGTAAAACCGGCATTGTTGGTTACAACGGCGGTGGGTTTGATCAGCAAGTGAGAGCCAATGGTCCAATATAGGCCAACCAGAGCACCTGCGATCAGGATTGATGGAAGAATGGGTAATCCGAGGGTGTAAACAACGATCCAGGTGGCAATCGCCGACTGCTGGAACATGATGTGGCCGGTCAAGAACACACTGCGGAAAGCACCGATCGCAACCAGGAAGATATTCACAGCGAGTGCGATCAAGATCACGTATCCGACCCAGGATTGTCGATCCCCGAGCGCTTCCAAGGCCATCGGGAATCCGACATAACCATCAATGATCGTTCCTTGAATTCCGAATCGTTCAGAAAGAGCGAGCATAATGGGGCGAAAGGTGTTGATAAGTTGACCTGAACCCAACTGTAAGATCATGATCCCAACAGTCGTTTTGATAGCACCTGACACAACAGTTGTCCATGGGCGTTTCAGGAAAATATACCCGATGGCAACGATGATGGCCAATAGCAACTGGGGTTTAACAATAATCTGATTAAAAAACACATCCCAAATAGTATATAGAACTTGCATTTCAATCTCCTTTCAATTCATCTAATCTATTAATAAATTTTTCTTTTTAAGCATGAATTTTTTTGTTTATTTTCACCTCCTGTTTTTATTCTGAGCGTGTTGCAACGAAATTTTTGAGTTTATCGGTAAGTTCAATTTTGTCCAGAATATTCGTGCAAAGAATCACCGGTTTCCCCTCCGGAATAGCATTTTCAATTGCTTTGAAAAAAGTTGTGCTCGTTATCACAACATCGGCAAATGGCATCATCCCTGCCGCTTGTGCCACACTTGTTGATTCAACAATTCCGCGAACTTTTAAATCAGCCAAGACGGATTCAACACTCATTTTTACAATCATACTGCTGCCCAATCCATGTCCACACACCACCAGCATTTTCAACGATTTTGCCATTCAATTACTCCTTCTGTGATTTTTAATAATTATCTCATGCCCTAGTATGAAAATAATTTCATATTGTGCGTATTATTCTATCAATATATCATTATTTCATATGAAAGTCAATTATATCAATCTTTAACTTAATATTATAATAAAAAATAGATTGCATTCATTTTAGGAGGTATCTGATCATGAACAACCCTATTTCTTATTCAACGATGACCTGGTTCGAGTTCGCGGATTATGTCAAACAAAAACCTTTCGCTTTATTACCGATAGGATCCGAAGAGCAACATGGCCCTCACATGCCGATGAGCACGGATTCGATCATGGCGCAGTACTTTGCAGAAGAAATCTCAAAGCAAACCGGGTTCATAGTATTACCGCGTATTTCCTACAGCACGCTCTTTTCACTGCGCCGCTTCCCGGGTACGTTGTACGTAGAAGAAGAAACATTTGTGCAGCAACTTCTCGATCTGGCCAAAGCTCTATCAAGTCATGGTATTGAATACGTCTATCTGATTTTGGGACATCATGGAGCTATGAATTCATGCAAGGCAGCAGAACGAAAATTGATAACTCTGAATTCCGAGTTGCGCTTTTTTGTTTTAGCATTTCCAGGTATTAAAGAAGCCATTCAAGAACACTGTACATCCAAACGTTGGATCAAAGATCTCTTCCATGCTGAAGAAGTCGAAACATCCATGCTGCTCGCAGTTAGACCGGATCTGGTTCGAATGGATAAAGCAGTTTGCGAATATCCCGAGATTAATCCATTCTATGGGAGCGTATCGGATTATTGGAATGAGACCTGTAAAAGCGGCGTGTTTGGAGATGCAACTGCAGCAACAGCAGAAAAAGGGAAAAAGATCATAGAAGCGGTTGTAAAAAGATCAGTTCAATTAATCAAAGATCATCAAGCGTCTTTAACCAATGCGAAACTAAACAAGTGAGTTAATATTCCATCGCAAAGCCCGTAAGAACAGTAAAAAGACTCGCTCCATGCGAGCTTTTTTATTCCGATATTTACGCATCTTGAAAGATTGCCCTGTTTCCCTCGCTTTTCTATCTACCGTTCAATGGTTTAAAAACCTATATTTCACTCTAATTAATAATATTTTGATATTATTGACCTTATTTCATTTTGTGAAATATATTTCTCATGATATAATAATTTCTAAATATAGACAATTATTCTATTTAATGTTAAATATCACAATTTAGAATATTGCACTTAAAAGTGGATTAAAGAAAAGGAGAGACGATATGGCAATTGTTAGAACGGTATTAGGAGATGTGGATGCCAAAGAGCTTGGAATTGTCGATGCACATGATCATCTCATTCGAACCGGCGGATTGGAAATCTTAAAAAACGGTGAGGATTGGCGTCTAAATGATGTCGAGAAATCAATCAAAGAAACACGGCTTTTTGCTCAGGCAGGTGGAAAAACCATCGTTGATATGAATCCTATCAGCAACGGCCGTGATATCAGTATGCTGGTGCAAATTGCAAAAGCAGTCCCTGAAGTTCACATTATGGCTTGCACAGGTTTTCATGAAGGTCGCATCTATGATAGTGTGATCCACTGGACAGCCACCTATGAGGTGAACAGAATCGCTGACCTTCTGATCGCGGACATCGAAGAAGGGATCGATATTTACGACTACAACGGTCCATATGTCGAACGTCACAGCGCCAAGGCAAGCTGCATCAAAATCGGGACCGCCTATGGTTTGATCACACCTGTTGAGGAAAAATTGATCAAAGCTGCCGCTATTGCTCAAAAAGAAACCGGTGTTTGTATCAATACCCATACCTCCGGCGGTACGATGGCTTATGAACAAGCAGAGCGATTAATCAGCTATGGCGTGAAACCCGAAAAAATCGTCCTCGGACATGTCCAGCGCAATCCTGATATCTGGTATCACAAAAAGATCGCCGCAATGGGTGTTAATTTCATGTATGATGGGTCCTATCGCATCAAATACTTGCCAGATAGCTCACGGGCAATGCTGATCAAAGAAATGATCAAAGCCGGTTATCAAAAGCATATCTGTCTCGGAACTGATGCGGGTCGCTGTACCTATCACAAATCCTGGGGAAGCGGTACCGGCATCGATTATGATGAAACGGTATTCCTCCCCCGCTTGCGCGATGAAGGTGTATCTGAAGATGCCATCCAGGATATTTATATCAATAATCCTGCCCGTTATTTCTCAATCGAAAAATAATCAATCCGTGAACTCTCCCCTTTAAGGGGAGAGTTCTCATTTTCCAAAGAAAGGGTACTATGACCTGGTTTAACGAAGTTTTCCAAAAGGAAAAAGTAATTATTGCATCCATGTATCTGCCCCCATTGCCGGGAAGCCCGGATTATCAAAAAGGAACCTCCCTCGGACAAATCATCGATTACACACATTCTGAACTAAAAGCTCTTGAAGACGGGGGAATGGACGGAGTAAACATTGGTAATCAGCAGGACTGGCCTTATAAAGTTGGCGTAGGTCCAGAAACACCAGCGTTGATCAGTAAAATCCTGTGCGAAGCCACCCGTGACCTGAACATTCCGATTGGCATTTCCATTTTTTGGGACGATCTGGCTGCTATTGCGATCGCCAAAGCGGTTGGTGCGAAATTCGTACGGGGTGTCTTTCGCGGTTCTTACGCAGGTGAGATGGGGTTGATGAATTTGAATGCTGCCGATGCAATTCGGTATCGAAAATTGATCGACGCAGAAGACGTGAAATTGATGTTCATGCTGCGACCCATCCTGGCGAAAGCCACCACTGACCGAAGTCTGCTGGCAGAAGTCAAAGATGCCATGTGGGCTTCAAAACCGGACGCTTTTGCATTATGCGGTCCTATCCCGGGTGAATCACCAACCATGGAAGAATTGAGAATCGTGAAGGAAGCTAGTAAAACCTGCCCGGTGATCATCAATAATGGCGCCACACCTGAAAATATTGGCGAGGTTTTAACCTACGGCGATGGAGCGATGGTGGCTACCCATTTGCGCAAGGATAAAAAAGCATCCAATCCATTCGACCGTGATAAAGTGCGCGAGTTCATGGATATTGTTGAAAAGAATCGCTAAGATTCTATTATTTAGATAGTAGATCACGATCCGATGAACGAACATCCACGCAATCTCATTGGTATCTATGAAAAAGGACTGCCTTATTCCGCCACATGGGCACAGCGGCTCTGGATGGCGAAAAGCATAGGTTTCGATTATGTTGAACTTTCCATTGATGAGGATGAAAACAGGATCCAACGCCTGGATTGGTCAGCCGGCCAAAAGCGCGAACTTTTAACCATATCGCAGGATGCCAATATCCCTTTTCTCAGCATGAGTTTAAGTGCTCACCGCAAATATCCTCTCGGCAGCGCGGATCCACAAAAGCGCAGCAAAGCGAGGGATATCTTTGCCAAAGCCATTGATTTAGCCTGCGAGCTTAACATTCGTATTGTACAGGTAATGGGATACTGGGTTTTTTACGAACCAATCCAACCGGCATCCAGAGATTTATTTCTGGAAGGATTACGCTGGGGTACAGAGAGAGCAGCCTGCCAGGGGGTCATGCTGGGTATGGAAAATGTGGAGGGAAATGCACACATCAGTTCCATCACGCAGGCAATGGAATATGTACAAACCATTGATTCGCCCTGGTTTCAACTGTATTCGGATTTTGCCAATCTTTACGCACTCGGTCACGACACGCCTGCAGAACTAAAAAAAGGGAAGGGGCACTTCATTGCTATCCACATCAAAGATGCCAAACCCAATCAGGTGCGCCGCATCCCATTCGGGGAAGGCTGCGTGGATTTCTTGGAGTCATTCAATACTCTAGCCGAGTTAGATTTTCACGGCCCATTTTTGATCGAAATGTGGAATGATGATGCTCCGGAATCAGAACAAATCATCAAAACAGCTTTTCAGAAAACACGCTCTTTTCTGGAGCAAAGCAAGTACGCATCCCAGCAGGGATGACGATCGTGAATAAAAAGAGCTGACTTCTCACCGTCAGCTCTTTTCATCTGCATAGTAGCGACAATCTTTCATGGATTTGCATTTTCATGTAGTTATAATAGTAATAAACAAGGTAGGTTAAAATGAGGAATTTTTTGGGGATCCTATTGACTATCATCTTGGTTTTTCCCCTCATTCTCTCCACTTTAGTGATCTACTCCATTTCAACCTGGGCAGTAGATCGCGATTTATATATCGATGCACTGAGCTCGCAAGAAATCCAGGCACAACTAGTCTCCGATGAAATCATCCAGAAAGCGCTGACAGAAAGCATGAGTGAGATAGAAGGATTGGACAGCGCTGCATTCGGAACATTGATCAGGTCAATACTCCCTGCGCAGTATTTCAAGGATCAGGTAACCACCATGGTCAACCAGGTTTTTGATTTTCTGGAAGGAAAGATTGAGGTATTGACGCTCCAATTCGACCTGACCGAGATCAAAGCGGCTTTTAATGGACCTAACCAGCAGGAGCTGCTCATAAAACTTGCACAAGCCCTACCGGTTTGCCAGGAGGACCAACCGGTAAAAGGGGAGGGAATCTACATTTGCAAACCTGATTTTATCGGGGAAGATGTTTTTGTGGAATATTATCTAAAACCAAATCTGCCGGTATTACTGGCACTCATCCCAGACTCCATCACCGTCGTTGAACCGTTTACTCTGCAAAACAAATTCCAGGATGTACCCGCACCATTCCAACAGTTTCTATATCTGGGAAACCTTAAAAATGCCATCATTCTTCTAGCAGGATTGACACTCATCATATGGTTCCTGACGGCCTTGATCGCCGGTAAGAATTGGAAGGAACGCTTGCAATGGTTGGGATGGACATTGATTATTCCTTCGATTATTGTATTGGTCATGGGTTTTACAGCAGGATCAGAGCTTTCCTGGAACATGCTGCAATTTGGTCTGGATCAATTCAATATTCAAAAGATGGGGGATCTGCCTGTCTTTACGCAAGAGATTCTACAGACTCTTAATACTGTGTTCGCAGAACACATCAGCAGCAGTTTCATTCTGACCGGAGGATTTTGTTCAGCGATTGGATTGGGTTTTATCGCCTGGGGAGCGGTCACTCATCCCGAAAAAACACAAAAAGAAGAAGAATAAAAAAAGCCCCTTTTTTGGGGGCTTTATTAACTCATTTTGTTTTTATTTTGAATTCTCAGTCAGTCTGACGATTCCCACCTTTTAAAGCGAGGATCAGATCGCGCCTTTTTAGAGCACGTTTGCGATCGATCTCGACCATCTCTGCTTTTTCATCTGCCATCTGCAGTAATGCCTGCACCCAGGCACCGCTCTTCACGGGCTGGTGGCGAACACGCCAGCGCTCAACCCATACAGGCAGTTTGTCAGAGTTGGTCACGCGGCGGTGCTTTACTACCTTGGTAACGCCCTGTGATTCAATCTTGACCTCATATTCCTCATACTGTGCTTCAACCGGGCATGTTTGAACGCAGGCACCGCACTTGATACAGTAATAATCAGCCAGCACAAGTTCACCCGCATCATTGACATGCAATGCACGGGTTGGGCAGATATCCGCACAGGCCAGGCAGCCTTCGACGCAAAATTCCCGCTTTAAGGTCACACTACCCTGCCACGGCTGCAAGACATGGAAAGCACCCTCGCTGGCAATTTCACACTGCCGGCAGCGGATGCAGTGAACATCATCCACTTCGAGCGTATGCTTTTCTTTATTTTCACTGATCACATCCGTCGGGCAGTTCTCGATGACAAAATCTTTCTTTGACCAATCGAATGCCTCGGGATCGAACGTGGTGCTTTGTTCGAAAACTGGAAATGCTTCATACTTAATTACAGGGATTTCAGGCTGTCCGTTGATTGTCATTTCAATTGCATTGACCGGGCAGACCTCAACACATTCGCCGCATAGGATGCATTTTTGAGGATCTACATCGACTGATTGTTTCTGCACCAACCTGCCATTTTCAATGACCCCATCGATATGCACTAGAGCATCCTTCGGACAGACCAGCGGACCCATCTGGCAGCCCACACAGCGCTCCAGATCCCAGCGCATCACATAATGTCGGGTAACCATAGCCCGCTCAAGCATCATTTCTTTATCTGTTCGCGTCTTTTGAGTTAAACCACGGGTCGACATCCATTCTCCTATATTTCATTTGGCAATTCTTGCAGTTCTTTTAATGTGAAAACCGGGCCATCTTTACAAACATATTGATGGCCGATATTACACCGTCCACAATGTCCGACCCCACATTTCATCCTTTTTTCAAGCGATGTATAAATGCGTTCGGGAGGAAAAGCCAGTTTTGTAAGAATTGGAAGGGTGAATTTCGTCATCACAGGTGGACCACATAAAACCGCCACTGTATTATCCGGTTTGGGTGCCAGTTCTTCCAAAACGGCTGGGACGTAACCGACGTGATACTTCCAATCATCTTCCGGGATATCGATAGCCTGGTGAACCACAATATCGTTCCTGGTATGCCATTCTTCGATAACAGGTTTATATAAGCATAAACCGGAATTGCGCGTCCCATACAGCGCGGTAATTTCGGCATAGTGTTTGCGGTTGGATGGATGCAGGATATGTTTTGTCATTGCATAGAGCGTCGAAAATGCGCAGCCGCCTCCGATGACCAAAATATTCATTCCCTTCCATGCATCCAGAGGAAATCCGTTGCCAAGAGGGCCACGCATGCCAAGCGGATCACCAATGTGCATTTCGTGCATTGCCGATGTAAATTTGCCCATCTTTTGTACCGTAAAGCGTACAAAATCGCCCTCCCAGGCGGCAGAAGCGATCCCGATGGGCGCTTCCCCTTTCCCAAAAATGGAAAGCTGGCAGAACTGTCCTGGATTGTATTTCGCGAAAAATTCCTTGCGATCTTCATCCCGATCAAAGGTCAATTCAAACGATTTCAGAGTTGCATCCGTGGTTTCGATGACAATCCGTTCAATGTGCATCGGAAATGGTTCATAGCAATTTTTCATTTCTTCACTCCTTCAAATTCCTGATGGAGTGCTTTTGCTGTAATTTCTCGGATATCAATATTAACCGGACAATATTCCACACAGCGCCCGCAACCGGTGCAGCCAATCTCGTTGATCAGGTCAACCCAGTATGCAAATTTATGCATCACACGCTGCCTGGTTCGTTCAACCTTGGTAGGTCGCGGATTATGGCCAGAAGCTTCCAGTGAATAAGTTCGAAACATGCAGGAATCCCAATTACGCACTCGTTCTTTTCTGACGGTTTCATCGACGATATCAAAACAAAAACAGGATGGGCATAAGAAGGTGCATACTCCACATCCCAAACAGGATTGGGATACATCCTTCCAAAAATCAGTTTCGAAGCTTGCCATCAAGGAATCATGCAGTTGCTGTTTGGGTAATAATGCCGGCATCGCTGCGACAACCTGCTCAGTCATCGTCTGCACCTGCTGGAGTTGTGATTCATCAGCATCCGGAAGCCCTTTAAAAAGTGGAATTCCTTTTTCCGTGAGTACATATACACAGCATTCATCATCCAGGTCAACAAACAGTGCATCCGAATCAGCGGTGTTAAAAGGAGAACCACCCACTGCCGTACAAAAACAGGTATCCGCAGGTGAGGTACAGGCGCGTGAAACGATGACTGTCGATTCCCGTTTTTTCTGCCAATACAAATCAGGATTCTCCTGATCGACCAGGGCAAAATCCAATAGTTTCATCGCATGAACATCACAAGGTCGGATTCCAAAAATCAGCCTGTTCTTTTCGGAATAGTCAACACTGCGCAAAATGCCATCATATTTCATCAACACTTCAGATTGCGGCAAGAAAAGGGATTTTGCGGGATAGCGCGTGTTGGAATATTCATTTAATACAATTTGAGCAGGTTCCCGGATGATCTGAAAAGCCAGTTCGTTTCCATTATGAATAGGAGCATAAATCCGATATTCTTTCATCCATTTGGCAGTGCGCGCCACCAACTCTTTTTTTGAAATCCATTTAACCTGCATGGTCGCCCTCCCGCCGGTTGGTGAATTTCCCTTCATCCTGGCCTAATGTAAGGAAAGGCGGCATCAGAGTTGGATCCAATCCCGGCTCGAAGCCATATTCCTGGTATATATCCTGGTTCAGCAAATCTGTCAGATAGGTCATTTTGATATTCATCGGGCAGGCGCGCTCGCAAGCGCCACAGCTCACACACCTTCCAGTTTGATGGAAAGCACGAATGATATGCCAGGCCTGCTGGCCGGCTGGATTGATGGTGCTGTCGGTCCATTGTGGGCGCGAATGATTTACAAAGCATTCTTCACAGTAACACATCGGGCAAGCTTCCCGGCAGGCATAACAGCGAATGCAGCGTTCAGCTTCTTCACGAAATCTTTGGTAGCGCTGATCAAGCTCCAAATTGCGAAAGGATTCCAAATAGGATTTATCAAAGGATTTCTCCTCGATCAAACCCGCTTCATCAATAACCATATCGGTATTGACCGGTATGGGATGGTTGCAGTTTATACAGGCGCTGTGGAGAATTTCATTGCGTTTGTAAGATTTCTCTCCACTTTTCACTGTTACCCGCACCTGATCACCTTCTTCTTGAATGGAAAGAATGGGTTCATGCTCCTGTTTTTCTAGTTTCTGAAGATCCAGAATCCCAATACAGGGCACGCCGATCAAATACAGGTTTTCCCGCGCATGGCGATTTTCAAGCACCAGTGTTTGGATGGCTCTGCTTTCACAGCCCCGGCAGATAATTGCAGTCCTTTCGCTTTTTGCTCGATGATTCAGGTAAACCGCCAGATTATTTCCACAAAGTCCATTCAATTCCAGCTGACCGGTTTCATTGGCATTCTTCACAAAACAGGGTTGCATCTTATAGGGCAGCGAGCCTTTCTTGAACCCGATTACGACATCCACTACCCCATCTTGAAGCAAACGCCTGGCTTCTGCTTGAATTTTTTGGTCACGAGTATTTGGCATCAAAAAGTCTCCTGACTGAATGTGCGTGTTTTCAAATGCGGCAACGTGCCAATTTTTTCCAAGTGTTTCTCAAAATCGGATAACAGGGGTTGGATCACACCACGCTCATCGATATCCATCCAGTGAAAAACAAATCTTTCATGTGAATATCCCAATAGATTCAGAAAATTTCGGAATTCACTCAGAGTTCGCCTGGCATGCAGGTTTCCTTCCTTATAATGACATTTTTCCGGCATACAGCCGCACACCATGATCCCATCCGCACCACCCTGAACAGCATTCAAGATGTACATCGGGTCGATGCGACCGGAGCAAGGCACTTTGATCAGTTTTACATTCCCGGGTAACTCGTTTTCCACCCAGTATTGATCCATGCTGGATGCCAGACAATACTGGCATTGAAAAAGAATAATAGTGGGTTTCTCTGTGGTCATTTTTCAGCACTCACCTCTGTATTCTCAAGCCAGGTCCACAGCGAATTCACAACCTCTTCACTGTTTTCTCTCGCCTGTAATTCAATGGAATTTGAACGGCAGATGACCGAGCATGTTCCGCAAGCCATACATTTCCCGCCATCCACTTCCGCGATCAACATATTTTTCCCTCGGAAAGGCACATTCGTTTCCTTGAGAGTGATAGCGTGATATGGACATACTTTCTCACAAAAACCACAACCCACACATGTTTGTGCGTCCACTTTTGCAGTTTTCAGAGGGGAAGAAAAACCAGATTCCAGCGCAATCTTCTTTGTACCAGTCAGGATCGCCGAAATGTGAATTTCCTGCGGGCAGGCTTTATAACAAAGATCACATTCGGAACATAAATAAGCGGTGGGAGATGAAAACGCATCTTCGCGTAAATTCAATGCGATCATTTTCAGCAAGCGGCGCGGATTATAGGCCGGTTCTACCTTTTGTTGGATCGGGCAGCGACTCACACAGGTTCCGCATGAAAAGCACATATCCACCTTTTCACAACCAGGGAGCGCGATGAGTATATCCCGCAGATTTAATCCCATTTCATGCTCCACTCTTCACCTCTTTTGTCGTGATAGCCCGCACCATTTCATCGGAATAAGTTACCGCTTTATCCACTCCCGGGGTTTCGTACATGCGGCGGGCGCGCTTTTCCATTTCCGGTTTCAAGCGCTCAATCTCCTGCATCAACTGGTCATGTGGAATGGCATCAATGACCTTCTGCATTTCGTTGATCACACGTGCATATTTATCGCCTTCAGCCGCACTGATCCATTCCACCCGGAATCGACCGGGAGTCATTTCCAGTTTTTCAAAGAGCTTTTTCAAACGCTCTGCTCTGGTGGCACCCACCTGCTGACCGGTGATATAGTGGCAGTCTTGTGGATGGCAGCCGGAATAAAGCACCGCGCCCGCGCCAAGACGGAAGGCTTCATAGATAAAATCATTATCCATGCGGGCTGAACACATTACACGAATACCGCGTTCATTGGCACTGTAATCGAAATGGCTGGTGCCTGCCAGATCTGCGCCACCATAGGAACACCAATGGCAGCGGAATGCAAAGATCTTTTCCTGTGGATTTTCAGCCAGAAGCGCGCGCATTTGCGAAAGCACCTGGGCATCGGTAAAGTGCATTTGCGTGATCGCGTTATGCGGGCATTCTGCCACACAACCGCCGCATCCATGACATTTCGCAACAGTTACAGAAGCCGCTTTTCCTTCTTCGATAACAATGGCTCCATACGGGCAGGCCCGCGAACACACACCACATACCTTGCCATCTGCCATCACACAGCGGTCTTCCCAAACCTGCGCAATGATCGGTTCGATCTCCCATTCATCCGAATGTAAAATGCGCCCGGCACGAGAAGCAGTTGCCAGGCCGGAAGAAACCGATGATGGAATATCTTTCAATCCCTGGCAGGCTCCTGCCAGGAAAATACCATCGGTGGGGCTGTCAACCGGGCGTAGTTTGGGGTGATATTCCATAAACCATCCACCCGGACTCTGAGTAATATTCAACACCGAACTGACGCTATCCACATCGGGTTGAGGAACAGCTGCTTGATTGAGCATGACCATATCATATTCGTACTCTGCGATCTTTCCCAAAGTGACATCTTCCGAATGCACAAACAGGTTTCTCGTTTCAGGATCTTCGGTAATCAAACTTGGGCGACCCTGAATAAAGTGGATCCCCATACCGCGAGCACGATCGTAAAACTCTTCGTATCCTTTGGACGGTGTGCGAATATCTATGTAATAAATAGAAATATCCAGGCCCGGGTTCATTTGTTTGAGCAGCACTGCATTCTTGATGGCATACATGCAGCAGAAATTGGAACACCAGGGGTTAAAACGCTTATCACGCGACCCAACGCAGTTAATGATCGCCAGGCGCTGTGGATTTTTCTGGTCGCTGGGGCGAATCAAGTTACCAGTGGTTGGTCCTGCGGAATTGTTGAGACGTTCCATTTCCATGGCGGTAATGACATTCGGGAAACGACCATATCCGTATTCAGGAATCACACTGGGATCAAAATGGTTGAAACCGGTAGCCACAATAATGGAACCGATATCCTCCCACACTACTTTGTCTTTCTGACTGAAATCGATAGCTTCCAGCGCACCGCAAG
>LDZU01000046.1_pt1 | contig 26923 bp, 14 predicted proteins | sample 615531 | NCBI WGS metagenome assembly LDZU01 (sample SAMN03408293, study PRJNA278302) | terrestrial metagenome | isolation source: oil reservoir sample SB2 | place: USA: Alaska, North Slope, Schrader Bluff formation | collected 2011-09 | reverse complement strand
TTCAATGGAAAGGAGTTCTTGGCAGAACCTGAAGTGCCCGAAGAAGCAAAAAGTGTGTTAAATAAGCTGTTTTCAGGACACTAAAATGAGTAAGTCAGGAGATAATGCCAAGATAAAAAACATTACCCAACATAGATAAAATAGATCTTTATTTTTTGATTTAGTAAGGAAACAAAATAGAATTATTTAGAATAAGAAAAAAGTATTTACAAGATTCATTTCTCGAGATCAACCAGCCACTTTTTTACTCTTTGCATGTCTTTTTCAGATATCAAGTAAAGATATTTTGAAGTAGTGTATTTTTCTTCAGGTAAAGATTGGTGCTCTTCAACTAATGCTACGATACCCTTTGGCCCGGAGAGCAAAGCATTCCATGCTTGTTTTGTAGCTTCCAAATTTCCACACTCCAATTCATAGCAACCTTTAACTTCTAAATAAAGACGTTTTTCATGGTTGGTTTTTTCAAATTCTTTAATTAGATACTTTGCTTCGTTCATTTTTCCTAAAGCTATCGCAGCAGAAATGGCACAGGCATATGCTGCATCACTTATATTGAGAATATAACCCTGTAAATTATGATTGGATAGCATTTTTTTATCATAAAAACAAGAAATTCTGAAGAAATAATATTTATCTTCAAGATCTTTTGAGATTAAAGTTGATAATAAATCATAAGCTTCCTGATATTTCCCTGTGATATTGTAAAGGTAAGCAAGATGACATACAGCAACATTGTTATAAAAATTATCTGATGATGAAACTGTTAATTTTATAAGAATTTCCTGGGCCTCATTGTATTTTCCCTCCCCAATCAGGATATAAGCTAAATCATTTTCGACCAAATCTAAATCTGGCTGTAATTTGATAAGTTGTTTCATAATAGGAATAGCAATATTGGGAAGATGATCCTCAAAATAAAAATTCTTACCTATTTCAACTAAGTTAATCATTAAATAAGCAGCCCATGCTCTCTCTACTTCATTTTCAGGATCATATTGAAAATGAGGATATATTAAATCCCAAGCATCATCAATCCTATTCTGAATATGAAGAATCTTAAAATGCCATGGCAAGAGTTTTCGATGAGTAAAGGGATCTGTAATTGATTCAATAATTTTTAATAATTCTTCTGGCTGATATTTTGATTCAAGATATTTTTGAGCTATTGGAAGTAGTTTGGATTCATCTGAAATAGAAGTTTCCCCAAAGGCGCTATCCACTAAAGCTTTTGCGGGTTCATCAAGTTGAACATAAGAAATGAATCTATACTCGTATAAATCCAATAAAATTTTATTAAAAATATTATCTGCGTTCTCAAACTTGACATTATTAATTTTATCTATTATTGTGTTAGAAATCTCAAGAAATTCTTTATGATTTCCATTGAGAAAAGTGATGGTACTTTTTCCATATAGATTAAGTAAATTATCCGGATTTATTGTATAAGCTTTTTCAGCAGCATCTAACGCAGGACCGAGTTCATTTTTTAATTGAAATAACATTGCCTTCTGTCGCCATGCATCATCGTCTTGGGGATTTACTTCAATTGCTTCATCAATAAATTCTAATGACTTTTCAAAATTTTTAGTAAAAAAATATGCAGATGAAAGAGCTTTTAAGACTTCAGATGTCCTTTTTGTTTTTAAGATCTCAGTTAATACATCGATTGATTTTTGATATTCATTTTGAGAGTTGTAAATTTTTGACAAATAAATTCCAATATCACTGTCTTTGGTATTTTCCCATGCTGACATTAAGATATCTTGAGTTTCATTTTCTCTTTCAGTGTAAACACTTAATAATAAATATAACCACTTTGCAACTTCGACATCTGTCGGGTCTTCATCAAAAACAGCCATCAAATAATCAATAGCTTCACTAAAACGTTTCTGGGAAAAAAGAAAAATACCAAAAGTTTTATTTATATAGGTGTCCTGTGGATCTAAATTGTGGGCTTGTAAATATGCTTTCTCAGCGGCTTGTAAATCATCTACCTCCTGATAAATCATTCCCATTAAAAGGTGAGCAAGAGAGTAATTTGGATTTATCTCTATTGCTTCCTCTAATAAATCTATTGCCTGCTTATTAGCATCGACCCTCATCAAATCTAATGCAGAAGAAACTAAAGTTTCTAACTTTTTCTCGATATTACTCATTTCACTCTTCTTAATTTAAATTAGCTTTCATTTTTGCATGGTCGGTAAAGCTTATGATGTCTTGGCCAGAAATGGATGATTGTAACTTTCTCTTTTGATCATAAATAAACATAGTCTTTTTCTCCATGATTTCGATCCGCTTATTAACTTCTTGTTTAATTTTTTCTTCTAAGTCCGAGGAAGCCCCCACTGATTCGGCAAGGGCTGTTGTAATCCACTGATTGAGATTTACACCATCATTTGAGGCAAGAGTGACTAATTTTTTATGTAATGATTTCGAAATGTGAAGATCTACTTTTCCTGAAAATTCACCTTCTTTTTCTGGCGATAAATTGTTTTCCTCTTTCACTGATTCTTCAATCTTTTGACGTAATAGATTTTGAGTATCATCCGAAAGTGCATCAGGGTTGATTGCCATTAAATTAAGTAGTATCTTGGGATCACTTATACACAGCTTAATTATCAGGTTGTTTGATTCTGTTTGTAACGCACCATTCTCGTAACGGTTCAGAGATGCGATACCAATACCTAAAAGATCGCTCATTTGCTGTTGTGTAAGACCAAACTTTTCTCTAAATTCTTTGATCTCTTCAGGTTGAACCCAACCTTTGCGATACCGATATTCACGGTAAGCTGAATCAAAGGGATCATAATCATCAGTATGAATTTCAAATTCCTCACCACAATTCTCACAATGATAGATAGTCCTTTCAACAGGGATGATTTCACCGCGAATTTCCATGTTTTCTGTTACAGAAATTCTTTGAATTTTTGCGTCTTGGCCACATAAGGGACATGTGATGCTCATATTATTCACCATATATTCACAGATAATATTGAAAAGTTATGATTGTCATGCTAACTTAAAATTTCTCATTGGATCATCCGGGAAATGAAACGAATAGCAGTATGGGATATCCGTTCCATCATCTCTGGTATAAATTCTAATTTTGATATAAACCATATACCCCTGGACTTCTTTTCCAAAAACCCAGAAACAACCTCCATGGTAGTCATCACATGGGCCATCATAATAATTTTCTGGCTGCAGATCCATAAACTCTTGTTCACATTGATTAAAAGAATATCCTAATTTGAGCATTGTAGGGGTGTTCTTCGAATTATATTTAAAGTTACAAGGATTATGTTTGATTAATGTTTTAAACTCAGACAGAAATTGGACCACCTGCCGACGAATCTCAATCTTGTCTATGTTACACACTTTTCGTCGACATCCTTTCAGATATTATGAATATATCATTTGATAAAAATAATGTCAAGTATGATTTATCATTTGATAAACAACATAACTATTTTCTCAAAGAATAAGCAATAATCAAAATTATAATTAGCATTCTAATAATTTTTTCTAATTCAGTGCTTATCTAAATGCATTTTTATTGCATATTTATTTATCATTTTAATGCAATTTTATTCTTTAGGCCAAGATGGAATTACAGCGTTAATTTCATCCATGGTGCGGATTGTTTCCGAGAGAGCCACGACGATATGTTAATAATGGCGTTTTTCATACATTAAATCATTTTTTTAATTCAACTTTCGCGATAAGGTTTGTGCCCCAAATTATAAATGGTTATTGAGTTTGATGAAAATCAATCAGTAATAATAACAATTAGTTTGATAAAAGAAATATCTTTTCCATAATAACCCAAAGAATAATTTATTTTGACAGATCAAATGCCTGTTGAATAATCCCAAAAACAGTATCGATATCAACAAAATTATCAACCGAAATTTCCGTGTCCCCTGTGCCATAATGTCCAATTTTTCTAACGTCCCGACAAAGGGATTTAGAACCTCTTATATGCTCAATAGTAATATTGACCCAAATCTTGAGTTGTGTTTTTTGGAAATTTATCTCGCAGAAATTATTACGGATAGAATAACCAATATACATTTTGTTATATTTTTCTGAAACTTGATCCGAAAGGGATAGAATCTTTGGTCTTAAAGCCTCATAAAGCATAATGGTGTGTTGAGAACCTCTATTATAGTGATGCTCAAGGTTATAATCTTTTGACCGATCTGTGGATGTCCTTCTCCGTTTGGCTCTGGCAACTATTTTTTTGCTGGGTTTTGCATCACCCTTAACCTTGGATAAAAACTTATAAATCTCAAAGAACTTGTCAAAAAATTCTTTTTCAAGAGTCTCATCTAGCTCATCAATATAAAATTCTTGCTCAGGATGGTCCTTCTTACAATTTAACACGCTTAACTTAAAGCCATCAACTTTTATCCCCCAATCCACCTCGTGATATTTCGCAGCATAAAAAACGAGGGTTTCCCATCTAAGATCCGGATAAATAAAATCAAAATCATCATCGGGATGAATAATTTGTAAAACAGCCAGAGGTGAGTTGTTGTTAATTGCATCGCCGAGTAAGAAGAGTCGCCCATCTAATTGTGTTGTTTGAAATCCAAATAGATGAAAAAATTCCCGAATGTATTCATTCCAATATTTTGATTTTGGGTCAGCGTATAAACGATATTGCTTTAAAGTTGTCAATAAATTTAAAAGGCTTTCATACGATTCAGGGATAATTCTTTCCTTTCCCTTTTTGGCTATGATCTTTATTTCCTTTTCATTTTTTGTTTTTTGAATTACCTGAGTGGATGAAGGATTTGTTAGTGCCCATATTCCACGATCAATATTTCTAAAGTAGTCCTTGCCATTGAAATTCTTAGAATCAGGAGAATGGTCTTCCAGGGTGCGCCTTACAATTGCCTTTAAACTTTTTGGTTTTGGACCCGTCCGAATTCTCCTTACCTCAACATAAAGATCATTTAATGATGATTGACCACCAAGATTTTCAAGTGCATGTTTTACGTCTTCAACCCATGTTGCCATTCGCTACCCCTCAGACTTAATGTAGATTATTTCATTTGCACGGCATGCCCTTTTTGTTTGGTCTATCCCGCTAAGTTCGTACTTTGATTCAGGCTTCTGGAATATGTCTAATCCGCGTCCCAAATATATTGTCCAACCGCTATCGATCCAGATTTTACGATCATGAATAGTAGGATCAAAAACAAATGTAAAAGAGATCCCATATTCTTTTAAGTTATTTGCTAGATCTTCAAGTTTCTGTGCGATTACTTTTTCCTGGTAAGTATCTTCCGCTGAAGTGATTAATTGAAGTTCAATTGGTTTTTCCAGAGCTTCCAATAAACTAGCAAATGCGATGAAATTTCTAATCTGGTGCTCAAGACGAATATACGGATCTCTCACGATGATTTTCTTTGCACCCTGCAAGTATGGGCCAAATAAATTTTCATAGCTGTGACCTTCTTCTCCTTCAGCAATTTGAAGCGTTTTTGCCCCTAACTCCTGCTCAGATTGTTCAGCGACAGGTACATCTTCTTTTTCACCAAAGAACTCTATCAGTTCAGCTTCTTTTTGATCTACAGGGTCAAGCTCCAGAATTTTCTTGGGCTTTGCTTCAAATTCTTCCACTTTTTCTTGTGAAACGTAAGTCGCGGCTCTATGGTTTAGTTGATAATTATTTGGTATTTTTGATCTAAATGTAACTGATTCATATTCTCGATCAAGTTTACATAACTCGTCACGAACTCGTTGCCGTAATTCAAGCGTGGGATTGACACAATAATTATAGAAATCCTCTTCGGTAGGATTTTTATTAGGAAAGATGATTTTGAGGAGCCCTGTAGTTCCAGCTTCTACAGCTTTGTTATCCCGCATATCGTCACAATTTTGTAGCACCATATTTAACTTAACATAGTCACGATAGCTGATATCGCTGCGGAGCGAATGTAGGATCTCTCCAAAAATATCACCTTTAAGGCCAATAGATTTCGAGGGGGTAACTTTGCTAACTCTTGGTAAATCCCAACCTGGCAGAAGTCCCGAGAAGCGATCTATGAAAGCGGTTTCCCGAAGAAAATTGGGGAATACCCGAAGCAATCCGACCGGTTCATAAACAGGTTGTTTGTGATGGTCCAGATCAATATTGGCAAGCATAACGAGACCGGCTTCTGCTGAAATAGAGCCAGCGCTCCCTCGGCCAAACCGACCAGCTTCAAGATATGATTTGAGAAGAGCGGTTAACTCTCCAGATGAGTCGGCTTTAACCTTTTGAGCCTCATCAATAACCACACAATCGTACCTAGTGATTAATCCTGGTGTTTTTCGAGCGTCATTGAAGAATAACACTGCCGGGGTAATAGCCCCTGAACGAACCGCAACATACCGAGACATGTTCTCAAAGACAAAGCTTTTACCTGTTCCTTTAGGTGCCAATTCGATAAGGTTATACCGTGGCTCAACCATTGGGATCAATCGACATATAAGTAAAAGTTTTTGGCGTTCCGTGTAAAGTTTGTGATTAAACCCCATGGAAGAAACAATGAAATTAACCCACTCTTGGGTTGAAAACTGAGCTCGGGACTCATTGAAATATTCTAAATCCAAGTTAGCTAATTGAAATGGTTGGAATTCTCGCATCCAGATCTGACCTTTTGGATTGTCATCACTCTTGGGAACGTAATAGAAAGTGCCCACTCCCCATAAGCCGCTGCTCAAGAGCATTTCATTCTCCTGAATGATCTGTGGTGTGACAAATGCACCATCTTCATCAAGGAAGGGGATATTCAGGTACCGATCACCCTTGGATAGGTTAACGTATACAGAGAGGTTATCTAGCAAATTCACTTCGAGTTGTTCAAATAGCTGATTTTTGATGGCTTCTTTCTGACTTTTATCTGGTGCATACGCCTGGACAAAACGGGCGATTTTTTCTCGAGCATGGTCTGTAATTTCATTAGCATCATCGAGATAATGCGAGATGATCCACTCACGTACATAGGTTGGGATAGCCCGGCTTCCAAACCCTGCATCATGAACGAAATTCTTATTAATTACGATCTCACCAAAGGTATCCAGGGCTTTTTGTTCAAAAGTTTCCATTGATTACTCCAATTTGTCAAAAATACTTGTACTTTTCTCTTCCACCATTTTGATCATCACAATTTCTTTAGTCATATCCTGCATATGTTTTTCACCACGGCTGTGATAGCGTAATCGCAAGCGGAGATTGGTTTGCTCTTCTGGAAGTGAAGTTTGTTTGAATCGAGCCTGCAGTTCAATAATTGCTTTGGATTTCCCTTTGATTGCAACAATCGAGAACAAATCACTCTCAACATTGCTGTTAAGCACGCTAACCTGTACTTTCTCAACGAGCACATCATTCGGGTTGCCGACTTCCAAAACGATGGGTTCCAGTCGAAATCGGAATTTATTTTTCGGCATTGTGATGGTTAATTCTTCCAATGGAACTGACACTGGTTCAAAGGCAAGGTAGGGGACGATGACTTCTTCGGGTAATAATCCACCATGGACATAGGTTCGGTGATCGGTGGAAATAAACCGATTGCCGCGACGTGCACATAACATATTCGCTGGCAGAAGAAATTCATTTTTAGGTAGGAAGTAACAATCCACTTTTAGATTGTCTGCCAAAGTATCAAATTTATCGTCAGAAACCTCAAGGTAACGGTGGGAACGAGAGGTAAACCCAGGGACTTTGAAAAAAGCAGGATCAAGATCATTTGGAATGAGATCCGGAATCTGAGTTGAGCCGTGATCGGAGACAATGTGAATGCGAATTTTTTCTTGTAACTCATGTTTATCGATAAATTCGATCACATTCTCAACGACTTTTTCCAACAACCGAGGCACATGTTCTCTGTGTGAGAAACCGATCTCTCCGGCAGACTGGTGCAAAGCTCGATCAACCGCCAGATAATTTACTACATAGGTGTTTGCATCAATAGTATCAACTTCTTTTAAGTTGCCCAGATCACTAAGATAGCGGATGGTGCTGTCGTTGAAATAAGGAACCCATCCTTTTTCAAGCATATCCTTATATGTTTTCTTATCAATTCGGCTGTATCCCACCTCTCCGGATAGTAAGCATTTTTTCGATATCTCTGTTTCGGTAGGCAGCATGGCAAGATAGGGATCTGCTGCCGTTAAGTAGTATCCCACCTCCTGGAATTGTGTAACTAAAACCTCATAAAATGACCAGCCAAGATTATCGACAACTACCACCAGATTTACGATATCCGGGCTCTTGAGAATCGGTGTAATGTTGGGAAGGATATTGAATACCATTCGTTTTGAGTTGGCGTGCAGGTCATTCCAGTTGGCAATTAGCCACTCTGAGAACTGGTCCCCGATCTGATACAGCTCGGGTTCAAACTGCTCCTGAGAGCTGCACCAAGCCTGATAGGGCAAGTAGGTCTCTGTTGCCCAGGAGATCATTTGATCGAAATCCCAATTAACCTCTGGCGCATTTGGCATTGGAGGGCGTATCATTCCACGCAGGGTTTTTATTCGGCGGGATGTGCGAAAGGTGAGTGATTCAAATTTATCTTCCAGTTGATCCAGAAGATTCGTTGAGATCCATTCCTCGTGTGCCAGTAAGTGATGCTCAATGGTCTCAAATTCCACCCAAAGCAAACCACTGACCTGGTCGATGAGCGCTCCCACCTGTTGGGATGTCTGAGGATCATGCTCATTCAAATGGTATGTCACCTGCAAGATGGTTTCGGGGATAAGATCATCCTCCACCTCCAAGTCGTCCAAGGATAATTTTAAAAATTTAAATAAGGAGAAGTTTTCACCCAGTAGAATTTCACCAATAGCTGGATAATGCTGTAATACCCGGAAGGCCATCAATTGCTTTTTCAGGCTTTGCGGATCCTCAGCAAATATTTCTATCAATCTCTGCTGCTCAATGGTGCGTGCTTCCTGCTTCCAAAGTTCCATTCTCTGATGGAGAGTGCGGGCTAATAATGGATCGGCTCGATTGGCTTGCCGACGTTCCATGTCCATCGTTTCTAAAAATGATGGAATCTGTGTAAACGGGAATGTTTTAGCACTCAAATAAGGTGAATAGAAATGCGATAACAGAATATCAGAAAAACTCTGCCCTGGTTGGGGTTGAATATCTAGATCAAGTAATCCCGAATATGTAATTTCTTCATTTGTAAGTTCTTCTGGTAAAACTATGCCCCAATTATTTTCTAAGGCATTTCGTTCATCTAAAGTTTCAAAATGGAAGGTGCCATTTGGATATCTGGCTGCCATATTTTTAAACCAGTGATAAGTGATATCTTTTTTATTTATTACTAGTAGATTATCACCACTTTCTATGGCATTTAAGATTCTGACCACACATGCTGGATAGTCAAACAATTCAAAAATATTAATGGATTCTATCTCAGAATATTTCCCAGTCTTATCTATAATTATTCTTATCATCTTAATCCCTATCATCCTCCCTGAATCTTAGGTTGAAACTTTTAATGAAATCAATCTCAGATGTGGATAATTGATAGTATTCACCTAATTGTTCATCTACTAAATCGAATAAATGTTTAGATCTCCTTGGTTTTAATTGATAGTATCTTGTCAATCCGGAAGACTTATTGTATTCAACTAGTTTTGCATGCCTTTGTAGATCTTCCTCTATTTCCTTGGCTAATGGGTTTAGTTTATTGCTAAATTTATTCAAAAGCATTAAATCAATTGGAAATCGTTGGATATCTGATTTCAAGAAATCAAAAATATTTGAGTATAAGGTCCAGAACCAATAAAAGGTTGAACTCCAAAACAAAGAAATAACATTATATTTATCGATACTTGTATGTAAAGATAATGTTTTAGTTTTTGAGTTCTTGACCTGTTTTCCTCCGACCTCAAAGAATGGTTCGGTTGAGAAAGCCTGAATATAGTTATTTACAGTCCCTTTGTAGAATAAGTAATTATCATTTTGTTCTCTATCTTCATAAGACAATATATTTTTATTAAAACGGAACATTTTATCCAGAATGGATATTTCAATTTCATTTCCTATCTTTGGATACATATTGTTTCTGTACAATCTTTTTGGAACCTGGATGAAATTAATATCATCAAGAAATGTTTCCCGTTCATCGTTATAAAACTTGGTTATATTGCTTGATTCAATTGATAAGTCTTTATTAGCATCTAATTTTAAAAATGTTAAAGATAAAATTAATGTTAAACCAGGAAACAAAACTCCTGGATGAGCAGAAGAATCAACATTGACAAATCTGATAGACCCATGTTGCTTGTTTATTAGTTTCCTTAAAGTGTCCATTCTGGATGAGCAAACAATAGAAATCGGAATAATGAATCCAAGTCTTCCTCCATCACTTCTCAAATTTCTAATTGCAATCTCAACGAAATATGAAAATAGATTTCTGGATTTGCTTGTCTGCAGGTTTTTCTTCGAATAATCACTCTCACTAACATTAACATAGGGCGGATTCCCTACAACGCAGTCAAAACCCGATTGATTTACAAATATTTCTGGGAACTCAAGTTGCCAATGAAAAAAATCAGCATCTAAATTCAACGTATCTTCTGAATTAATTTTCTTAAAATATTCTTCTACACTTAGTTGATTACCAAAGAACAAACTAGTATGTATATCGGCAATATTAATATAATGCGCCAACTCCTTTGTTATGGCATCTAGTATTTCTTTTTTGTATTTTACATCATCAAGAATTATTGAGGCTTTTTTAGCTATCAAACTAGATTTGGATACAACACTTTCAACAGTGGCAAGAAAATTCGGATCGTCTTCAAATAACGAAATTTGCGTAATACCATTTCTTTTTTGTGAAAACGGATAGTTCCCAATATCCTCTAGTCTTGAACCCACAAGGGAATTGCCACACTTTAGATGATGATTAAGAAAAGATAACGGTTGGTTCTTGGCCATCGACAAGATCCAAAGAGATAACTTTGCTAGCTCAACCGCTAATGGGTTAATATCTACTCCATAAATACAATTCTCGACTACCCACCTTCGCCAGTAAGTTGTTCCAGTATCTATGCTACCCTCAAATTGATGTAAGTTTAAGAACTCTGTGATCTTATTCGATATCAAATTTGTTGAATTCAATAAGAAATGCCCACTTCCCATTGCGGGATCTAACACAGAAAGATTTAAAATCTTTTGTTTGACAAAACTAAGGGCATTTTCCTCTAATAATTTACCGATTATTATGTGTTCATTTTCATCTATTGAATGTGTGAGCGCTGATATATTTTCCTTTTCATCACGCAAAAATTCATTGAATAGTTCCTTTAAAGTTTTTCCTACAGAATTTGAAACAATATAATCTACAATAAATTCAGGAGTGTAGTATGAACCTGAGGATTTTCTCTCGCTTGGATCGCTAGCAAAGTAAACTGAACCTGCTGGTAAATATTTGCCAACTCGAATTTTCCCTCCTTTTGATTCGGGGATAAATCTAATTTTTGACCTGGTAATCCTGATTTCTGTGTTTTCCTGGGCGATAAAAAGTTTGTGTTCCAGCAATCCCTCATATAAGGTTCCCAAATTGCGTACACCCATGTCACGGTAACTGATAGGGTGTACCGATCCATTACTCTCTTTATAGGTTGTTAGGTGTTGAAAAGCAGGGGCAAGATATTGATCCTTGATCTGAGTTTCTTCAATGAACTGTGTAAATTCACTTTCCTGTGGGCTGAATAGGCCACCATTGTAGGTCTGGTCAATGTCCACAAAGATCTCTTCTAACAGTTTCCACAAAGAGAACGGTGCTGAGGTTGTTTCCACTCCTCTATGATGTGAATTTGCTTTATTAGCTGCTTGCTGCAATAAATCATGGTTGTCATCACTCAAGAGCCCACGTGCATCAGCGTAGAAGAGGAACAACAACCGGAACATGTATAGCATTGCCCCATGGTAAATCTTCTGGCGCATGTCTTCATCGTCCAGGTTCACTTCTCCTGCGTTCCGTAGTTCCTCAACATATCCCATACAGATGTCCGATAGAACGCCCTGGCCACCCTCCTCTCGCTGTTTGAGAGCATTCTGGAGTTCATTCTCGATGTAATCAACCTTATCTTTCGATTCCTTCTTGAAACGATCAAACTGGGATTGCTTCTCTTCATCAACCACAAAGTTCTCGGCTTTCATGAACTTGTGGAAGATCTGGTAGGCTTTTTGGGCCTGATTGGTGAGAATGGTGTCAAGATCGATTTCGAAATAGGTCTCGTAGGGCATGGGCTCATCAAGGTGATAGATTCGCCACAGTTTTCCATTGGTCAGCAGCCCCCATTGCAATTCTTGCTCTCGCAGGCTGCGGATCACCTTTTCAGCCCAGTTACGCCCGATGGTGGTGTTGTCAAGGTCTTCTTCTGGCAGGGTGACATAGCACAAGGAAACCGGCTGATCCAAGGTGCCCATGGGGTTTAATAGTGTCAGCGCATCAGTTTTCAATACAGGATTGAAGCCCAGGGCAGCCAGAACCTCGTGGATGTAGGAAGTCACCCAGGTATTCAGGGAATCAGTTTCGGCATAATCACGGTATTCTCTGAGCACCCGGAGAGAAGCAAGCACCTCTTCACGCTCAGGTTGAGCAGTGATTTCTTCCAAGTAAATTTCGGAAAACAGCTTTTCGTTCCAGTGGTACGCTGGCATAAGACCTTCTCTATATTGTTGTAAAAAATAAATTACTGATTGCTTAAAAAAGATCAACCAGATTTGAAGTTTTCCACTAATTCTCTCTCCTGGTCTGATAAATCGTAAAGGTCATAAACCAATTGATCGATTTGCATTTCTAGCTGTGCCTGATGAGTTTTGGTTTCCTTGTTTTGCTTTCTTTTGCTCAACTCTAGAATACTATCAACAAGGGTTATAAATGGCTGCTGCTCGTCTTTTGGGATAAACTTAATTGGAATTTCTTTCAGTGGTGTTGCATACAGCTCTAAGGTTTCACCTTTTCGCTTTCCCCTATGATATAGCCATAAGTAATATAGTTTGGAATTTAATAATGCTAAAATGTACTTTAAAGATATGGTCTTATCTTTTTGTGTTATGAAGTAAACATCTGCGCTTGCATACCACGGTACTTCATTATAGGCAAAGGTATTAGTTTTTGATCTTTGAGGAACAACTATTTTGTTGCCTTCAAAGATTCTTTGTTTCCGAGGATAGAACAACAAGTAATACTCTCCTCTTTCTAGCCACTTACTAACAATATTCCATTGATATTTGTTTTTTTGGCATACCTTCAATCTTTCAGTTAAAAGTTCTTTATAAGGTTTAAAATGATTCAGAATTTCCTGATCAACCTTTTGTTTATTCTTCTGATCTTGTAAATAAATAACAAATAGATTTGGTTCTAGGGATGTGGAATATTTCTGAATATCGCTATTCTTATACCAAGGCTTAATAAATCTCGAAGTATTACTAATTCCTTTCTCCTTAAGCTCTTCTTCCGTAAGAATAAAAATGCCATCTCCAATCTCAGAGTCCGGAGTATATAACTCGATATGTTTCTTTCTGATTTTGTCTGCGCCACTAACTATTCCTTGGTTTGCATTACACTTATCCCCCAAGGTATCTTTCACTGATTGCAGTTTCTCCAACAATCCACTTAGCACACTCCCATTATCAGATATACCATTAATTCTTATATAGTTCTCATCTCCATCATATAAATTCTTTTGCTCAACGTTGTAATATATTGTTTTTTCATCTGACCCATTAAAAATACGTTTGAGTATTGATTCATTTGCTTCTCCAGTATTAAATGTTATACAATTTTCAGCCTGAAGGTCTTCAAAATACCCCTTTTGAAAGACTGTAATTATGTTATGTTGTCCCGTTGCAGAGCCGAAGATCTTTAGTTCATTTAAGTTCATCAGGTGCAAAATAGAGGATCTTTGTCCTAAATCTGACCTAAGTTTACTCGCTGAGGTTGCAGTCAGATAATAATTAGTAGTAATAAAGGAAGAAATTCCATGTTCATGTAATATGTCTAGAGCCAAATGAAAGAAGAAATAGAAAATATCCATCCTTCTCAGATGAAAAGCCCTTGTTCTGGGAGAATTCATAAGCTCCCAAAATATTTCCTTATTCCCTTTTTGGCCCAAGTAAGGGGGATTTCCAATAACAATATCAAATCCATCATTTTGATAAAAGATTTCCGGATATTCCAGTTCCCAATGAAAATAATTTGATGAATCTCTCCACCTTGCAGCTTTAGCAAAGTCCTTATTACTAATTATTTTTTTGTAATCTTCCTCACTGACTACTTTCTCTGAACATAAAATGGTATGGAGGTTACAAATATTTTTATACCCGCTAAGGATTTCTTGCACTTCATCTAACCAAATTCTTTTATCTTGAACGTCTGATAACGAGCTAGATTCTCTTTCTGTTATCAATCTTGCTTTAGAAATAGCCTGACCAACCGCTGATTTAAAGTCCGGATCTCGGTCAAATAGTGGGATCTGGTCATCGGGTTTATCAATATTAGAAAGTGGATAATTGCCGATTTCATCCAAACGTGCCCCAAGCAGGCTATTGCCACTTTTGAGATGGTGGTTCATGAAAGACAGTGGCTGGTTCTTTGCCATCGACAAGATCCACAGGGATAACTTGGCTAACTCTACTGCTAAGGGGTTGATATCCACCCCATAAACACAATTCTCCACCACCCACCGACGCCAGTACCCCGTTCCAGTAGATGTCTCTCCTTCTATACCCAGATCATTCAATAGCTCTGTGATTGTATTTGAGATCAGATTGGTGGCATTCACCAGGAAATGCCCACTGCCCATCGCTGGATCCAACACAGACAGCTGCAGGACTTCCTCCCTAACAAAGCGCAGTGAATTCTCTTCCAGCAAGGCAGCAAGGGCTTGACGCTCTTCCTCATTTATTGCCGTGCTCAAGGCTTTAAGATTGGCTTTCTCCCTTTCCAGGAACTTTGCCTTTAACTCGCTTAGCTTTTCACCTACCGTACTCTGCACGATGTAATCAACAATGTATTCAGGAGTGTAATATGAACCAGTAGATTTGCGTTCACTAGGATCACCCGCAAAATACACCGATCCCGCTGGTAAATATTGACCCAAAACCAGCTTGCCACCTTTTGACACTGGAATGAAAGTGACTTTGCCCTTGGTGACCTTGACTTCGGTATCCTCACTGGCAATGAACAACTTGTGCTCCAGCAACCCTTCATACAGCGTCCCCAAATGGCGTACCCCCATATCACGGTAACTGATCAAGAGTTCTTTCCCATCTTTTTCTTTATAGGTTGTCAGATTATGGAAGGCGGGAGAAAGATATTGATCCTTGATCTGAGTTTCTTCAATGAACTGCGTAAATTCACTTTCCTGTGGGCTGAATAGGCCACCATTGTAGGTCTGGTCAATGTCCACAAAGATTGCTGACAGTTTGTCCCATAAAGAATATATTTCAGGTCCAGGCTTTTCATTACCAGCTATTTGGTAGATTTGCCCTAACAAATTATGATTGTCATCTTTCAAGAGTCCCCTGGCATCGGCATAGAAGAGGAACAACAGCCGGAACATATATAGCATTGCCCCATGGTAAATCTTCTGGCGCATGTCTTCGTCATCCAGGTTCACATCTCCTTCATTCCGCAGTTCTTCAACATACCCCATGCAGATGTCCGATAGCACGCCCTGACCACCCTCCTCTCGTTGTTTTAGGGCATTCTGGAGTTCATTCTCGATGTAATCAACCTTATCTTTCGATTCCTTCTTGAAATGATCAAACTGGCATTGGTTCTCTTCATCAACCACAAAATTTTCTGCTTTCATGAACTTGTGGAAAATCTGGTAGGCTTTTTTAGCCTGATTGGTGAGAATGGTGTCGAGATCGATCTCAAGATAAGTCTCGTAGGGCATGGGCTCATCCAGGTGATAAATCCGCCACAGCTTGCCGTTGGTCAGCAGCCCCCATTGCATTTCTTGCTCTCGCAGGCTGCGGATCACCTTTTCAGCCCAGTTACGCCCCATGGTGGTGTTGTCAAGATCTTCTTCTGGCAGGGTGACATAGCACAAGGAAACCGGTTGATCCAAGGTTCCCATGGGGTTCAAAAGAGTTAGCGCATCAGTCTTCAATACAGGATTGAAGCCAAGGGCAGCCAGAACCTCGTGGATATAGGAAGTCACCCAGGCATTCAGGTTGCCGGTTTCGGCATAATCACGGTATTCTCTGAGCACCCGGAGAGAAGCGAGCACTTCTTCCCGCTCAGGTTGAGCCGTGATTTCTTCCAAGTAAATTTCGGAAAATAGCTTTTCGTTTTGGTAATACAGGGGCATGTAGAATACTTCCTCAATGCTTAAAACTTTAGTTCTTCTAATAGATCGTCGATCAATTTCTTAAGCTCAGATTTAGAAAAGATCTTCGCTTCACCAATCTCATTAATGAATGATGAGACTGTCTTTCGGGCTTCATCTTTTGTGTTTGGAAAAACAAAGGTAATTGTCTCATCAAATGCAGGACGTTGGGCCGGTCGTTTTATGCTGAATTTCTCCAACTCATCGATTGCCTGAATAGTTCTCACAGCACCATAATTGCCCATCTCATCAGCAACTACCAGCTTTACCTGAGGATTACCCTTGATCGTGAAATTGTCGCCTGTCGACAATCTCTGTCTGCTCCTGCTGGACTTCGGATCTGAACCGTCAGCAGTGTAATAGATAATACCTTCACCATCTTCGGTCTCAGCATGTAAAGTCAACTCATTCTGGTAAACAACTTGGTTTCCCTGCTCTTTGTGATTCCCTTTAAATTGCACGATTAATTGACTGATTTGAGGTGCATTGGTCTCAATGTGTTCTTTTCCACTGCGTATTCGCTCAAGGTATGTAGATACATAATCTGACATCCAAGTCTTTACCGCACCTAAAGTATATGCATCTGGAAGAATGTCAAATAACAATTCTCGAATCTTGGCGTATGAAGTGTGCTTTACTAATGGCTTACTATCATTATTATGAAATGTGCCTATAGGATCCGTCTGGGTGGTGCTTAAATTACTATACCAATTCCGCATGGCTTCCTGAATATCAACATCCAGGTGAGATTCAGCGCCAAAAATCTCTGCCACACCTTGGAGGATTCTACTACCCACACTTGCCTCAATTGCCTCTCCTTTAGCTTTGAAGGCTTTAAGCCTGACTTCTATCTTCATGATAGATTTATCAGTCAGTATTTCGCCAGGTGTGATATCTAAAATTTCCAATAAATCATATTTGATGAACCGGAATGGATCCTTCGTTTTGGCTGTACTGAGTAATTCTGCAAATGATCTGTTTTCCTCATCATAGAATGTTAAAGAACGAGAGATTAAAGGAAGCCCATCCCACCATACTGTGATTGCTTGATACGCTTCGCTGATTGTATATACTTTCCCCGCTTGCACTGGCTGGTTTGAGAACAACTGTGCAATTTTCGCGAAGTATTCCTTATCTTTGTCACTAACAGATTCAAAGATAACAACAGCTAATGGATTTCTACCCTGAATTAAATCCAACATATCCTGACCATTAGATATTTGATAATCTGTTAGATTTCCAGGTTCAAGTTTGAATCTTAGACTATCACCATAGTACCTACGTGCAAGGAGCATCATAAGCGTTATGGCTAACTCTCCCTGACCATACTCATCAAAGAATGGTTCAAGGAATTGAGTAAAATTGACAGCACCTTTATTTTCAAGACTGGCCAACTCTTCAAGTAATTTAGCGTATGCAGGCATAGCTGACCTGAATTTATTTAAATTCCTCTCAGGTTCAAAGATACGAATATCACCTTCAGAATGCAAATATTTCAGAGCTTGACGATCAACAAAGCAGCGGCGTAAATACTTTGTGCCGCCACGATTTTCTGGCCATGACCAATTGATCCGTATGTTTTGGGTGGTATCACACAAAATGTCGGCAGCTTCTTTCAATACTGAAAAGGTCTTACCAGAAATATTGATATTGGTTTTATTAAAATCGGTATGTGGGAATGTATTACGCTTTGAGCCGAAAAGATCTAGCATCATTTTTGTTGCTACATCGAAACGATCATTTTCCTTTACAGGGATTTCGACTGCGTTTTTCCCAAACCAATGTACCCGCTTATTAGAAAAATATGAACTTCTTGCTTCATTCAGTGCTTCAACTGCGTCATCACGAATTTGCTTCTCAGTAGCTCTCTCGAGCGGACTGAAATTTTCCGCCTGTTTTTTAAATACGTCACTACCTAAAGCATTCAGTGTGAAAATATGATCATAAACACTGATTGGTGAACGAGGTATTGCCACTGCAATTCGCTGATAGTGATTTTTAGCTACTTTTTTCTTTGCAGCATTAATATCCCCATCATTCTCACAAAAAACAAATACTGCTGAACCTTCATAACCGTTTCCTCCGCTTGTTTGTTTTCGCTCGTATTCAATGTAATCAAAGAACGATACTTTTGTGTTGTTCACGGAAAACTTTTCATCAAGAACAGATGGCGTGATAAAATGGACTTTTAGTCTTTTATCTTCCCCATATGGTTGATTATATTCTTTTGCTTCTAGATATTGGTCATTACCTCGCAGCGGAACAAAATCCAAAAAGCTTTCAAGAAGGTTAACTGGACGATTGTCGGGGTTCGCTTTGTATTTATCAACAATTCCCTGAACATCAATACGATCACTTCGCATCAATTGATAAACGCCATTGTCATTGAAAATAACTCTAACAGATTGATTAGACAAAATTTCTAGACGGTTCTCAACCAGTTTCTTTTCATCTTGTGAAACAGCATCAAGAGCAAATTTAATATTTTGAGCTGTATTTGGAACAGCAATATCTTCTTTACTGATCAAATCATTGACGAGCATTGCTTTTATTATCTTTTCCATTAACTCATCAACTTCATCAAATAGTTGTTGCTCTGATTCCTTGGCAAGATATGCATTTAATTCACGGAGAGTAGCTTCATAATTGGCTACAGATGTCTTGGCATTTTCATTTAAGCGTGTGTTTGAAGCTTTTAGGCTGTTTTGGAAATAATCTACTAATAAATCAGGAGTGTATAAAGTTAATTTCTTATTTTCTATTATTTCATGGTTCTCTAAAAACCATGGATAAGAGGCAAATTGGACGTTCTTCCAACCAGATTCTCCGGTTTCGAACTCAGGGGCAAAAAATTTAAATACGGATCTGTTATCAGATCCTGCCACTTTTGCTAGCTCTAATAAAGCAAAGGTAGCCAAAGGATGCATTGGATATATATTCTCAATTATGTTGTTCTTAATCTTTGGGGCAGGCAACCAATTAAATAAGCGTAATCGATTGCATTCACTGGAAAACCAGGTGAATTTATGCGAGTTGGTTTGAACATGGTCCTTCCATAAAGGATTATCTTTATTTGGCTGGACAATAGCTGAAATAATATCTTCCATGCCTTGAGTTTCAAGACCTATTTCTGACACCCTAGCTTCTAGGGTTTCTGCATTCAGATCCCCAATTTGGCCGTGGTTTCGAAATCCTTTATGTCCAGTGCCAATAAAAATTACTGTTCCGCCCTTTTCTAATGTTGAGTTTGCACAGAATTGAGCAAAATCTAAAAGGATAGAATAATCAACTAAACCTTTATCAATGGCTGCCCCAAATTCATCATAAAGAAATACAATACCTTCATACCGCTGCTTGAATTCAGGATTAGCAAAAAAATCTGAGATTATATCTCGGAGATTGTCTTTGTTATATGAAAAATCCGAATCTGTGACTGTTTTAAAGCACTCTTTGAATACAATTAAAGCAGTTTCATCATATTTTTCTAGACCACTTAATAGGTTATTAATAGTCCAATCAGGGTGCTGGTTAGCTAAGGCAGCTTCAAAATGTGCATAAAACCTCTCTTCGTTACGACGAGATTCCCAATTTTTTATTCTCCTTAAAGCCTCACCATAATGAGTATCTAAAAGAATGCCAGTTTCATCTTTTTTCAGTGAATCTTCGAGGGCGCGCAGTAGTGCTCCCTCAAAATCAAGATTGAGACTATAACGACACACTACTACTAAAAATCGGCCTGATTTTCGTGCCTCTTGTAAAGATCTAGCACTGCGCTCATCTAGAGTTTCTCCCGGTTTGAGTAACACCTCATCTTGGGCAGTTTCGTAATTTTCAAAAAATCTCTTAATTTCCTCAACATCGCTGGGGCATGCAAAATAATTGGCTAACATTAGCAGTAAGTGAGATTTTCCGGTTCCATAACTTCCAGATAAAAAGTAAAAACGGCGATCTAGCGGGTTTAAGGCGTTTGCAATCTTTTCAAAAACCCTGCGGTGAGCACGGATTGGTTTATACCTCTCCATCCTCCCACGGTTCTTTTCCAGGTCATAATAATCTTCGTACAAATCAACATAGCTGGTATATCCGCTATTTATTTGAATTAGTTCACTAATTTTTTTCATGATGGTTTGTAACTCCTACAAAATATCGTTGAAGTCTGCAAGGCTAAATATTCGACTGTTTCCTGACGAATCAGAAAGGTTTAGATTTTCAATTTCAAGAGAAGTTTGAAGACAAATAATAATCATAGCCTTCATCCCATCTCGGTAGCCGTTCCATTGATCAGTTAACATTCGAAAGAAATCTTCACGCTCTCTCTTTCTCCATGTATCGAGGAGGAAATCAATTCTATCAATTATAAGTAATGAAAAGCCTTCGCTTTCCTCAATAAGTAACTTTCGTAGATCTTCAGGGCCAAATTTGTCTATCCTCTTTTTTAAATTTTCTGATTCTATAAATTTTTCGAGTACATCTACATATTTTCCCGGAAATTTTTTACTGATATTTTGAACAAATCTCGATAGAAATCGTGATTGCGTCGGGGCTACATGAATAATAATTGCCCTATACCGTTCCTGAGAAAGTATTTCAAGGTACTCAAAGGGGTCAAGAGGCATTTTCTTCACCAAATATTTTTGCTAATATTGATTCTTGTGTGTTAGATTCAGAATATCGAACCTGATCAAGGTTTCCGAATTGCTCCACTCGTATAAGGTTTCGATTCTGTAAAATATTTAATTTGTTCCTCACCTGATAGTCTTCCAAGAAAAAAACACTTCCTGGACTATTTTTATCATTGCTAATATTCTCAATATTTATCGCAGTCGCTCCAGGAGAAAAATGGTCTCGGAAATAAACAAGAGAGAAGAGAAATACAAAATCCGGGATCTCCGTAGGTGCTGTTCGATAGTAATGATCAACTTCATGTGATTTTATGATGTCTAGATGGGATAATTCGGAGGCAGAATAACTATCAAGTACTGACCGGATTTCTCTAGGTAGTTTATCTTTGTATGTTTGCTCTGAATAAGATGATTTAATATCGCCAAAATACTCTTCAATTACAAAAGGCAAGGAAATTTCTGTGTGTTCTTGCAATACACGTGTAATTACTCTATTCCAGACAATTAGATTGGGATTACTTGATACGATATAGTGAATTAACCATAACGTTTCATGCTTTTGAAAATAAGGATCAAATTGAGCTACTTGTTCTCCAAAAAATGTGGGGACATTGCCTCTTTTTTCAACTAATCCAAATCCGATCATCACGCTGATAATGCTTCTTACTTGTCTGTATGGAATACCTAGAGCAGAAACTATTTCTTTATGTAACACTTTGGATTTATTTTCTTGGGATGAAAGAAATTTTAGGATACGAGATATTTTTGAGAAATCTGGATAATATCCATTCGTAAATTGAAGTTTCATCAAGTCTCCTAATGTCCTAAATGAAGGGAAAGAATATATAACTCCTCGATTTTGATAATACAACTTATATATATATTATAATGCACTACCGTGATAAATTAGATTATTTACTGTTTGGGATTCATATACAGCTTAGGCACGAACAATGGGAATTGGCTCAGTGGAATTTTTCATACCTGGACCCCAAATAATTTTCCTGATTGATTTATCCCCATCCCGTTTATGCTGGAAACAGCCATCCAATTTATTGGTCCATCGCTTATAAATTCCTATAAATTCCCCATTCACTTCCAGGGTCCCGCAGCAAGGATGGTAGGCGCTATCGATTTTCAGACGATGCCCATCATAAACTCCTCCGGAGATATCAAAGATCATGGTGTAGTCGAGGAGGTCGGGGCCGGCGAAGCGAAGGCCGTGGTCGCCGTTTGGATAATGCTTTCATGGAAAGACTTTGGCAAAGAGTTAAAAAAAGGAGGTATACCTAACTACCATAGAGAACTTTCACCTACTACAAATAACTATTCACCCCAAACAATCTCTTCATATGTCTGATAATACTGTATTTCGCCGCCTACATTAAGTTCAAAAGAAAACCAAAGCCGAACTTTTATTTGAGAAAAAGGATCACTATAACCTACGCATCTTCCCGATTGAGAAAATGACTGCAAAAGAAATATTTCTGTTTCGGCAGGTTTTAAGTATGGAACCCAATCAGGCATTGTAGAATTAAATAAAATATCTGTCATTTCATTGTTCTTATCATAAACCATAGCAACTACAGTGATGGTGTTAACATCATAAGTAGTCCCATTTGTGAATTTTACTTTTATCGTATGCATCGGGAAATTTATATCGCTTGCGTGAAGATTCAGATGCGTCTGAAGGGTTATATCATCGATCTGAATATCATTAAAAAATTCATCATTATTTGATTCATGATTAATTTGAATCGAATCAATAATCAATTTTATCGTATCTGATGCTTCACCCGTACCAATCAATGCATTATAAAAAATATGGCTTGATGGAATAATTATTTGGCGATTACCAGGGTGAAGAGTAGCTACCAAAGATATATTCCCCTCAGTTCCATCGGTATTTATACCGAATGCGTTTAGTCCTGTATTTTCGTGGAATATATTATTCCGAAATTCAATCCTTCCTTGTCCAATCAAATTTATTGGCCAAGCAATTATATAACTATTATCAAAGATGTATCGATTTTCTTTTTCTCGACATTGAAGAACTTGAGCTTGTTCAATATTAATGTTATTTGTCCCATTTTCAATATCAATGATTAATTGATAATCATTTTCAAGAATGACATTCGGATTGAAACTAATAATTTCAGCCTTCTTTCTACTATCTACCCCCATTTTTAATAAAATATTGTTGGAAGATAATGAATTTTCAATAGCTTGATCAATAACAGGTGTTTCAATATTCGATTCACAAGTAGTAGAATAATTGAGAATTCCTCCAATATATCTTTCCCATTCTTCTTTCGATAGATCTCTACCAGCAATTTCACAAGCAATATTTTCTAGAAGATCATCAGAGATGTTCCAAATCTTCATATTTCCATCATGTGAAGCAGAAATAAATTGACTCTCATCAATTTCTATTATTTTTCGAATCGTAGCCTGATGTGCATTTGGTATTACTGCTATTTTTTGGTTTCTATTTATATCCCATATTTCGAGATGGTTATTATCCCACATTTGAAGACCTGTAATTGGGGAAGATATCTGATTGCCTGAAGCTATTGAAAGAATTAAATAGTTACTATCCAAAAATGCAGACGACGAGACTAACTTACCATCACGTGTAATTACTTGAACTACTGCGTCATCCTGAATATCATAGATTAGAACTCTCTTATCATTTAATATAAAGGCAGCAATCTTACTATTAGGACTGAATGATCCATGCAATATTCCAGAAGCTTCATTAACATAATCAACGAAGTCAGTAGGGTTAATAAAGATTGGTGTCTCGCCGCTAATATTTACTAGAGTGAATTCGTCCTGAAATAAGATCGCAGGTAGTATTAAATAATTACCGTCAGGGCTTAGTGATGCTGCTTTCCCCATTAAAGCTTGGTTTTTACCAATTTCATAATCCCAAATAATTCCACCAGAATTAATATCAAATTTAACAAGATTTCCTAAATGGGAGATGATAATAATGCTTTTGTTATCTGGTGTGATGAATAAGTTCTCAATTTTAGCCCCTTCACCGTTAGAGAATTTTGCAAGAATTTTTTCTGAAAGAATATCAATTAATATAATTTTTCCATCCTTGCATCCTAAGGCAATCAAGTCTTCATTTCCTGAAATGGCAATTGAGTAATTGCATAATCCTTTTATTTCCTTAATTTCCTCAAGATTATGATTTAAAACAATCAATGTCTCCCCATCTTTTACAATTAAATAATTTTCATTAATTAATAAGTCTTCAAGATAATTTTTTGGCCAAATATTTTTTTCTTTTGCGATCATTTTATTATTTTGGAATGTATCCACAATGGTAATTTCTCTATTGGAGTAATAAAAAACGATGAATCTTCCACTTTCGCTGATGAACAATTCACTTATATTTTCTTGATCAATTGACATAATTGTTTCATGAGTCTCAACATTATAGAAAATTATGGAATTATCGTCACAATAGGCGAGAACGGAAGAATTAGGTATAAAACTCATGCATCTATTAGTATCCATATTTAGAACATTTAAATATTCTATTGCTGTTTCAGTTGTAATATCCCAAACAATAATCTCTTCGGCACTCTTGGTGGCAATATATTTGCCATCACTACTCATGACCATTTGGACAAAATTGAGGGTGGTATTTGTGATTGGGTTTCCTTCAGCATCAGGAGAAGGAAGTTCTACTACATATGGATGAAAAGCTCCAAATTTTGAGATCATTTGTAGAGTATTTGATGTAAAATCCCACTTAAACAAACCAGTTAGATCAATACCATATAATACTTTTTCAGTCTTATTAATAATTAAAGAGGAAATTTGAGCACCTCCAGTAATAATTGATTCCCTTACTGAAGATCCGGTGGCAATATCCCAAAACTCTACCCACCCTTTACCGAGTGAAGATGCGCCTGTAATTATTTCATTATCTTCTAGCCCATATACTATACTCAACCCATCCACCTTCTTAGTTAACTTCAATGTGACACTGCCACCACGAATATCATAAACTTGAAGGAAACAATTTTTATCGGTGTCTACAGAATAGAATGCTATGGATGATTGTTCGGAATTAATTTCAGGAAAATAAATTTCACCTTCTACTTGTATAGGAGGGAAAGTATCCTGATAAGTTTGGAGGTCTATTACTCTAACCTCACTTTTTGAGCATAAATCTTCGTTTGTTAGACAATATGCAACTACAAGTTTATCTTCTTTAAGGTTAAGTTGAGCATCTTGAGGCACCACAAAGTTATAAGCAGAATACTGATTATCAATAACAGCATTAAATAATGATGCCTTTGTAATACTTGAAGGACTTATCTGATTTGCCTTCACAGCTAACAATAAAGATAAGGGTGAGTTTTCTAATATGAGTTCAGATTTCTTAGCAAGATCAATAGCCAGATTTTCAATAGTTTTTCTTCGATTACTCTTGCTTAAAATAATAGCCACAAAAGTTATTACTATTACACCGATTCCTAGAGACAGCAGAATCTTTCTATTGCGTTTCTTCCTTTTTTGTTCAGTAATAGCAAATATTTCGCTCTCCTTTATTAAATCCTTCTGATCTTCAATTAGGGATGGCTCTTTACCATCATATTTTTGGATTGCATCCTTGAAAGAATGTAGCTCATCGCCTATCAAAAGATAGCTCGTGTTCTTATTCTGAGATTTCCATTCCCAAGTTTTTTGAAGAAGTTTTGTAAATAGCCTCACCCAATCCACATCTGTCTCAAAAACAGAAATTAATTTATTGAATGATTCTTTAAATTCTTCACTATAAACCAGAAATTGTAAGTCATCATCTGCCTTATGCTTGATTATGGCACTGAAATCGATCCAGTTAATATGACTTATTTGTTCTGGCAACCAATCTAATTCAGGATCAATACTCATTGGAACAATAAGTTTATTAAATTCTTTAGCAAATTTGATTTCTTCTGAACAAATGCATTCTTCAGCAATAGAGGCTTTACTTGCAAGGAAAATGAAGTAATCACTTTCTATGATTCCGCTTTTAATTGCTTCCCACCAGTCCTCAGTCGCCATGATATTATCTCTATCCTTCCAAACAGAAAAACCTTTGCCTGAAAGAGATTGTTTTAAAATGGAAGCAAATTCTTCATCTTCCCGAGCATAAGAGATAAAAACAGATATCCGATCTTCCGAGCTACTTGAATTCATTTTTCCACCTGTGTTTTGAGATTTTTAGATTAAATTAAGAATATTATAAACTAAATTTTCAACACCAAATTTTCTTTATGTGTTTAGATGGAGTACTATTAAAAATTTGTTAATTGGTGACATGATTCAATCAATACATCTTTGCATGATAATTTTATTATAACTTAGATTCAACTCGTAAGTGCAACAAAGCTGGTAAATGAAAGGTAAGCAAAACTAGACCACAAGCTAAGGTAAAATTTTAGAAACTTGTGGAGGCAAAAATGACAAAAAAACGCAAACAATATAGTGAGCAGTTCAAGTTTAAAGTGGCTTTGGAGGCAATTAAAGGTCTCACCACAATCAACGAAATTGCTAGTAGATATCAGGTCCATCCTAACCAGGTCAGAAACTGGAAAAGGAAATTGACTGAGAACGGTACAGCAGTTTTTGAAAGGAAACAAGATCAAAATCAAAAAGATCTTGAAGAAAAAGAAGCTGAACTATATGAACAAATCGGGCGACTCAAAATGGAACTTGAGTGGCTGAAAAAAAAAGTTACCGAGATCTATTGAGGTTAAGCGCCAAATGATTGAGCCAAACCTTCAAGACATCAGTATTCGGCGACAATGCTCTCTAATAGGCTTGAATAGAGCCGCGTATTACTTGCAACCAGCTGTTGAAAGTGAATTAAACTTGAAGTTGATGAATATGATTGACCAGGAATACACACGAACACCGTTTTATGGCAGTCG
>LDZU01010377.1_pt1 | contig 26997 bp, 26 predicted proteins | sample 615531 | NCBI WGS metagenome assembly LDZU01 (sample SAMN03408293, study PRJNA278302) | terrestrial metagenome | isolation source: oil reservoir sample SB2 | place: USA: Alaska, North Slope, Schrader Bluff formation | collected 2011-09 | reverse complement strand
AATTGTCGTTCCAAGGTCAAGTCAACACTGAAAACACCTCCCAAGTGGGAAGAAAGCCCCCACCGTTTTTGAAAATCGATTATTTGCAGTTGAGTCATAAATTCAAATAATTTTATTAGGCTCCTTTCTCCGAATGGTTTTATGGCAAAGTCACCATGTTGCGATTGCAGAGAAAGTAAATTTCTAATTTCTGAATTTTTTCTCTTATCTCTCTTTTTCGTGTTACAAAAACGATGTCCCATTTGCAAGACAATCATAAATATTAATACAGGTTTTACAATCTTTAGACAAAACCCTCTTATAATATTTGCGTAAATTAGATAATAAATATTTCGGAGGATTATTCTATGGTTGTCAGTGGATATGGTCTTTACTTACTGATCTCCTTACCAGCTCTGATTCTGGGTTTTTGGGCACAGTCAAAGATACAGGGAGCTTATAAAAAGTTTTCCCAAGTACGCACTGCTAACGGCATGAGTGGTGCAGATGTGGCCCGCCACATTCTGGATGCCAACGGCCTTAGCGATGTAAAAGTACAGCAAACCAGCGGCACGCTCAGCGATCATTATGATCCGCGCAACAAAACGCTCAATCTGAGTTCGGGTGTGTACCAGGGCAACAGCATTGCTTCAGCCGGTGTTGCCGCACATGAAACCGGACACGCTATTCAACATAAGGATTCCTACGGTCCGCTCAAACTGCGCTCGTTCATGATCCCAACTGTCCAACTGGGCAGCTGGGTTTTCTCGATTATTACCATCCCGGTCGAATTGGATGCCTCAAAACGTGCCAAAGCCATCCTTGTCAATGAAGGGATTCTTTACAGCAGTGAATTGGCCGGTGTCAATCAGGTATTGGATGCAGCCGCCTGGACTTATGTGGCTGCTGCCACGCAGGCTATTTCAAGCGTGTTGTACTATGTCCTTCTGCTGGGTGGTCGCAGCAGCCGCCGCAGGTAAATAAGTTCGCAGGAAAAGACATAAAAAAACCGGCATTCGCCGGTTTTTTTATGTCTGTGGTAAGGAACGCTTGAGCTCATCCATCATTCCCAGCGCTCGCGCTGCCCCTTCAGCGGTACAGGTGGTGGGATTGTCAACAAGATAAGCCGGAATGCCCAGCTCTTTTGTGAGATAGCGCTCAATGCCGCGCAACTGCGTCCCACCGCCGCATAAAGCCACACCGCGGTCCATGATATCCGAGATCAATTCAGGAGGAGTTTTCTCCAATGTTTTTCGCACCAGTTTCGTGATCAACTGCAGCCCTTCCTGAACGGCTTCGACTATATCCCCTGTCCGCAGTGTGATCGAGCGCGGAAGTCCTGTCACCTGATCCTGACCTTGCACTTCCATTTCGCTTTCTTCAATTCCCTCAACCGCCGCTCCGATGCGCATTTTAACGATCTCGGCGCTGAAACGGGAAAGGATGACCCCATAGGTGCGGCGGATATGATCGATAATATCCAGGTCCAGCTTGTTTCCCCCGCTCCGTTCGATTTCGGCGGCAATGATGCTGTTCATTGCCAGAACTCCAACCTGGTTGGTACCTCCACCCAGGCAGATGATCATGTTGCCCGATGGGGGAGCGATAGGCAGATCAATACCCAGCGCAGCCGCCAGAGGAGCTTCGATCAGGGCTACTTCCCGACCACCGGCGCCCAATCCGGCTTCATGAACAGCCCGGCGTTCCACACTGGTGATCCCATACGGTACGGTGATCATCAGGTTCGGACGGAACAACAGCATCGATCCGACAATCTTGCGGATCTGGTATTTTAGAAAATTCTCCGTGATCTCATATTCAGCGATCACACCATTTTGGATCGGATAATAAACCTCGATAGAATCAGGCACTCTGCCGGTCATATCTTTGGCAGCCTGACCAACTTCGATCATCTTCCATTCATCAATCAGAACCGACGCTGTGGTGGGCTCGTGCAGCAAGATCTGCCCGTTCTCCACGATCACGGTATTGGTTGTACCAAGGTCAATTCCTAATCCTCTACTGAAATTCGCCATTCAACTTTCCTCAAAGCTATTTCAAACGCTGAATTCTAACATATTGCCGCCTTATGCAGTGAAATATTGCAGCGCCAATCGCAGCCGTTCTTCAAGTTCGTCGGGGGCATCCCGCGGGATAGAAGCAACCGCTTTTTGAGCTTCATTCAAGGAATAACCCAACCCGACCAGTGCCTGCAATACATCCGTGTCGGAATCGGGAATGCCTTCCAATCCAGCTTCTTGCAGCAGTGGAGTGATTTTATCTTTAAGCATCAAAACAATCTTCTTGGCAGTCTTTTCACCAATTCCCGGTACACGGCTGAAAATTTCATCCTGCTCTTTCATGACTGCTCTCTGGATCACTTCTGCTGAAAGGGAAGACAGTATATTGAGACCCAATTTCGGACCGATGCCGCTCACGCTGATGACTTGAATGAAAAGGTCGCGTTCTTCGATCTTTTCAAACCCATACAGAAACATCCCATCTTCGCGGGTGATTTGATGAGTGTACAAGCTGATATGATTTCCCACCACTGCTTGAGCACAGGTTGTTTTCGTACAGGATACTTTAAAACCGATCCCACCCGTCTCAACAACCAGGTAATTATCATTTTTAAGTGCGATGGTCCCTTTTAATGAAGCGATCATTTTTTCCCTACCGGATGGTGTTGGTTATAAAATTCATATAACAGCACCGATGTGGCATTTGCCAGATTCAACGAATCCACCGAACCCACCATCGGAATGGTAACTAATGCAGTGCAAATTTGTTTGGCGGAATCCGGCAGCCCTTTTTGCTCGCTGCCCATGAAGAGCACTGCATTCTCAGCATAATTATAGCCGCGATAATCATAAACCGGCCCGCAAACCGCGCCAATCAGTTCGATGGGTTGGTTCTTCTTCCAATTTGCAAGATTCTGCAGGGTTGTTTGAAGGATCTGCATGGTAAAAATGGCGCCCATACTGGCCCGCACGCTGGTTGGATGAAATGCATCGGTACTCTCTCCCACCAGAATTATGCCTTTTCCTCCTACAGCATCCAGGGTGCGCAAAATGGAACCGAGATTGCCCGGGTCCTGCACGCCTTCCAATGCCACCCATAAACCTGTGAGTCTTGTATCCGCATGAAGTTCCTTTGAATTCTGGCGAACAATAGCACATAATCCCTGCGGTCCCTCTTTCAAACTGATGCTCTCAAACACAGCCCGACTGACTTCCAAAATGGGAATACTGGTTTTTTCAGCGCGCAGCAACAGGTCTTTTCCGAATCCACTTTCAAGCAACTCGGTGCAGTATACCAGCCGTTCCACCTGTGCGTGATTATCCAGTGCGCTGGTGATGGGGCGCAAGCCTTCCACATAGAATAATCCGCTTTCCTTACGATACTTTTTCTGGGCAAGTTTACGGATTTCTTTGATGTGTGGATTAGAAGTGCTTGTAATCATATTAATTATTTAATTTCATTAATTTTGCACTGTGCGCGTGGCAAATGGCAATCGCCAGAGCATCAGCTACGTCATCCGGTTTTGGTATTTCACTCAGGCAGAGCAGTACTTTCACCATCTGCTGCACCTGTACTTTTTCAGCCATCCCATAACCGGTCACAGCCAGCTTTACATCCATGGGATTGTATTCATAGACAGGAATGGCACTCTGGGACAACGCCAGCATGATCACTCCGCGCGCTTGACCCACCTGCAGTGCGGTGCGCACGTTGCGCTGGAAATATAATTTTTCCACCGCCGCGCAATCAGGTTGGTGTGTCTGTAAAATGGCAGAAAGCTTCTCGTGCAGGATCTTCAAACGCTCGTCGGTCGGTATCTTGGCAGAGGTGCGGATCGCTCCGCAATCCACCAGATGCAAGGTTTTATCAGGATGTTCGTCGATTACCCCGAACCCTGTGATTGCCGTACCAGGATCGATCCCAATCACAAGCATGGATCATTCTTCTTCCATAGCAGCCAGGGCTTCTTCGCTTACCTCCAGATTGGAATATACACTCTGGACGTCATCCAGATCTTCAATGTCCTCGATCAAGCGCATGACTTTTATGGTTTGCTCGGTGTTCAATGCTAATTCCTGTTTGGGGACCATGCGAAGTTCGGCTTCATCGATTTCAATCTTGGCATTTTTAAGTAGGTCCGTAATTGTTTTAAAGGCATCCACCGGAGCGAAGATCTCAATATATCCTTCTTCATCCTGCGTGATATCATTGGCGCCACCTTCGAGAGCCAGTTCGAATACTTTATCGAAATTGACACCCTCACCCTCGATACCGAAATAAGCGATGCGATCAAACTGCCAGGAAACGGATCCAACTTCGCCCATACTGCCTCCAGCACGGGTGAGCAAATGGCGCAGTTCTGAAACGGTGCGGTTGCGGTTCTCGGTCAGACAATCAATCATCAGTGCGATACCGTGCGGTCCATATCCTTCGTAGCTGATCTGCTCGATCTGTACGCCGTCCTTATCCTCACCCGTTCCACGCTTGATAGCCCGGTCGATATTGTCTTTGGGCATATTGACATTACGGGCGCGGTCAATTGCGATGCGCAAACGAAAGTTCCCTTCCGGATCACCTCCGCCCTCACGTACTGCAATCACAATTTCACGGGTTAGACGGGTGAAAAGCTGGCCGCGTTTTGCATCGGCTGCGCCTTTTTTCCGTTTAATGGTAGACCACTTTGAGTGACCTGACATGTTCTTTTCTCCTTTTTATTAACCAGATAATTCAATTATTCCTGTGGAAATGTTAATTATAGCATTTTGGAATCGGGAAATTTCCCTCCGCATTCTGTATTGATCCTATGGTGGAGGGATGCTGGATTGAGAGGTGACCGAATTGCGCAGAATCCCAATCCCCTCAATCTCCGATTCAAGCACATCTCCGTCTTTCAATTCACCTACTCCGGAGGGAGTCCCGGTGAGAATGATATCTCCCGCATCGAGTGTCATGACAGAGGATATAAAAGCGATCATCTGAGGGATGCTGAAGACCATTTCTTTGGTTGATGACATCTGGCGCATTTCACCATTCACCCGGCAGGTGATCAATACATCCGATGTATCCAGTTCTGTTTCGATAACCGGTCCTATCGGGCAGAAGGTATCAAATCCTTTGGCGCGCGTCCATTGGTTATCGCGCTGTTGCAGATCGCGCGCGGTGACATCATTAGCAATGGTGTACCCGAGCACATGCTGCAGCGCCTGCTGAGCCCTGATCCAGCGTCCGCTCCTACCAATCACAACTGCAAGCTCCACTTCATGCTCCACATGCTGCGATTGGGGCGGAAGCTGGATTGCATCGCCCGGCCCGATTACCGAACTGAGCGGTTTGAGAAAAATAATGGGGATCTCTGGGATCTCGACAGATCGTTCTTGCGCATGCAAAGGATAATTGCGTCCGACTGCAATGATCTTTCCCGGCAGAATGGGGGGCAGCAGCCTTACCTTTTCCAGATCATGTTCCAGTTCCAGGCGACGGTACAGACCCAGCGGAGATGCACTGAGAGGGCCTACTCTGCCCTCCGCTTCCCAGCCAAAACGCGGCTCTTGATTTCCAATTTGGTAGCGTACGATGCGCATAAGATTCCGCCTAATTATATCTGGGTTTTCCATCCTGCGCGACTTTGCAAAGCAACCCTACGCAAGATACGGATTGTCATGGTAAAATCCATCCACCCGGGCGGATAGCTCAGTTGGTCAGAGCGCATCTCTTACACAGATGAGGTCGCAGGTTCGAGCCCTGTTCCGCCCATTCTAAATACCCCAACAAGTAGAGCTAAAGAAAAGAATGTTCCATAACAGTAAAGTACTTGGTTAGCGAAAAATAAATTTTATTGTTTATCCGGAAAGGGGCTAAAGTTATCTAAAACATGTTTAAGTGGAACACGAAAACCCTAAAAGAATTGCGGCTTCTTTTCATTTTCGTTGTCATTATTGGAGTGAACACAAACATCCACAGGTCAAAAGATGGGATGGAACTAATCCATATTCCCGCCGGTGAATCCTGGGAGGGTTCCGGGGAATGGGATCACGAGTATAACGAGAATGAAACGCCAGAACACAGGGTCTATCTTGATTCTTTCTGGGTCTACAAAACCGAAGTGACCAATGGCATGTATGCTCAATGCGTAAAAGATGGCGCATGTGCGTATCATGTCAGCCCGGAGACCAATCCAAGATTTTTCGATCCACTCTACATCAACCATCCAGTCGTTTATGTAACCTGGCAGGACGCGATGGATTACTGCGCCTGGATTGGCGGGCGGCTGCCCAGCGAAGCTGAATGGGAAAAAGCAGCACGGGGGACAGGAAAGAACAAATATCCTTGGAAAGAAGGATACCCGACTGCAGAAAATGTCAATGCTTTTAACACGATAGGAGATACTACCCCGGTGGGTTCTTATCTCTCAGGTGCAAGTTATTATGGGGTTTTGGATATGGCGGGTAATGTCAGGGAATGGGTCTACGACTGGTATGATGAAGATTATTACTCATATGCTCCGCGTGAAAATCCGATGGGTGCTGAAACCGGAACCGATAAAGTTCTGAAAGGTGGGAGTTATTACGATACCTACGAACACACCAGGATCGCGGACAGGCTTTTTCACCCGCCCGAATCAGCGGGGATCAATCGTGGATTCAGATGCATTGTTGCAGAATTCTAATATGTAAAATTGATTCGACAATTTTTCCTGTATGATCTACTTGATTAATGAAATTTAAACAGCAAGAAAATAGTTTATAATTACAACTCTGTAATCTTGTGGTAATACTTTATTAATAAATCTTCGAAATGCGTGCTGCATTTCTTTTAAAAACCTGTGGCGATTCCGCCACAGGTTTTTTATAAGTGCTTTTTTTCAGTATATAAAATAGCTATTCAAAATATATCAAAGTCATCCCATCTATGCTAAACTCAATGAATACATATTTGAGTTGTCAGGGTCATGGAAATAGAAATCAATTTACTGCACACCAAGTTCTTTTTGCCGAAAGCCCGCCCGCAGCTTATTCACCGTCCGCGCCTTACGCGCCTCCTGGAAGATGGACTTTTAGGTCGGGTTGTACTTATTTCGGCGCCGGCCGGTTATGGTAAAACCAGCCTGCTGGCTGATTGGGGGCAGGAATTCCATCATCCCATCGCCTGGTTGACGCTGGATGAAAGTGATAACGACCCCGCCCGCTTTATGGAGTACTTTGTTCATTCCTTCTTCGACCGTGGATATGCCAGTTTACAAACGCTGCTCGCCGAAAAAAATGAGCTTTTTGCAGGCAACCTGCGCCAAAACCTGGATATCCTGCTCAACTGCATCCTTTCCTCTTCCGAAGAAATCATTGTGGTGCTGGATGATTATCACCACATTCACTCGACAGTGATTCATGATCTCTTCAATTACATGATCGAAAACTTGCCTGATAATGCACATGTCATCCTTTCCACACGCGCTGATCCGCCTTTTAATCTTCCCAATTGGCGTGTGCGCGGATATCTAACCGAAATTCGCAGGGCGGATCTTTGCTTTACTCTGAAAGAGTCAATGGAATTTTATGACAGTGCGCTGGGGCACCTTTTCACTCGTAAAAATGTGCGCGCTTTGACCAATAAAACCGAGGGGTGGATCGCGGGTATGCAGCTAGCAGCTTCTGCTTTGCGCGCATTCCATGATGAATACAGTATCGATCTCTTCATCGAATCCTTTAAAGGAACCAATCGTTTTATCCTGGATTATCTGCTCGAAGAAGCTCTCAAGAACCAGCCGGATGAAGTGCGCAATTTTTTATTGTACACATCCCTGCTTGGTCGTTTCTGTGCACCATTATGTGACCTTATCCTGAACCAAAACAACAGCCAGGAAATGTTGGATTTTTTAGATCGCAATAATCTATTCATCATTCCGCTGGATAACCAACGTACCTGGTATCGCTACCACAATCTCTTCGCCGATCTCTTGCAGAGCCAGCTCGCGAAGACAGATCAGAAAACTATCAAAACCATACATGAACAAGCCAGTGCATGGTTTGAAGAACATAATAACTTCAATGAAGCCATTGAGCATAGTTTTTTAGCGGGAAATACTTCTGATGCAGCCCGGCTGATCCAATCACAGGCTACAAACATTCTCAACCATGGAGAGTTCACAACGTTTACGACATGGATAAAACGCCTTCCCAAAAGCACTTTTTACGCGAATCGAGTGCTTTGTATTTATTATGCCATTGCACTTATTCTGGAAGGAAATTCCTACCAGGAGATCCAACATTTACTTGAGATCATCAGCAGCTTTGGAGACAGCCAACCTGCCGATCTAGCACTTGTGCAGGCACTGATCTCCATTTTACAGGGGAAAATCCAGGAAGCATCCCTCTATTTGAATATTGTTAGGAAAAGCCCCCCTTTGAATGATGAATTCTTGATGGGCACATTTGATCTACTGCAATCCCTTGTTTTTTCCGGCGATATTCAGGATACGATCGATCAGCTCCGAAAAACATACAATCGCGCCAAGATTAGCGGGAATCTGGTTATTGCAATCACATCTCTTTCATATCTTGGAGATTTATATAAATACCAAGGAAAGCTCAGTGAATCATGGGCTATCTATCAAGAAGCGCTGGAACTGGCTCGTATTGGTAATGAAAACTATTTACCCGCAGGTAGCATGGCGCTGCTTGGCATGGGAGAAATTGCTTATAAAAGAAATCAGCTAGAGGAAGCCGAAAAATACCTAAAAAAGGGATTCCATCTGACTGCTCGTTGGGAGATCAGTCATTTTTTTGGGCTTTCCACAACATTAGCGCGTGTACAAATTGCTCAAGGAAATGTACAAGACGCCATCGAATCTATGCATCAGGCTGAGAATCTGGCAATTCAATTCGATACTACGGATGTGGATGACTTCGTCGTAGGCTGCCGCATTGCCCAGTTAAAACTTCTAATGGGAAACCTGGAAGAAGTGGAGGAATGGGAAAAACATATTGACCTGCCCAACATTGAACTAAATCAGGGATTGGATTCATTTTCCATTTTCTTTTCACCGGTACGTTGGTTACATTCGTTGAGCCATGCCTGGTTCTTATTATATAAGGGAAAAACCACCGAAGCTATCTCCATCCTATCCGAATTATATAAAAATGCAGATCAATACTATTTAGATGATCTGGAAATTCAATATGCTGTCCTGCTGGCAATTGCGTATGATAAAAATAAAGATAGAGCCAATGCTCTGCATTTCATCCAAAAAGCCCTAGATCTGGCAAAACCAGAAGGGCAGATTCAGGTTTTTCTGGAGCAGGGCAACGATATTCTGAATCTGCTCTATGATGCTGCCTGTCAAAATATCCAGGCGGAATTTACCGGGAAATTGCTTTCCCTATTCCCACAACTCGATGTTGAACAGCACAAAGACAAATTCCTCTACCTAGATGATGAAGTGATCGAACCATTAAGTGAACGAGAGGTAGAAATTCTGGCTTTGATCGCACAGGGTCTTTCAAACCAGCAAATTGGAGCTAAACTTCATCTCTCCCTTTCTACAGTTAAAGTGCATTCTTATAATATTTACCGGAAACTGCATGTTCACAGCCGTGTCCAGGCTGTTTCAAAAGCGAATATTCTTAAGATCCTACCCCCCCCCCAACCGATAAATAATACCTGAATAATACCTTCGCTCGTTGTGGCTAGTACCATCTCGGCGATATTCTTGTTGTTGAGATCACAGGAGTATGCTTGAATGGAAGAGTTAAGCAATTACTACCAAATTTATATCCAGGGTCACTTAGGACAGAACTGGTCCGATTGGCTGCAATCATTCCATATTCAATATAAAGAGAACGGAATCACCATCCTGACCGGCCCGGTGGTAGATCAGGCAGCCTTGCGAGGGCTGTTGGATCGCTTGTTTGATCTTGGAATTTCCATTCTTTCCTTCAGGCGTTTAGGTTTTTATCCGGAGGGGAAAGTGATCTTTCCCCTGTGATCGGTTAGCAATAGTTCGAAAGGAGAGAAGATATGGCAATCAACAAAACATTCTTAAAATGGGGTGTCAATTATCTCGGCAATCATGGACAATCATTAGCTCAAAAATCGGGATTTCGCAAATTTGCGATCAATAAAGCCCTTCAATTCGCTGAAGATGGCTATCATAACAACCTCGATAACCAGCGCTATTCCGTCGGTGAATGCGAGGATCGTTATGCCATGAGCCAGGCTATCATCGATACCGCAGAACGCCTCCTAACCAGCCCTCATCCCATCGCCCCGGCTTATCTAAAGAAGCTGGCGGATATCATGGTCAAGAGTATTGTCATTGAGGGCGGCGATGTGCAGACACAACAAGAATTCAAAGCACTGCACGGCCGCCGTCCTCCAGGGTTTTTGGTAGTCAGTCCCACCAAATCTTGCAATCTGCGTTGTAAAGGTTGCTATGCGGATTCTGGAAAAGCGCATGAAAAACTAAGCTGGGATGTTTTCGATAAGATTCTCACCGAAGCCCGCGATATCTTTGGAAATCGCTTCATCGTGATCAGCGGGGGAGAACCATTTACCTATAAGGATCAAGGGAAAGATTTGCTGGATATGGTCGCCAAACATGATGACATGTTTTTTATGGCATATACCAACAGTTTGTTGATTGATGACAAAACCGCAGCACGCATGGCCGAACTGGGTAATTTTTCTCCCGCTATTTCCGTAGAAGGTTGGCGCGAAAAGACCGATGACCGCCGCGGGGAAGGTGTTTTTGATGGAATCATGGAAACAATGGAAAGGCTGCGCAACCACGGTGTCCCGTTTGGTATTTCATTGACTGCCACAACCCACAACTGCGAAGAGCTCTTTTCAGATGCGTTTATGGATTATCTCTTCTTCGAACAGGAAGCAGTCTATGGATGGGTTTTCCATTATATGCCCATTGGTCGCTCTTTCACTCTTGATCTCATGCCAACCATCCAGCAGCGCCAGTGGATGTGGCAGCGTTCCTGGGAATTGATCAAGAACAAAAAATTATTCCTCGCGGATTTCTGGAACCACGGCACCCTCGTGGATGGTTGTCTGGCGGGCGGTCGCAGCAGCGGTGGCGGGTACTTGTATATCAACTGGGATGGGAAGGTAACACCCTGTGTTTTTGTACCATACTCACCGGTCAATATTAACGATGTTTACCAGCAGGGGAAGACCATCGCAGATGCCTGGGAGGAATCATTCTTCGAACATATCCGAACATGGCAGGCCGATTACTTGAAAGGCAACGGACATCGCGGCAATTTGCTCAGCCCCTGTATCATTCGCGATCACCATGATGTTCTGCGGCAGATCATCGCCGAGACCGAACCGGACCCTGAAAACGAACCCGCTCGTGACGCACTGCTGGATAAGGACTACATGCAAGGTATGATCGAGTATGGAAAGTCATACCAAGAATTAACCGATTCGATCTGGCAAAAACATTACCTGCGAGAAAATGATAGTACAAGACCACATGCAGAATTATGAGCAACCAGTGGATGGTCTTTCTGGAGCATCTAAACGATTATCTCCGGTTGTTCAAAATTATTGCTGAAAAGATTCAGGAGCATGATTTCAAAGAATTGCTTTCAATATTCGTAGATCTGACGCTGGGGTAAAATCCAGTGTGATCCAGAAAAGGGCTTTTCTCTACCAAAGCCCTTTTCTTGTTTTATAATCCAGGTAATTACAAAATAGAGAAGAAAAATGAACCAAAAAGACAAAGACCTATCCACTGGTGTACTTTTCACCGACCTTTATCAACTTACCATGGCACAGATCTATTTCCGCAATGGCATGCGCGAGACCCGTGCCCAATTCGATTACTTTTTTCGCAGCTACCCTGATTATGGATCCCATCAGGCCGGATACTGTATCAATGCCGGTCTGGAATGGCTGCTGGACTGGATGCGTGAAGCCAAATTCGGAAAGGAAGAGATCGCTTATCTTGCCAGCTTGAAAAACGCGCACGGCGATGCCCTGTTCGCACAGGATTTCTTGCAATGGTTGGAAAACGATCTGCCTTTTTCTCAGATCAATTTGAAAGCCATCCCTGAAGGGCGCGTCATTCATCCCAATGTCCCGATTGCCGTGGTGGAAGGACCCATTATTCAAGCCCAACTGCTTGAATCCTCACTTCTGAATCACCTCAATTACCAGACCCTAATCGCCACCAAAGCCTCCCGCATCCACGAGAGCTGTCATGGGCAAATGGTCATGGAATTTGGGTTGCGCCGGGCGCAGGAAAAAGCCGCCAATGCCGGGGCAAGGGCTGCCATTATCGGAGGAGCGGATAGCACCTCGAATGTAGGGATCAGCAGCCATCTCGGCACACAACCCAGCGGTACTCATGCACACAGTATGATCCAGGCTTTCATGGCGCTGGGGGGTTCTGAATTGGATGCGTTCCGTGCGTACGCAACAGAATATCCTGATAACTGCATCCTGCTGGTAGATACCATCAGCACCCTGGACAGTGGTATTCCAAACGCCATCAAAGTCTTTGAAGAGCTCAAAGCCAAAGGGCATAAACCCATCGGAATTCGCCTTGATTCGGGTGATCTGGCATATTTCAGCATCCAAGCTGCCAGAATGCTGGATGAAGCCGGTTTTAAAGATACCCTCATTGTGCTCTCCAACCAGCTTGATGAACTGGTTATCTGGCAGATCATCACCCAGGTTCGCGAAGAAGCCGGGCGGTACGGTGTGGATGCCGATGCACTGGTCAACCGGTTGGCATATGGAGTTGGGACCCGCATGATTACATCCGCAGGAGATCCGGCGCTGGATGGTGTATATAAGCTGGTATCAGTGAATGACGGGAAATCCTGGAATCCCGCTATGAAGATCTCCGAATCACCGGTAAAGACCCTCAATCCGGGTAAGAAACGGGTCTGGCGTTTTTACGATCTGCGGGAGAAAGCAATTGCTGATCTGATCGCGCTGGATGAAGAAGAACCACAAAAGGAAGATTCTATTTGTCTGCATCATCCTTTTGATCACACCAAATCCCGCACCCTGTACACAGCGCAATTATCGAAAATCGAACCGCTGCTGGAAGATATCCTGGTCGATGGGGAACTAGTGTATGATCTTCCATCTTTGGAAGAAATTCGCAGCACCCGCGAAAAAGATTTGCAGGATCTCTACCCGGGTGTGAAACGGCTGGTCATGCCGCATAACTACCACGTCTCGCTTTCCCAGAAATTATGGGATCTCAAGCACACCCTTATTTTGCAGACTGCCAATGGAGATCATTAAGATACTCCAAATATTTTGGAAAATGGAAAATTCATGAGCATTTATGAAATCCTGCACCCTGATTTTAAAATGCTGGTAGATGTGCATGCCCAAGCAGAGATTATCAAAGAAGGTTTCCAGTTCACCGAAGGTCCGGTATGGCATGCGCATGAAGAGTGCCTGTATTTTTCCGATATCCCGGCCGACACTTTGTATAAATATACCGATCAAAATGGAGTAGAAGTAGCGCACCGCCCCAGCGGATTCAGCAATGGCTTGACATTGGATAAAGAGGGAGCCATTATCGCATGCGAGCACCAAACGCGTGCTATCACCAAATATGCGGGGCAGGAGAAGCAAATCCTCACGGGCACATATCAGGGGAAAAAACTCAATTCTCCCAATGATCTCATCCTCACGAAGAATGGAACCATTTTCTTCACCGATCCCATCTACGGGCTGCGTGAAGGGAATGGAGGTCCGGCGGAAGCGGAACTGCCCTTTCAGGGTTTGTTCAGCTACCAGGAAGGATGGACCGAACCCAGATTGGAATGTGCTGATTTTGTGCGCCCGAATGGGGTTGCTCTTTCCCGCGATCAGAAAACACTCTATGTCATTGATACCGTGAAACAACATATCCGAATTTTCAATGTTAAGACAGATGGCAGTCTGGAAGGTGGCCAGGTACTGCTGGAATTATGGGGGGATGGGAACGATAGACCTGATGGATTAAAGCTGGATGAGCACGATAACATTTTCAGTACCGGAGCGGGTGGCATTTGGGTTTTCCGTGCAGATGGTATTTTGCTTGGAAAGATCAGATTTCACCAAAAAACAGCAAACCTCGCCTTTGGGGGCGAGGATCGCCGGTCATTGTTCATCACTTCCAGCCAGTTTTTAATCCGGCTGCGCGTAAAAACCAGGGGATTTTCTCCTCTGGATATCGTTGATTAATTTCGCTTTTTTTCGCGATAGATAACTTCTTCGATCCATTCCTGTGATTGTGCAGGATCAGCTGCCTTTTTGTTTTTCTTGCTGAACGTATGATGCAGGAATGACACAAAAGAAGGGGTGTGTTTTTCAGATGCTGTTTTTTCCTCTTCCTCGCTTTGAATGGATGCCGAAAGCGCTTCTTCGGAAGGAATATGCATTCCTTCCACTGCGCGATCGAAGATCGATTCAGATTGCGGCGTATTCTTATATTCGTTCATGTCCATAGTCGATACGCTGATGGGTTCTGCAATCTCATCCCCAATCTCTTTTCCTATCGTTTTCGATTGAGCTTTGGCGATCAGAAACCTGGATCGGAGGTCGTCCAGCGATCCGACAAACCAATTCAGGTCCACGGATGCTTTGATGCCCGGGATGCGTCCTTTATCGGAATACTGCCAGAAATCCCACCCTCCCCAGGGATAAATGGTTCCCGGCCATTGGCTGGTGTAGCGCGCCATCCATAAAGGATAATCTACCGCCCAGTCCACATCGGTCAATTTTTCATAGGTCATATAAGGCCGCCAGAAACCCCCGCTGGTGTAGATGATCGGTTTGCGACCGCTCAGGCTGGTCACTGTTTCCACAAAACTTTTCACTTTACGGACTAATTTGGAGCCTTTACATCCCGCTACTTCCAGATCGAGCACCAGCGGTAAACTGGTCACGTTGCCTACCAGTTTGCAGAATGATTCCGCCTGTATGATCGGATCGACATGGGTACGAAAGAAATGATAAGCTCCCCAATAAATACCGTTATCTTCAGCGCCCTTCCGGTTGATCTCGAATTTATCATCCACATACATGGTAATCTTCTTATCCGGAAATTCGGATGCTTTTAAGAAAGCAAATTTCACGCCGGCTGCCTTGACTTTCGGCCAGTCGATCACACCCTGCCAGTGGGAAACATCAATTCCTGGAATCATAACTCACCTCTTCACCAAACCTTCATTTGAAAGTGTCTGCAGATCTTTCTGGCTGCCATTGAACCAGTTCATTCCTACCGTTCCGCTGACACCGGGAATTTTCGATTGGTAGGTAAACTGCCAGATCACCCAACCCGCCCATGGAAACAGCTGCGCTGGCCAGATAATGCCGGGTTCATCGATCCATAGCGGATATTCACACGGCCACTCAATTCCGGCCAGATACTTTTTCCAGTATGTGCTGGAAGTGTAGACAAGGGGTCGTTTTCCACTGCGCGTCTCCAGCGACTCCAGGAAAGTGCGTAATTTTGGTTCCAGCACAGCTTTGGAGGTTGTGTACAGCTCCAGGCAGACTACTGGTGGTAAATCATCATCGACAATCGAGGCGGCCGCCGCATCCTGCGCTGGATTAAGCCAGTGGTAAGCTCCGGTGAGAATACCGTTCTGTTTCGCGCTTTGTTTGTTGCTCTTATACGTTGCGACAGCGCCGGTGATCCCATCCGTGCATTTTAAGTATGCAAAGCGGACGTGGTTTTTCGCGATGACAGACCAGGATGTCACACTATTTTTTTCTGAGATATCTATTCCTATGATCATGCTGTTAATAGTGCATGTTTTATGCCAAATAGTAAATTTAATCTGTATCGATTTGATGATTTGTTAATATTTATCCGGTATAATTGAGCTGTATTCGGGGATGATAGGCTTCGACGGAGGAGGCTGAACCCGGACTGCGAGCTGAGAGGTACCGACCTCATAAAATCAGTACACCAAACAAGTGCCAATCGCACAAATTATGCAACTCTTCCTTTAGCTGCGTAAGCAGTTGAATAGAGTTCATGGTCTCTAGTTAGACCACGTCTGCCCATCCCGTTCTCCGGTCGGAGATGGAGCAGGCGTCACAAGACCGGGGTGCCGCCTGGATGGCCGCGCTCCATGCGTAAGCGGACTTTCGGGTCCGAGTGGCTGGTTGAAGGTTTGGTTGGGTGATTTACCTGCCTTCAACAAGAGAAACAATCACCTACGCTCGTAGACGTTCGCGGCTCTATTCTTTCGGACGCGGGTTCGATTCCCGCCATCTCCACCAAATGATTCAAATTCGAGCCAATCGCTTTAGAACCTGGTTCGAATTTGTTTTAGTATATGGATTAAGGCATCGAATGAGAAGGGAACATGAAAACAGCTGGCATCATCGGTGGATTTGGACCGCAAACGACTGCAAAGTTCTATGAAGAGATCTTTTTCGCCTGTCAGAAAGAGAATTCTCTGGTCAAACCGCACATTTTAATATCCAGCGTTCCCTTGCCTTTTCATATCGAAAGCTCTGCCATCCTGAAGAATGAGGGGGTTGAAGAATATATCCCCTATCTAATCACCGAAGCGCGCAGGTTGGAGAAAGCTGGTGCCGATTTCATCGTCATGCCCTGTAATTCTCTCCACATCCATATCGATCCCATTCGCGACAGTGTATGCATCCCGGTTCTCAGCATTATTCAAGAAACTGCGTCCTTCCTTTGTCAAAAAGCCATTACTCGCGTCGGCATCCTTTCCACCGCCATGACAGCTCAACATCGCTTATATGAAAAAGAGTTGGGTGACCACGGAATTCTCTACCACACCCCCGATAAAAATCAACAGAATATTCTAAATGAAATTGTGTTCCGTCTTGTGAATGGCAGGAATGAACAAAAAGACCGTGATGCTTTGATAGATATCATGTTTACCTTTGATGATGTCGAGTGTGTTCTGTTAGCCTGTACTGATCTGCAGTTGCTCGATCTTACCCTGCCCGGTATGCCGATTTTCGATACCATGAAAATATTGGCGGATTCCACCGTGAGGGAAATATTAGATTAATGAGAGTTCTTCCATTAATTAATATTGAAATCGGTATTTTACCTGTGAGTTATTTATCCCAAAGTTTCAAGAGAGCCTTTAATGAATAGCGTTACTTTTATAAGACTTTGCAGATAAATCCTTTCAAGTACTCCCCTTCCGGGAAGTGCAGGCTCACCGTGTGATCGCGGCTCTGGAAAAGCCTCTCCTGAATGATGACCTGCCGCTTGGCATCGCTGGCTGCTCCGCTCAGAATGGCTTGAAAAAATTCCGCACTGATGCCGCCCGAACAGGAAAAGGTAACCAGAATGCCGCCCGGATTTAACAATTTCATAGCCAGCAAGTTAATATCCTTGTATCCTCTGGCTGCCTGTTCAGCCAGCTTGCGGGTTGGTGCGAATTTGGGTGGATCCAGGATGATCACGTCAAAGGTATGTTTTTGGTCGCGCAACAACCTGAGGTAAGTAAACACATCTGCCTCTACCCACTCCAGGTTGCGGAACTCAGGAAAATTGATCGCGGCATTGATCTTGGCCAGTTCGATCGCCTCGACGGATGAATCCACCGATACCACCTGGCTGGCACCCCCCTGCATGGCATACACGCTGAAAGCGCCGCTGTAGCAGAAACAATTTAGAACGTTTTTATCCTGCACATAGGGCAGGATCTTCGCTCGATTTTCGCGCTGGTCGAGATAGAAGCCTGTCTTCTGCCCGCCGCGGATATCCACCTGAAAACGCAGTCCATTTTCTTCGATCTCTATTACACCCTCTGGTTCTTTACCAGCTAGTAAACCACACTGCTCCGGCAAGCCTTCCAAAGCGCGCACTTCCACATCCGATCGTTCATATACGGTGGGAATTTCGGTGAGTTCTGTTAGACAGCTTACGATGGTGCTTTTCCAATATTCCACCCCGGCCGTCAGGCTTTGTAACACAAGAGTATGCGCATACCGATCGACAACCAAGCCGGGAAGATGGTCAGATTCTGCATTGACGAGGCGATAAGCATTGGAAGATATATTTTGGTGTAATGAAATGGCTATGCGCAATTCGTTCCTAAAAAACGAATCATCTATTTTTTCATTTTCTTTCCAGCTCCACATGCGCGCGCGAATCTTGGATGCCGGACTGTATGCTGCTCTGCCTAAAATATTGTTCCACCCATCCAGCACCAGCACGGTTTCCCCCAGTCCGGGATTCCCTTCCACGCGTTCGATCGCACCCGAGTAGATCCAGGGATGCCCCTGGCAAATGGGTTTTTCTCGATCCTTTTTTAATATCAGAAGCGGTTCATCCATGTTGCTGTACCAGCTCGCGTAATTGTTCTTCGGTAATGATTGGCACGTTTAATTCCCTGGCTTTCTCGTATTTCGATCCGGGTTCGCTGCCACACACCACATAACTGGTCTGCTTGCTGACCGAGCCCGTTACTTTGCCGCCCTGCGCGCGGATGAATTCAGTTGCCTCATCCCGGCTGAAGGTAGGCAGCGTCCCGGTGATCACAAAGGTCAATCCATCCAGCGGCAGACTGCCATGTTTTCTTTCTTCCTGCTCCGGCCAGACTCCCACCTCTTTCAACTTTCGCAGCAGTTGCTGATTGCGCGGGTTGGCAAACCAATCCAGAATAGCCTGGCTGATGTTCGGTCCAAAACCTTCCATGGCGATGAGATCGGCATACGTTGCCTGCGCCAATCCATCCAGAGTGTGGAAACGCGCGGCCAGTTCCATGGCAGCCACTTCCCCCACCCCGCGAATGCCCAGCGCGGTGATGACCTTTCCAAGCGGCTGATTTTTCGATGCACGGATAGCATCCAGCAGGTTGCCGGCTTTTTTTTCAGCAAAACCTTCCAATTCCAGCAGGTCTTTTTTCGTCAACCGGTAGAGATCGGCCACATCTTTCACCAAACCGCTCTGTACCAATTCTTCCACATAGCGGATGCCCATGCCAACAATATTCATGGCGCCCTTGGAGACAAAATGTTCCACATTGCGGATCAGCTGCTCCGGGCAGGCGGCATTGACACAGTACCAAGCTACTTCTGCTTCAATATGCTCGGTTGGTTCTCCGCAGCTCGGGCAGGCAGCCGGTGGGATGAATTCCCTTTCTACTCCGCTGCGCAGTTCGGGGATGGGTCCGATCACATAGGGTATCACATCCCCTGCTCGTTTGATGCGCACCTGATCCAGCACGCGAATATCTTTTTCTTTTATATAGTCAAAATTATGCAGGGTAGCTTGTTTGACGGTCACACCCCCGATCTCTACCGGCTCAAGCACTGCATAGGGCGTCAGCACGCCGGTGCGGCCAACATTGACCTTGATCTCCAGCAATTTCGTAGTTGCTTCTTTGGCCGGGAATTTCAGTGCGATCGCGCCGCGCGGATCTTTCCCTACAAATCCGAGCGCATCCTGCAGGTCCAGATCATTGATCTTGATCACCAGCCCGTCGATTTCATAAGGCATGTTGTTACGCTTTTCAATCCACGCATCACAAACCTGCAGAACTTCGTGAATATTTCTACAAAAATTGGAGTCCCTGGTCACCGGAAATCCCAGCGCCCGTAAGTAATCCAGCAGGTCCCACTGGCGGCGCGGGATCTTCCCGTCTGTGGCTACAACCGCATAGGTAAGCAGTGTCAGCGGTCGCTCGGCGGTCAGGCTCGCATCCAACTGGCGCAGGGAACCAGCCGCCGTGTTGCGCGGATTTTGGTAGGTTTTCATGCCCTGTTCTTCCAGCTCTTGGTTTAATTTCTCAAAATCAGCCAGATTGATAAAAGCTTCTCCGCGCACCACCAGCCGGGAGGGAACGGTTGGTCCGTCTTTGCCTACCGGGATTCTTAGCGGTAGGGCGCGAATGGTGCGGATATTACTGGTGATATCTTCCCCAATTTCGCCATCCCCGCGTGTCGCACCGCGTATAAATATGCCATTTTCATAATGCAGCACCACCGTCAAGCCATCGATCTTTGGTTCAACCACAAATTCCGCCTTGCGCACGCGTTCATCCAGCTTTGCGATGCGCTCATACCAATCCAAAACATCTTGATTGGAAAATGCATTTGCCAGACTAAGGATCGCCTGTGGATGGCGTGTTTTTTCAAATCGTTCAGCCGGTGCTGCGCCTGCGCGCTGTGTAGGGGAATCAACTGTGATCCATTCAGGATGGTTTTCTTCTATTTCCTTCAACCGTTTCAACAATCGGTCAAAGTCCGCATCGCTGATCAGCGGATCATCCAACACATGGTATTGGTAATTATGGAAATGAATTTCCTGTTTGAGCTGTTCCAGCTCAGCCTGTAATTGTTTTTCATCCATTAAGCGTATTATAGCAATGAATATATTTCCTTACTCGATAAAAACTTAGGATACCCTTTTCCGTATATAATAAATGACGATTGATAATGTTAATTATTCTGGAGGTACCATGAAAGCAGGCAAAATTATTCTTTTTGTGATTGCTGCAATCCTTATTTTCTTTGGTGTGATCTTTCTGCTCTCCATTTCTGCCAACGGTGATGTGAATTTATTGTGGTATGCGGGAGCATTCTTTGTGTTCGCCTTCATCCTGATCTTCTTTGCTACTCGCATCAAGAAACCGACCGAAGAAACCACCAATGTTACCCTTAACATTGATCTTCCCGGGGGGGTATCCATGAACACCATCAAATGCAAGTCCTGTGGCGCGCCCTTATCCGAAAAGGATATCAAGATGGTGAATGGAGCACCAATGGCAACCTGTCCTAATTGCGGTACGTCCTACCAGCTCACAGAAGAACCCAAGTGGTAGTCGAGGAAAGGAATTGAATTCCATGAAGAAAATTCAGCGGGTCTTGTTTGCACTCATTTTGATCGCTGTTCTGGCGATCAGCACACCTGTCTATGCACAGGACTATTATTTTCAAGTGACAGCTCTCACTTCGGATGTTTATATCAATGAAGACGGCACTGCCACCATCGAATATCTGATCACTTTCCAGAATGATCCCGCAGGGCATGCCATTGATTATGTGGATATCGGGATGCCTAACTCCAATTATGCCATGGATAGTATTACTGCCACGATTGATGATAAACCGATCACCGATATTGAAGATTCCCCTTACGTTGAATACGGCTTTGCTCTTGGTTTGGGACAAAATGCCATTCCAGCCGGAGAGAGCGGCACGGTATATGTGCGCATTGGAGTTGTAAACGATATGCTGTTTGTCGCTTCTGCGGATGAAACAGAAAAATATGCCAGCTTTAACTTCTCTCCAACCTGGTTTGACGGGACTTATTCCTACGGTAATACAGAGATGACCGTTACGCTGCATCTGCCACCCGCTGTTACCGATCAGGAACCGCAACCACGCTATATTGAACCCAAGAAATGGCCCGGCGAGAGCGTACCTCTGGCCGGATATGATGATGAGAATCGCATCGTGTATCAATGGACTACGACCCAAGCCAATCCATACACACAGTACACATTCGGCGCAACCTTCCCTGCCCGCTACGTCGCGGAATCAGCCATTTCGGAGGATATGGTAGTCACTTTTGACAGCCAGAAAATTTGGGATGTGCTCATCCCGGTTCTCTGCTGCGGTGGATTCCTTGCCCTGGTTGTAATTCTCATTGTTGTGGCGCTAAAAGCTTCAAAAAAACGGAAACTAAAATATCTGCCCCCGAAGATCTCGGTTGAAGGGCTGGGAATTAAACGCGGCCTCACACCCGTGGAAGTTGGCATTCTCATGGAACAGCCCATGGATAAAATTCTCACCATGATCCTTTTTTCCACCATGCAGAAGGAAGCTGCCCAGATTGTAACCCGCGAGCCGCTGGAGATCAAAGTGGAAGAGACATTACCAGAGGATTTACGGCAGTACGAAAAAGATTTTCTGGAAGCATTTCGGCTGAAGGATGCGCGTGAACGCACCAAAGCCCTGCAGGATATGATGGTTAATCTTGTAAAGGGTGTTTCCGAGAAGATGAAAGGGTTTAGCCGCAAGGAAACCCTTGATTATTACAAAGATATTATGAAAAAAGCTTGGGAACAGGTCGAAGCTGCCGATACTCCCGAAGTGCGCGGCGAACGCTATCAGGAACAGATGGATTGGACACTGCTCGATAGTGATTATGACCAGCGCACCCGCCGTGTGTTCGGCAGCGGACCGGTTTTCATGCCCTGGTGGTGGTGGCGCGCTGACCCAAGCATGCCGCGTACCGGCAGTTCAGTCTCCTCGGGCACAAGAACAGCTTCTGCCTCAAGCGATTCCCATGGTGGCGGAAGCAGCATGACCACTGTGCGCATTCCCCACCTGGCTGGTTCTGAAGCTGCCGCTTCGGTAGTTGGCACCGTGCAAAGTTTCTCCACCAATGTGGTTGGGAATCTGACCAGCTTCACAGATAAGATCACCAACAAGACCAATCCCATCCCGCAGTCCACCACATCCGGAAGATCCTTCCACAGCACCAGCGGTGGCGGACGCCCTTCCGGCGGATGTGCCTGTGCCTGCGCTTGTGCCGGATGCGCATGCGCGTGTGCCGGTGGCGGTAGGTAGGTTAGAAATAGGATTGTATGCTGTTTGCCAAAAAAGATTTGACACATTTCGCAGAACCAGGTATTTATCACTACCTGCGTTCTGCCGGGGAGAATAAAAAACGCATCCACCTGCGCATTGATCCGGATGGCTATGCCACCCTGCTGGTCAACGCCAGCCGCATTTTCCATTTCAACCCCAGTGCGTCACTTATGGCAAAAGCATATTTGGATGAAGCATCGGATCAGGAAGCAATTCAGGGTCTGGTGCGCACTTTTCGGGTTAACAAAGATCAAGCAGGCAGGGATTACAGCAGCTTCAAAGAACAGCTTGAATTGATCGTTTCCCCCACCAGTGATGTCTGCCCCTTCTGTGATTTGAATGTGGAAATTCAGGCTCCCTTTTCCAAACAGCCTTCCGCGCCCTATCGCATGGATCTCGCCCTGACATACGCCTGCAATAACGACTGTGCACATTGCTACAACGTCAAACAGCGCGATCTCACACCACTTTCCCTTGAAGAGTGGCAGCAGGTGCTGCAGCAGGTGTGGGATGCCGGAATTCCGCATGTGGTTTTCACCGGCGGCGAACCGACCCTGGTTAAATTCCTTCCTCAGCTTATTCAGTATGCCGAGCAGTTGGGATTGATCACCGGCTTGAATACCAATGGTCGGAATTTAAAAGAGAAAGCCTATGTGCAGGAACTGCTGGATGCCGGTTTAGATCATATGCAGATCACACTTGAATCGCATGACGCGGGCATCCATGACCGCATGGTCAACCATGCCGGAGCCTGGCAGGAAACCGTACAGGGCATCCGCAACGTGCTGGCTACCCGCCTGTATGTGATGACCAACACCACACTCATCAGGAGCAACAGCGCTCATTTATCCGAGACGTTGGTATTCCTGGCTGAATTGGGCATTCCCACCATCGGCTTGAACGGTATCATCCACTCCGGCAGAGGCAAACTTTTCGAAGAAGAGCTGGATGAAAGCGAGCTGCCTGCCCTGCTTACTACCGCGCAGGAAATGACCGCACGCAATGGACAGCAGTTGATCTGGTACACCCCCACCCAGTACTGTCATTTTGATCCCATCCTGATGGGATTGGGAGCCAAAGGCTGCACCGCAGCACTATATAATATGTGTATAGAACCGAATGGAGATGTGCTGCCCTGCCAGTCTTACTACAGTGCATTGGGCAATATCCTGCAGCAGGATTGGCAGAGCATCTGGGAGCATGACTTAGCTGTTTCCATTCGTGAAAAACGCTTTTTACCGGCAGATTGCCGCCAATGTTCCATTTTGGATACCTGTGGTGGCGGCTGTCCGCTGGCTGTATCGGGGAAATCTGCGGTTGATCCGCACTATGCTGTACAAGTCTAATCATCTGGAGGGTTCATGTTCACGAAAATAAAGGAAAAAATAGATAAACTTCTCGAACCGGTCAAACCGGTGCCGGTTGGTTCGTATCAATTTCAAGGCAAGAAAGACAGCCAGGCCCCTTATCGCCTGAATTTGCGCGTGGAACCGAATGGGGAAGGCATTCTCATCATCAACGCCAGTACAGTGCTGCACCTCAACCGCACCGCGGCCGAATACGCTTACCACCTCGTTCAGCAAACCCCCATTGACCAGGCTGCACAGGAAATTGCGGAAAAATATGAGATCAGTATTGAAGATGCGAAGCACGATTTTGCGGATTTCAGCGAACACCTCAATACCGTCATCCATACTCCCGACCTGGACCCGATTACTTATTTGGATTTGGAGCGCGTGGAACCGTATTCAAAAAAGCTCAGCGCGCCCTACCGTCTGGATTGCGCCCTGACCTATCAAGTTTCCGAGAAAGCTACGCCGGATAGCGCTCCAACTTATCGTGTAAAACGCGAATTGACAAAACAGGAATGGTACACGATCCTCGAAAAAGCACGGCAGGCTGGCATTCCGCAGGTGGTCTTCACCGGTGGAGAGCCCACTCTGCGCCCTGATCTGCCCGATCTGATTTCCAAATGCGAAGAATTGGGCATCGTCAGTGGCTTATTGACCGACGGCTTGCGCTTCAGCGAGAAAAGATATATGAAGACCATCCTGAACAGCGGCCTGGATCACATTATGTTGCTGGGGGCTCCCGCTGATGAGCGCTTCTGGAAAGCTTTACAGAATCTGATCGCCGATGATATCGCTATCACGGTTCACCTGACCCTAACAGATGAAAACCTTGCGGAGTTGCAGCAGGCGGTGCCAAAACTTGCCGCCAGCGGGCTGCGCTCCCTTTCACTCAGCGCGTCCGACCCAGATCTCGAGAAAACCTTGACGAAATTCCAAAATTTGGCCATTGACCAGGGGCTTTCTCTAGTATGGGATCTACCCGTGCCCTACTCGCAGTACAATCCCATCACATTGGAATTGAAGAGCGGCGGGAAACGACTCGCGAAGGGAGCCGGGAACGCCTGGCTCTATGTAGAACCGGATGGCGATGTGTTGCCAGCTCAAGGCATCAACCGCGTGATGGGAAATCTGCTGGATGATCCCTGGGCTTCCATCTGGAAGAAGAGATAGGAGAAGCGACCGGTGGACTTCAATCCGCGCTTCTGGCATAAACGCTTCACCCAGCAAGCCGGGTGGACCAGAGAAGTCCGCCGCTACATCCTGCAAACCTTACGAACCACGCGTACCACACCTGTCCTGGAAGTGGGCTGTGGTACCGGAGCGGTGCTCAGCCAGGTCTATCAGGATGGCTATCACCGCATTTTTGGCGCGGATATCGCCCTGTCCGGGTTGGAATTCGCGCGCAGCCGCAATCCGCACCTGCGCATGACATGCGCCGATGGGCTGCGGTTGCCATTCCGCAAGGATCGCTTTTCTATCAGCCTGTGCCACTACTTCCTATTATGGGTCACCGATCCGCTTGCCATCCTGGCGGAAATGAAGCGCGTCACCCGCTCGGGTGGGTATATGGTGGTACTAGCCGAGCCTGATTATGCCCGGCGCGAAGATGAACCACCCGAACTGCGTAAACTGGGAGAACTGCAGAATATGGCATTGCTTTCATTAGGTGCGAACATCGATATTGGCAGTCGCGTTAAAACACTGTTCGAGCAACTGGATCTGCTCGATATCCACGTCAGCATGCTCAAACCGGCTTCCATCCATCCCACCTCGCGGGAAGAATCCCTCGAATGGCAGGTGATCGCTTACGACCTGCAGCAGCTCGTTGAGCATGGTCACCTCAGTGAGGAACAGGTTGAGAACTTTCGCCTGCAGGATGAACGCGCCCGTGCGGAAGGCACGCGTCGGTTGTTCATCCCCACCTATTTTGGCTGGGCGTGCGTCCCTTAAATATATTTTTCTTGATTTCCCTTTGTGTTCTGGAAAGGTCATGTTATAATGTCCCTCGTTCGGGGCGTGGCGCAGACCGGTGTAGCGCGCTTGCATGGGGTGCAAGAGGTCGGAGGTTCAAATCCTCTCGCCCCGACTCTTTTTTAAAATGGTCCGATGAACTTCCACCAATCCTTCCAGCAAATTCAAATCCTTCTTTCAAGCATTCCCAATGATGGTGATCTCTTCGTGGAGACACTCCGTCAAGAGCATCTTCCGCATCTTAGTTTTAGTCAGATCAGCACCATTGAATTCTGCCCCTACCGCTACTATTTGCAGTACATTCGCTTTCAGCAGCCTGAACCACTGCCGGATTATTTCACCAAAGGAAAACTCCTCCATAAGCTGATCGCACAATTCTACCAATCGCAAAAAGATGGAAATACGGTAGATCTATCTGATCTCGAAAGTGAAATCTCTCTTAGTACGAATAATATGAATCATGCCCATATCGTCAACGCGCTTCAACTCCATTTTCAGAATCGCTGGTGCGATTATGAGATAGTTGCAGTTGAACATCCATTCGTTCTTTCTATTTCAGATGATCTGCCTCCGATGGTAGGTGTTATCGATTTAATTCTTCAGGGTGAGAACGGCATCGTGCTGGTTGATCACAAGACCGGGCGAGATTTTTATCCTTATGACGAATTACAGGTAGCCATCTATTCCCAATACATCCGAAAGATGTACGGTGATAGTACTTGCCGTTTGTTTTACGACCATTATCGCTGGGTCGAGAATTTAGGGCGGATTCGAAAACCTGCTTTCCAACGCAGTGAAGTGAGTGTTGAGCCTTCACAATGGGCTTTCTATCTGAATCGCATTCAAACTGCGTCCGAAAAGATCCAACTCCTCCAATCCGGCGAACAGCCTTCACCCATTCGGGCATGCTTCTGTTGCCCGTATCGTCAGAGTTGTGAGCATGCCTTTTAGGAATTTTATACCGAGAAAGCAACAGGATGTTTAATCCATCTATCCTGATATTTACTTTGCTGTGCAACACACTTTTACGAATTCCTAGCTTACAATAAATAATATTGTCAGCTAATAGGAGTATTCCATGCCCAAAAAGAAAATCATCTGGAAAACCTTCGAG
>LDZU01008752.1_pt1 | contig 27075 bp, 31 predicted proteins | sample 615531 | NCBI WGS metagenome assembly LDZU01 (sample SAMN03408293, study PRJNA278302) | terrestrial metagenome | isolation source: oil reservoir sample SB2 | place: USA: Alaska, North Slope, Schrader Bluff formation | collected 2011-09 | reverse complement strand
ATAAAACTTTTCCTAACAATCTTGTTAGAATATATTGTTTTTTAAACTTGTGCCCGTGAAAACGGGTAAAAGTATCCCTGTAAGAGCATCGGAATTTTTGAAATTCCGATGCTCTAAAATTATTTGGTTAATTTATTCATCTATTTATTTTTTAGTCAACTACTTTCTTATATATTTTCTCAACTTCTCTTACTGTGTTCTTCCAGGAAAAATTTTTAACCGCATATTCACTAGCCTTTTTTCTTCTTTCTTTTTTATCAGGTCTGGTCAGTTCATTAATGATAGCTTCTGCCAGGGCAATATCGTCCTCCACCTCAACCAGAGTACCTACATTTTCATTGATAAAATCGGGTAATCCTCCCTGATTGGTAGCTACTACCGGAGTCCCACAAGCCAGTGCTTCTATCGCCACAAGCCCAAAAGGTTCGCTCCTTGAAGGTACAGTGCTTACATCAGCAATATTATACAAATCCACTAACTGGTCCTGGTTTACATGCCCCAGAAAAAAAGTTTTCTTTAACTTTAAAAAATCTCTGAGTTCTTTTAGTTCCTCATACATTACCCCATTACCAGCAATTAAAGTCATAACTTCCTCTTTCATCTGATTTTCATATATTTTAGCAGCTTTTAATAAAATGTCTACCCCTTTAAAATGAGCTAATTTCCCGGCAAAAAATACCAGATAATCTGGTATTTCACTTATACCAAACCTTTCTAAAACTTCCCTTCTGGATATATCTTTTACCCGAAAAAGTCTGGTATCATAACCATTATAGATAATTATTCTTCTTTCATCATCAATCTTATAAAGCTCTTTGGTTTCTCTGTCTACTTGTTTAGATATAGTAATAACTTTTCGAGCATTTTGAGCACCTTTTAAGGCGTAAAGATGATATCTTTTATCTTGATTAAACCCTTTTAAATCTGTTCCGTGCACTGTTACAACGTAAGGAATCCCAGTTTTTTGGGCAGCATAAGGGGTAATCCAGAGATGCTGAGCGTGAATAATATCAGGCTTAAATTTATCTGCCTCTTCTCCGGTCACTCTAACCATTATATCAATATACTTTCTCATTTGTGTTTTATTTAATTGATAAAATGTGATATTACTCCTGGGATGGCTAGTAAAACAGGGAAAATTAAAATCAATTTCAAAATCTTTATTACCCTCACCCTTGAACATTATTGGCCTAATTTCAAAATCCTCTGGAGATACTCTTTTATTTTCTGGGAAAATTACTTTTACTTTATGCCCAATCTTGGTTAACTCCTTGGCTAAATTTTTAGTGTAAACCCCACTCCCTGAACCTTCCAGAGGAAAATGATTTATTATTAATATTTTCATTTTTTAGCCCTCCCTCCATCTTTCTAATTTGTCGATAAACTCATTCCAGGCCCTTAAAGTTTTTCTATATTCACTAATTACCTGTTTTAGGTTTGTGTAAGATATCTCTAACGCCTTAGGCAAGATCAAAAATCTCTTATCATTAAGGTAGGAGGCTACTGCCTGGGAACCTATAATTATATTCTCCTTCTGTTTATTTTTTACCTCTTCTAAATCTTCCCTTTTTAGCCAATTAAGAAAAGGATTCCGCCCAATCCATCCTAAACAAGCATAATAAAATCTATCCTTAATATTGCTATTATTTCTTATATCTGGCACTTCAGGATAATTACCAAAAGTATTATGAAATATTCTGGTATCTATATCAATACATTTTTTATCTATTTCTCTCAACTTAATCCCCAAGAGCGTATCTTCTCCTCGTGATAAAATATGTTCGCCATTTATATTATACACTGTAGAAAAAAAAGGAGGCAATTCTTTAAAATCATTAAGTTTGATAGCTACATTCCCCCCCAATATCTTATCTGTTTCAAATACTTTTCGTTTTTTATCATTGTCTAAATTCAGGCAACTATGTTTCTCGGAATTTATTAAAAATTCGTAGGCATCTTCTTTCTGTAAGCCAAAAAATAATTCTTTCATTCCGGTAAAACTCATAGGAGGAATAATATAATAACCAGAATAATCACTGGTGGTAATAATAACTTCTTTTTTTTGTAAATATTCTAAATGCCTTCCGAAAAAATCTATCTCTTTTTCTATAATTTGATTATTTTCTTTCACCAATACTCTCGGATAAACATCAGTATCTACAAATACTAATCCTTCTGAACCGCTCAATAAGGCTTGTATTACTACATAATTTCTATATTGCCCATAAGGAACAACTCCATATTTTTCTAAAGTAGGGCAATCCAGTAAAGCCTTTATGCTTTCTAGAGATACCCCCATCCTTCTCTGTTGTGCTATCATTTGTTGAGCTTTATTTATTTGTACCGCAAAAACCTTAACCTTCTCCTTCAAACTATCGATTAATTGATAATCACAACTATGAGAATACACAATTATAACGCTGTAAATTTTATGATTATATTTTAATGCATTCGCCAAAAATTCATCTATGGGCTCTAAAGAATTAAAATGTTTAGTTATTATTCCTAATGATATTTTCACCAAAACACCTCCTTTGGTAAATAAATTCATTCACCAGAGTGTTTATCTAATTCTTTTAGATAATTTACATAAGCTAAACCTAAGTCTGTGATGAGTAAATTATCATCTTCCGTACGAATAAAATCCAGAGAAAGAAGGGCATCTAAAATTGCCACTCTTTCTTGCTCACCAGGTATTTCTGATTGCCACACCTTATCAAATTCTTCTCGTTTAGCTAATTTTAACTTGAAAAGCCAGAACAAAACATACTTGGCGTAAAGAACAAGATAAATATCAGCAAAAAAAAAGCGCCACTTAATACTCTCATTTTGAAGTTTTTGAATATATTTAACTACTTCAGTATCTTCTAGGATTGTAGAATTTGATTCTTGATTTTCTCTTTTCAAAATACTATCCCATTCAGGATCACGATAAGAAACTAATTTGTTAAAACCAGAATTAGAAATAGGTTTAAAAAGCTCTTTTTGTTTTGTCTGTAGTGCTTTGTGTTGTTTAAAATTTATAATATCAATAATTTCACTATAAAATTTATAAATCGGCTTTTCAAATAAAAATACAATTAGAACTAAATAAACCATAATTAGGGCAACCCAGGAATTGGTTATTTCTACCAATGAGGCCTTGGTGGGCCACCAGATTAATAAAAGAATGCTGGCTATCACCAATAATATAATAAACAGAATCACTATAAATATAATTTTACGTATATTCAGAATGTCTTTCTTTTCTTTTTCTTTTAAACCGATTTTATGCATTTAACTCATTTGCCTCCTTATCTAATAAAGAAGTTATACCATTTATATTTTACCATCAAATTTTTCAAGCTCTATTTAATATATCTCTTTTATATAAGATTCTACTTTATTTCTAATAATTTCCTTAGTCAAGTTACTTCGCTTTGAACAAGAAATTGGTTTTTTAATTTCTAATTCAATTTTATTTAAACTTCTGATAAATTTTGCTCCCCTGGGCAAAACTTTGTCTGCTCCTTTGATTTTTATGGGCACAATAGGAACACCTACCTTGGTAGCCAGATAGGCAGCTCCTGCTTTAATGGGTAAATTATCTTTTTGCCGGTCAACTCCTCCTTCAGGGAAAATTCCCAAGACCCCGCCTTGTTGTAATATCTTCAGGGCTTTTTTTATAGATTTAATATTATTTATATTATTTTCCCTATGGATGGGGATAGAATCGACCTTCCTTAATAAATAACCAAGACAGGGTATTTCAAAAAGATAATCCGCAGCTATAAAAGTTATTTTAGGCCTGATAGATATCCCAAGAATAATTGGGTCTAATAAACTCGTATGATTGGCCACAACAATAAACGAACCATCTTGGGGTAAATTCTGTTGACCGGTTACTTTAAACTTGAATAATAACTTAAAAATGATTAATAATGTAATTTTAGCAATATTATATAACAAACTTATCTACCCCATTATTTATCTCAGGCTTGTTTTAAAATCCAGTCACTTATTATTTTTGAAGCCACCACTGTTGAAATTGTTTCTTCAATTTTTCATATTCTGAAGGTACCCCAGTTTGAGCGGAAATAGTTACAATTCTTTATTCTACAAAATAAGTAAAAATCCTCTTTTTTTATGCAAAAGTTTTTGATCACTTGAGTTAAGTTTATATCAACTGTTCCCGACATTGCTACCCGGAAAGTGCCATCCTGTACCTCCTTTGGTGGGATAATTATACCAAAAAAATTACTTAATTACTGAGCAGGAACAACCGCCCCCTTGACAATTTTTCTAACTAACCAGACGAGAGAATGTTTTTTCGTGAATGTCAAGATCACTGTCACTGTAAAGGACAAATCTAATCCTTTTGATATACTGGAATTTGGGGATATTTTCCATAATTGTCCTGAATGCCACTTCTGCCGCTTCTTCAATAGGGTAACCAAATGCACCAGTAGAGATAGCAGGAAAGGCAATTGAGTCTATCTTATACTCTTCGGCAAGCTTTAGTGCATTGTAATAGCAATCTGCCAAAAGTTTATCTTCTGGCTTATCCTGACCGAAAACAGGTCCCAAGCAGTGGATTACATAACAATTGGGGAGATTATGCCCTCCAGTAATAACTGCTTCTCCCGGTTTAATAGGAGCTAAGGGACGACATTCTTCTTCAAGCCCTGGACCTGCAGCACGGTGAATTGCTCCTGCTACACCTCCACCCATTCTAAGTTGAGCATTTGCTGCATTCACGATAGCAGTAACATCTGCTTGAGCAGCTATATTCCCCTTCACGCATTCAACGGTGACACCTGATATTGTTTTTTTCATAATTGACATACCCTCCTTTTACATTATAGTTACTACAATAATATCAAAAATCCTCTTTTTATATAAAAGTTTTCAGTTTCTACATAAATTTAGTTTAAAAGAGAATATTTTTACAAAATCCCTAACATCGCTGGTAAATATACATAGTTTTCAGAGGAATATCTATTTCAAATAATTCTAATGCCTTTCTAATATATTTTTAGTTTTTGGTCAGTTCTAAAAAATTCACCTTTATCTCTTGTAAAAAATATGATTATATGATAATATTTTCATATGTTATAGGGGGAATGACAAATGAAAAACTCAAAAAAAGCAATTATAAAAATATTCAAGGCCTTATCTGATGAAACCCGATTACGCATTTACCTATTTTTAATGCAAGACAAATTATGTGTTTGTGAATTGATAAATATTTTAAATATGGAACAATCAAGAATATCTCACAATCTAAGGATTTTAAAGGAAGCTGGTCTTATAGTTAATCAGCGAGATGGCAAATGGATTATCTATGCAATAAACCCCGAGATAGAAAGTAATAAAATAATTCAAACTTTAAAGAATGAATTAAAATTATCGAAACAGGATTTAGAAAAGCTTAATAAATGTAAGAAAGAAAATATAAGAAAAAAGTTTAAATGTAATTAAAATACGGTGGAGGTTTATCTAATATGTTATTAGAAATATTAAGTGGGGGATTAATTGCTTTAAAAGAATATATTGCCTTACATGTGGTAACTTGTCTTATTCCAGCTTTTCTTTTGGCTGGTGGGATTATTGCTTTTACCTCACGTGATACCATTCTTAAATATTTGGGAGCAAAAGCAAAAAATATTATTTCTTTCCCCATAGCAGCAATTTCTTCTATATTTATTGCAGTATGTTCCTGTACCGTAATTCCGGTTTCAGCTGGAATCTATCGTAAAGGTGGAGCGATTGCCCCTGCCTTTATTCTTTTATGGGTTGCTCCTGCCTCCAACCTCTTAGCGGTAATTTATACGGGAAATATAATAGGCTATGATATGGCCATAGTTAGGATTATTACTGCTTTTATTACCGCTTTCGTTATGGGAACAGTAATGTATCTATCTTTCCACAAAGAAGAAACGGAGAGAATAATAGAGGAAAAAGGAGGGAACAACGACAAAAAAATTATTGCTGGAAAAGATATAATTTTACTTCTCTTAATTCTTTTTAGCCTGCTTTCTCCTAATTACCTTATTACTAAGGGTCCCTACTTGCACAAGGTATATGTTTTTGCCATGTCTATCTCTATTACTTTTTTATATGCCTGCTTTGCTATTAAAAAAGATAGAATTTCCAATTGGCTTAAAGAGACCTGGTGGTTCGTAAAATTAATTTTTCCCTTGCTTTTATTAGGAGTATTTATAGTTGGAATTATTGGAAGAATCCTTCCTCGGGAATGGATAGAGCACTGGCTGGGAGGAAACTCTTTGCGTTCTTCTTTTTTAGCAACCCTTATTGGGGCAGTCAGTTATTTTGCTACTATGACTGAAGCACCTTTTGTAGACACTTTAATGAAATTAGGAATGGGAAAAGGTCCTGCCTTAGCCTTGCTTCTTTCTGGACCAGGTATGAGCTTGCCTAATATGTTAGCTATTATAAAGGTTTTTGGCCTAAAAAAGGCTTTAGTTTATATTATTACTATGATTATCCTGGCTACCCTGAGCGGCTGGCTCTGGGGAAATTACATTTTTTAAAGAGGTGAATAAAAATGAAAATTGAAATTTTAGGAATTGGATGTCCAAAATGCAAAAAACTTACTGAATTAGCCCAAGAGGCAGTAAAAGAATTGGGTATCGCAGCAGAAATCATCAAAATAACCGATATCAACAAAATTATTAGTTATGGAGTTATGATGACACCTGCTTTAGTTATTAACGGAGAGGTAAAGGTAGCAGGTAAAATACCAGAAAAAGAAGAAATTAAAAAATGGATTAAGGAGGTAAAAAAATGAGATTATTAGCTGAATTTTTTCCGGAATTTAGTCAGAAATTTGATGAGATTGATAAACTTTATAAGGAGAAGCGCACTATCAATGAAAAGACCTATCAGTTTATCTGCTTTGCACTGGCTATTAAAAACAGGTCAGTCCCCTGTGTAAAGAAACATTTTAAGGGAGCCTTGGAAGCAGGAGCCACGGTAAAAGAACTTGCTTATATTATGGCTTTAACTTTCAGAGAGAGCGCCGGTGGGGATGATTGCTGGGTTCATGATGCCTTAGGTGATTATAAAGAATTAATGAAAAGCAACATTAAGTGTTGTCCAAAGTAATAGAAATTGTACTTCAATGTGGTTATCTATAATTTTATAGATGGTCGGGGCGAGAGGATTTGAACCTCCGACCTCTTGGTCCCGAACCAAGCGCGCTTACCAAACTGCGCTACGCCCCGAAAAATACAGAGAAAGTTTTATATAAAACCGAAATAGAATAAAACAGGATGGAGAGGGATTTCAAGGGAGTTTACTCCCCTGGCAATCTTATGTTTTTAAATTATATCACAACCTTTTATTTTGGGCTACAAATTTATTCATATTGTTTTATTTACTATAATTATTTTAAATTGATTGCTTTTTTTAATTTAATAGCAATGAAGGAAGCAGCAAGTATTTTTAAAAAGTCTCCAGGTAAAAAGGGGAACATCCCAACTATTAAAGCTTTTTTCAATCCTATACCTGTAACCAAAGACAACTGAGTAACCCCGAGAATATATATAATTACAGTTCCTGATAACCCTGCCAGTATATAATAGAAAATATTTTTTTCTCTTTTTAGTTCTACCATTTTGCCGATAATATAAGAGGCGATTATAAAACCAAATAGATATCCTCCCGTAGGTCCAAATAAAACCCCTGCCCCAGCTGTAAAACCAGAAAATATTGGTAAACCTATCACTCCTAATAAAACATAAATTATTTGGCTAATAGCCCCTAGAACACTCCCTAAAGTCATACCAGCCAGGAGAGTAAATAAAGTCTGTAAAGTAATAGGAATAGGATAAAGAGGGATAGAGATAAATGCTCCTATTGAAGTTAAGGCAGCAAATAAAGAAACTAAGCTCATTTGACGAATATTTATTTTTAACAACTCCGATAACCTCCTAAATTTTGTAAAAATTTTCTTTTTAAATGCGTTAACTATATATTATCATAAGTTAACGATAATGTCAAAAAATCAAATAAATTCGACTTTAACATAGAATCATTTATGAATGGATGGTGTAGGGGCTCGATTCATTGAGTCAATTTTAATAGACAGAGGCAAATAAACCCGTGCCATAGGATTTTTAATTTGTTAGATTATCGTTCCGGAGATTATTTCTATTAATTCCCCATTTTCTTTTTTTAAAATCAATGCTCCTTCTTCGCTAATATCTACAGCTTTCCCTGAAATAATTCTTTCTCCTATATTTATCCTTATCTCTCTCCCTATAGTACAGGAATATAATTTCCATTCCTCTAAAATAGAAGGAAATTCTTTTCTTTTTAATTTTTCATAATATCTTTCAAATTCCTGTAAAAAGACCTGCACTAGCCTAACTCGCGGAACCTCTCTGTCTAATACTTCTTTTAGGGAAGTGGTTTTCTCTCGAATATCTTCGGGAAACTCTTGATTATCTATATTTACATTTATGCCTACTCCCACTACTATCCAGTTTATTATATCTAATTCGGCACTCATTTCAGTCAGTATTCCACATACTTTTTCCCCCTGTATTAATATATCATTAGGCCATTTTATTTGGGATTTAATCTGGGTGCGTATTTTGATAGCCTTCACTATCGCTACAGCAGTCATTAAAGTTATTCGGGGGATATAAGAGGGAGGAAGTTGGGGAAATAATATTATGGAAAGCCAGATGCCGCCAGCTGGGGAAAACCATTTACGTCCTAATCGACCCTTACCTGCACTCTGTTTTTCAGTAATAATTATTGTACCTTCATCTATTACCTCTGACCTATGTAAGACTTTTTCTTTAGCAATTATATTTGTAGATTCTAATTCAGGAAAATAAAATATTTTCTTACCAATGTAGGAGGTGGATAATTCTCTTTGAACTTCCGGGGGGATTAATAGGTCAGGACGAGAAACTAAACAGTAACCCAAATTCTGATCAGTTATTATCGCATATCCCATATCCTTTAGTTTTTGGATCTGCTTCCAAACTGCCACTCGGGAGATACCTAATTTCCTGGCTAATACTTCACCAGAAATGTATTCCTTCTCTCTTAAATATTTTAATACATCAACTGCCATACGTTATATCCTACCAAAATGGAACAGGGGACTGTTGTTCCTGCTCCATTTATTAAAAGGTAAAATGGAAGAGAAATTTAGAAAAAAGTTCTTGCCACATTCACTATTTCATACGGGAGGCTAGCAATTCACTATCTTTGTCTACATCTCTAATCTGTCTAAAATCAATTATAAAAGACCCCTTACTCTCCAATAATTTCATCAAATTCTTTAAGGTTTTTTCATTCCCGATTAACCTCGGAATAATAAAAGCAATGGTCTTTTTCCTTTCCAATCCAGCACATCGCTTGATATAGTCAGTCAATTCAGAAGGTAATTCTCCCTTAAATAAGCTTAAAACCGGACAGCCTACAAAGATAAATTCATAAGGTAACAAATTACCCGCAGTTACTCCTCTTTCTACTTTAATTACCTTTAATTCATTTCCTTTTCTTTCAATAGCAGAAAATATCTTCTTCGTAAATAATTCTAATTTCTTATCATCTCCACCATAAATTAATGCTGCTCTCAAAATATTCCCTCCAACTTTGAAACAAGGGACGAAATGAAACAGAAAACCGTCCCTGTTTCTTTTTAGTCAAATACTACTTTTTCTACTCCCTGGAGTTTATCCAATATCTTATTGGTAATTAATTTTAAATGTTCAGGACGTTTAACAAAATCTAAATCATCTGCAGGCACATTTAAGATAGGACAAATGTTAAAATTCTCCACCCATTCTTCATACAATACATTTAATTGGGTTAAATACTCCTCAGAGATAGTTTTCTCATAATCTCTTCCTCGCAAAGAAATTCTTTTTAAAAGTGTAGGAACTGAAGCCTGAAGATAAACGATTAAATCAGGAGGAGAAAGAAATTTAGTCATTATACTAAATAATTCTCGATAATTCTCATAATCGCGGTCATCCATATAACCTTGTTGATTTAGATTTTTAGCAAATATATCCACATCTTCGTAGATACTTCTATCTTGAACTACTGAGGCAGGATTCTTTAATATCTCTTGATGATGAATAAATCTTTTAGAAAGAAAAAATATTTGAAGATGAAAACTCCACTTTTTCATATCTTTATAGAAATCTTCTAAATAAGGATTATTTTCCACTACTTCATAATATGGTGTCCATCCTAATCTCTTACTTAATAAATCAGTCAGGCTTGATTTGCCACTGCCTATATTCCCTGAAACAATAATAAATTTCTTCATTTTAAACTATCCCCTTTATAAATTTCTTTAATGATGAATTCAAGATCTTTACTTTTACCTACAAAATCAATATTATTAGTATCAATTTTAACCAAGGTCGATTTTTTATAATTATCAGGGTAAGAAAAAAAATCTTCATAGGCCGAATTCAATCTTTTCATATAATCGTAAGATATTTTTCGCTCAAAAGGTCGATCCCTTAGCGCTATCCTTTTCATTAAGGTTTCTGTGCTCGCTTGTAAGTAAACAATTAAATCGGGCTGAGGAACATCTTTGACCATAATCTCATAAAGGCGCTCATACATTGAAAGCTCATTCCCGGAAAGGTTGAGATGAGCAAATATCCTATCCTTGGCAAACAAGTAGTCAGAAAATACCAATTGATTAAACAAATCTTGTTGGGCTAATTCTAATTGTTGTTTATAACGACTCAATAAAAAAAATATTTGAGTCTGAAAGGCATACCTTTCTATATCATCATAAAATTTTGATAAAAAAGGATTTTCTTCTACTACTTCTAAATTATGTTTAGCATTAAACCTTTTGCTTAATAATAAAACTAAACTTGTTTTTCCAACTCCTATAGCCCCTTCAATCACGATAAATTTACTTTTAAATTTAATCATTTAAACTGCTCCTTTTCTTTTTTACAAACAAGTTATGATGTTTTTATAAATTTATTCTCATAAATTATATTTTCTCTGGTAATTCCACTCATAAGTCGAATATTTATTTTCTAAAAGGTCCTTTGAAATTTTTTCTTCCTTTTCAGTTAATTTGCCCTCCACTAACTTTACTCCAAACTCTTCCTCAAAACCTCGGGGGAGAACCTCCGATAACTCTGAAAAAGATATCTCTCTCTTTAAAACTTCTTCCAGACTAGTAGCATTAAAACCTGACTTAAGTTTTTCTTTCACCTGGATAGAAGGAAAATTAAAAACAGAAAATAGCTTATCTTTTTCTAATTTTATCAATAAAGAGCCGTGTTGTAAAACTATTCCTCCTTTTCTTACTTGAGCAGACCCTACAATCTTTTTACCATCAACTTGAACTTCATATTGGGAAGGAACAGAAAAACAGATTGATTTAATATCTGGATGAAAATTTTTGGGTTTATCCCCACCATTTACTGACTGTAATTTTTCCCTTAAAGGAACTAGTTTAGCTTTGATCCCTAAATAAGAAAGACCTCTAATTATTCCTCCACTAATCTTTTTATAAGTCTCTAATATAGAATCATCTACTAAAGGATGATTTTCTTTAATTACAAAACTATAAGTCAATTCTTTATCATGGAGAACTGCCTTGCCACCGGTAGGCCGACGAACAATATCAATCCCCATATTCTGGCAAGCATCTATATCTATCTCTTTCTTTAAATCTTGAAAATAACCTAAAGATACAGCCGGTGGAAGCCATTGATAAAATCTGATAGTAGGAGGAACTAAGCTTTCTCGATGAGCTATCATTATTGCTTCGTCAATTGCCATATTTATAAAACCAGTATGATAACCATCTTTGATTAATCGCCATTCCATTAATAATATCCTTTCTATTTGAATTTGATTGCCCAAATAATCGGGCTTGATAAATCAAGCTCCTACATATTACTAACTACCCATTCTATTGCTAAGTTAACTAAGGTAGGATAGTTTTTAGATTGCTTCGCTAACGCTCGCAATGACATAACAACGAGTCTAATGGAGGAGCAAAGTAAGCCTGCCCCTGCGAAAACAGGGGAAGCAATCCCAAAAAATATAACATACTTTATTTAATAGAGCTCTAGATTCTGTCTACTATTTTTTTATTTCCTTACTATATATACTACCTACGACAACATATTACATACTAATTAGGTTTTCAATAAAATAAGGCTAGTTAAAGTAAAACTCTTACTAGCCTTATTCTTTATTTTATTTATAAAAATAAGTTGCTAGGACTTCATAAACTTGGTAATTCTGTTATAGCATTACTCTTGATAATAATTTATTAGGAAATTATTCAGCCTTTGCGCTCGCGGTTTTAAATTTATTTATAGACTTCATTCCTTCATTAATGACAAACCCGGCAAGTATTAATAGTACCAGTGATACAATACCTAACAAATAATTTCCTTTGGCAAAATTCTGGAATACCATAGTAAGTAAGGCAACAACTGTAACTGCAATCATAAAAATCATTGGATATAGAGTCGCGGTATATTTTTTGCCCATATGAGCCAGCCAGGCAGTTGCTCCTAATAAGGCTAATCCTGCGAGAAGTTGGTTGGAAGCACCGAATACCGGCCAGATGCTACTCCAGGTACCACTTAAAGCAAGAGCTCCACCAAATATTACAGTAATAATAGTGGCTACATACTTGTTAGAAAAACCTGGCGCCCATTCAGCGGTTAGTTCCTCTAATGCATATCTTCCTAATCTGGTAGCTGTATCTAAGGTAGTAAGTAAGAAAGCAGATACAGTTAAAGCACCAAAAGCTATTCCAGCTTGTTCTTTCACTCCCAAATTAGCCAAGAAGTTTCCCATACCATGAGCAAAGACACCGACTGGTCCACCCCAATTGGCTAATCCTTCAGCTAATCCTGCCTGGGTTAACATAGCAGCTGTTCCTAAAGAAATAACCGCTAATAAACCTTCTAATAACATTGCTCCATAACCTATAACCTGAGCATCTGTTTCCTTATCTAATTGCTTAGAACTTGTCCCCGAGGCACAAAGAGAATGAAAACCAGATATTGCACCGCAAGCAATTATTACAAAGAGCATGGGGAATAGATAACCTACTGGTTGTTTAAAAGAAGTAAAAGTAGCAAGTTGTAAGGTTGGACGGCCAATAAGAATACCTATTACTGCTCCGCCCAAAGCAGTATAAAGCAAGAATGAAGATAAATAATCTCTAGGTTGTAGCAAAATCCAAACAGGCATAGATGAAGCAAAAAATACGTAGATCAGTAAGAGGTAAATCCAGGTTTTAGCACCTAGAGCAAGAGGAGCTCTTAAGCCTATCCAGATGGATAAAAATAATAAAATTACCCCGATTACAGTAACAAGGCTAAGAGATGCACCTTTACGATAAAGGGCAAAACCCATTCCTACTGCAATTACTAAAAATAGAATTGATGCAGTAGCAACAGAAGGATTGGCGGCAAAGGTCTTAGCCACTAAGATGGCAAAAACCGCTATTATCAAAACCAAAGTTAACCAGATAAAGATTAGAAATAATGTTTTGGCACTTTTTCCTACATTTTTTCCAATTACTTCTCCTACTGTTTTTCCCTCGTGTCTTACCGAAGAAATAAGAGCCATAAAGTCATGCACTCCACCAATAAAGATACTCCCTAAGACAATCCATAAAAAACAGGGAAGCCATCCAAAGACCGAAGCTTGGATTGGACCTAAAATGGGGCCTCCTCCAGCAATAGAAGCAAAATGGTGACCCATAAGTACTGGTGCTTTTGCTGGAACATAATCAACTCCATCAGTCATAGTATGTGCCGGTGTCTTGTTTTTATTATCTAATCCTACAAGCTTTGCTAAATAGCCACCATAAGTCTTAAGAGCAATCGCAAAAAGTATTAAAGTTACTAAAACTAAAGTTAAAAGATTCATTTGTACTTAACCTCCTATTTTATTGACTAAAAAACAATAATAATATTTATAAAATAAATTGTCAGATAATTTTTTGCTACAATTGTTTATAGCCCCAGCAACTTAAACTTATATTTATAAAAACACCAAAATATTTATTTTACGTTTTATCACCTCCTGAAAAAGATTTAATCTTATAAGCAGAAAGTACTTCTTTCCCCTTTTGATTAGAATATAACTTTTCTTTTTTTAAGTCAACTAAAATCAATCTTATATCACACCATCCCTTGATGCCTAACCAGAAAGACTTAGAAAACTCGAACTTTTTAGCAAAATTTATCGCTTCTTCTGAAAACCCCGAAGCAGTAATTAATACTCCATTTAAAGTAGTAGACATAACATCTACTGAAGGAATAACCAGTTCATCAACCAGAGATTTTAAAAATTGAGAAAATCTATCTATTTCGTTTTTACCAATAAAACCTCTTTCTGCCTTAACCATAGCATATTCTTTAGTATAATGCTGGTCGATTTTTATTTTCTCAGTCAAAACTTTACGAAAATGCTCAGTATAAGATCGAGCAAATATATCTACCTTTTCACCTAATATTTTCTTATTTCTCTCTACTTCATAATAATATCTATATCGTTCTTCTAAATCTTTTAAATACAACTCTAATTTATCGGTTATGTTTTCTTCCACTTCTAATTTTCCTATCCTATCTACTTCGGTATTTTAAATTATAATTACTATATGATTGTAGCCCAAAAAACTAAAAAATATTTAAAAGCAGATTACATCTCGTATTGCGTATCGCGTTGGAAATAATATTTATTATAATTATATTGTAGGGGCATAATGAATTGTGCCCTTGTCGTTCATTACCTACTGCCTCTTGTGGGCACGATTCATCGTGCCCCTACAATACCATCTTGTTTACTTTTTGGGTAATAACCATTATATAATATTACTACAAATTTTTTAAAAACCCTTCTTTTTTTGAAAAATATTTTACAAATTTTCTAATTTTATTTAAATTTAGACTATGTTATAATAAATGAAATGTTGATGAATAAGGAGGTATAAAATGAGCTTTGGACTTTTTGATAAATTATTTGGGAGAAAGGGAGAGGACTCTTCTGAAATTCTTTGGATTTATACCCAATGTGATAAATGCGGAGAAAAATTTAAAACTCTTATCAGAAAGTATAATGATCTTACCCCTACCTACAAAGACGAAGGACCTGCATATATATTAAGAAAAGAATTAATCGGGGCAAGTTGTCCCAATCGGATTAATTTAAAATTAGATTTTGATAGAAATTACCGCAAGATATCGGAAGAAATTACTGGAGGTCATTTTATTTCCCAAGAAGATTATCAATCCTAAATTTTGAAAAAGAATAGTAAATAGAAAAGCCCATTTCTTTTAAAATATTTTTTAAAAGTTCTTTATTTTTTATATAAAAAAGGTGACTCACGCACTTACAATCTGAAGAGCCAAAGCCTTTTTTAATTATTTCGGTAGTTGGATCCTGGCAAAATACTTCCGCAGTTTGGCATTCCATTTTTTTATCAATAATCCAAATCTGTAGAATTTTAGTCTTTTTACTTTTTAAAAGATAATCTATATGCCAAAAACTCTTCTTATCTTTCTTTAAGTGCCTTCTCAGCCTGGCCTCTAAGCAAGCTTTAGCTGAACCAATATAAATATAATTTCCTTTTTTAAAAAATACCTTCCCCAATTTACCGACAATGATTTCAAAATCTTTAGATATTTCTATTACTAATACATAAGTAGCTACTGAACTTTTATTAATTGGCAAAAATTATTTTCACCTGCCTGTCAAAACCATATCTCCTACCCTACCACAAGTTGAAAACCAACTCCACCTTTCAGACAATTATTGGGAAATAAACTCATTATCTTTTTTTTATTTACAGTACAATGAGTAGGTACAATTAAAGATATATCCTTTAACAAATTATATTCCTCAAAATCATGAAATCCTCCCAGCAAACCATAAATCTTGCCTAATTCATTTGCTGAGTTTAATATCTTCTTTATCCCTAAATGGGCACAACCGGTTATAACTATAAGACCTTTAGCGGTTGAAATAATTACTGATTGCTCTTTAATTAATGTTTTTGTTTTACTTGAAATAATGGATCCTTCAATTTCACCAGTAGTATAAATTCCCGGGTAAATCTCTGTTAATTCCTGGACTTCATAAAAAGTATTTGCTTTCTTTTTAATCTCTCCCTTTAAATGTTTAGAAAAAGATTTTGGAACATAAACCGCTAACTTATTATTTAAATGTAATAATCGAGCAATACTACCACAATGATCCCAATGACTATGCGAGATGACTACTAAATCTATATCTTTAGGATTTATACCTAATAACTTCATATTAGAAATAAGTATATCGCCATCCCAACCCGTATCAAATAGAATATTTCTCTCTTTAGTTTGAATAAAGCAGGAAAAACCCCATCCTGGTTTTAAACCTTTAATATCTTTTGCTATTTTGTTATCATAAATAATAGTAATTTTCATTATCTACACCCCGTTTTTATTTACCAGGGCAGCGTCGTGGTGCTGCATAATTGATATAATATGCTATGACAATGTCAAATAATTTTACTACTTCATTTTAGCGAGAATTAATTCTACTATTTTACTAAAAACCTGGGCGGTCTCTGAATTTTTATATTGAGAGATATAGGGTTTCCCTTCATCTGTAGAGTTTACCATATTTATATCGATGAGAATCTTACCTAAGAATGGTAAATCAAATTCTAAAGCTGCTTTTTCCCCTCCCCCTGATTTAAACAAATCAATATTTTTCCCACAATAAGGACACTTTAGTCCACTCATATTCTCTATAATACCTAAAATCGGAATGTTAAGATTTTTCAAAAAATTTACATATTTCCGAGAATCTAACAGAGCAACTCCCTGTGGGGTAGTAACAATAATTCCTCCCTCTAATTCCGGAATAAGTTGGCAAATTGATAAGGGCTCATCCCCTGTTCCGGGGGGGAGAATCAATTATTAGAAAATCTAAACTACCCCATTCCACTTCTCCTAAAAACTGTTTTAAAGCCATCATCTTTAAAGGTCCTCTCCAAATAAGAGGAGCATCAGAAGTTTCAATCAAAGAAGCCATAGAAACAGCTACCAAATTAGAAGAAACGCTCATAGGAATTATTCCTTCCGAACTTCCCTGCAATATCTTTCCATCAAATCCTAACATTGTAGCCACCGATGGCCCGTGTAGGTCAGCATCTAATATTCCCACTTTAAAATCCTTTTCACTTAAAGAACAGGCTAACTGGTAAACTGGCTAACCGGGTAACTAATATTCTGTACGTTTTACACTAAAATGAGAGTTACGTTTCGTGCGATATGAATTTAGCTTCTCTTTCCTATGGGCACGATGCATCTTGCCCCTACCTCGATATTTTCTTCACGATAACTATATACTAATTAGACTTCTGGATTCTCTTTTCGCTATATACTTAATGCTTGATACTTGATACTATTTCTTAATATATAAATCTGGTAATAGTAGCTAAAACAATGGCTATAACAAAAGTAAAAGATATTGTAAATAAAGTCCGCTTTGTTCCTATCTCCCGCCATAAAACAGCAATAGTAGCCACACAGGGTATATAAAAAATAATAAAAATAGTAAAAGTCATAATTTGAGTAACAGACATTACTGTAGCGATATTGGATGTTCCAATAGCCTGGATCAACATTAACATAGAAAGTTCTTTGCGAAGAATACCAAATATCAAAGTTGTTCCAACTAACAAAGGAAGACCGAGTAGGGTTGTTAGAGGAGAAAAAAAGTTATTTATAAACGTATCCGCTTTATAGTACTGTAACAAGCTTAAAATTGTACTTCCAGCAATAAGTAAGGGCCAAGCTACAAAGATAAATTCCTTCATCCTGAGCCAGGTCTTGGCTAAAACTACTTTTAAAGAGGGAATATGATAGGTGGGAATTTCTAAGATCATTCCCGGAGTTACCTCTGGCAGTAAGCGGGATAGTATCTTTCCTGATATTATAACTACAATAATATTTAAAATATAAATAGCCAAAGCAGCTTGGGGGTTAATGTAAAAAGCTACTAAAGCAAATATAATTGTCATCCTTGCAGCACAAGGAATCATAGTAGCCAGTACTGAGGTAATAAAACGATCTCTTTCTGACTCTAAAATTCGAGTAGCCATTATAGCTGGCACTGTACAGCCATAACCTAACATAAAAGGGATAATTGCCTTACCGTGCAAACCAATTTTATGTAAAAACACGTCTAAGAGAAAGGCTATACGAGGCAGATAACCCAAGTCTTCTAAAATAGCTAAACCAAATAAAAAGGGGAATAAATAAGGTAAGACAATAGCTATTCCACCTGCCAGTCCCTGGATAATACCACTAATCACAGAAAATAATAAGGTTTCTGAATCAATGCTTCTTTCTATTAAGGGTATTATTCTATAAAAATAATCCAATAAATGTTCTTCAACCATTTTTCCAACGGTAAATACTAAATTAAAAAACAAATAAAGAATAAAGGCTAAAAAAACATATCCAAAAATCGGATGCATTAAAATATTATCTAAATAGTCTATCAGGCTGGTATGAGGTCTAGTAAGTGAAACTATAGATTCATATATATTCATAGAGAGATGATGCCGTTCAGAGGAAATGACTACATCCGGTGGTCTACCGTGAACTTCTCTGAGCAAATTCTGAAAATAATTAATTTTGTTAAAAATATTTTTCTCTGTATTTTTGAAATTTTTTATGAAATAACTATCATTTTCTAAATACTTAAGAGCTAAAAACCGTATAGGAACATTGAATTCTTGGGCAATCTCTTTCTTTTTTATCTGTGTAGATAACTGTTCTATAACTTCTTCAACATTTTTACTAAAATTCAAAGTTTTACCTATTCTTTTTTCTTCTCCTGTTTTGTAAGCTACAGAAAAAAGCTCTTTCACTCCTTTTCCCTTTAAGGCAATTGCTGGCACAACTGGAACACCAAGAATTTTAGATAATTTTTCAATATCAATTTTAATACCTTTACGCTCAGCCTCATCAATCATATTAAGACATATCACCATTGGTAATTTAAGTTCTAAAAGTTGGAGAGTAAGTTCTAAACTTCTACTGAGTAAAGATGCATCCATTACATTTATAATTACATCAACATTACCTTTTAATAAATATTTTCTGGCTTCAAGTTCAGCCAGGTCAAACGAGGTTAAAGAATAAGTCCCTGGCAAATCTACTAATTCGACAGTTTGCCCAAAAAGATTAAATTTTGTTAGAGTATATTCTACTGTCTTTCCAGGAAAATTAGAAGTTACCGCTTTATATCCAGCAACATGATTAAAGATAGTGCTCTTACCTGAATTAGGTTGCCCCATAAGTGCTATTCTCATCCTGCTACCTCCACTAATACCTTTCTGGCTACCCCTCTGCCCAAAGCGACCTGGTTCCCATGGATACTTATTAAAATAGGTCCACGCATAATAGCACTCTTTTTCACAGTTATCATATCTCCGGGATGAATACCTAAACAACCTAAGCGTTGTCTTATCCCCCATCCTCCGTAAATATCAATCACCTTTACTTTTTGGCCTTCTTTAATTAAATCAAGAGTAATGTTCATATATTTTGCCCTTTCTCTTTCAATATTTTAGTTTACAATTTTTTATTTTTTTCTCTCTTTATGTAATAAACCCCTCTCTTCTAAATATTTTTTAAAATTTTCTCTCCATTTAAAGCTTTCAGGAAGTAAATTAATAAATTCTACAAATTCAAGTAGGCAATTTATAGTTTTTGGTGAAATATCATGCTCTAATTTGCAAGCATCCTGTTGGGCATTTTGTTCATCAACTCCGATAATTTTTAAAAATTCAACTAGCAAAGTATGCCGTTTTTTGATCTCCTGAGCCAATTTTTTGCCTTTCCCAGTGAATATAATCCCCCCATATTTTTCATATACTATATATCCATTTTCCGACAATTTTCTAATCATTTCAGATACGCTAGGACGAGTTACTTCTAATTTATAGGCAATATCTTTTGCTTTAATATATCCTTTTTCATCCTGCAAATCCCATATTACTTCTAAATAATCTTCCACATTTCGAGTAGTCATTTAATTTTCTCTCCTCTTGCTTAAAACTATCTATTATTTTGAATTTGAATATATCCCTACTTTTATTAGGTATTCCTAACTATCTAAACGATATCATAAATTAACAAAAATTTCAAAAATAAATTGTCAATCTTCTGATTAAATATTTATCACTTCCTTAAATTATTAACAAATTCAAGTAACTTCAACAAATATTCTAAAACGATCAAAAAACATAATTAATTATACCTATAAATATAAAAAATAAAAGGATGGGAGTTAGTTTACATTTTTTTACTAACTCCCATCCTTTTAAACAATAAAATTTTTACATCTTTTATTTCATTATCGAAGGTAGCCAGGTGCACAAAGGAGGAAAGGCGATTATCAATACTATCATCAATACTATTAATAACATAAATGGCCAAACACCTTTAATAATATCTGCCATATTACTCTCTGAATCAACGCCGTTAATAACGTACAAATTAATTCCTACTGGAGGAGTAATTAAAGCCATTTCCATATTAATTACTAATATTACTGCATACCAGATAGGATCGATATGCAAAACATGTAAAATAGAAATTATTAAAGGCATAGTTAATAAAATAATTGATACAGTTTCTAAAATACAACCCAATAATAGCATTAATATATTCATGGCAATAACGAACATTAGAGGAGAAAAATTTTTTTCTATTACTAAACTGGTCAAAGTTTGTGGAATTTCTAAATAGGTCATTACCTGACCAAAAAGTATGGCCCCAGCTATAATTAAGGCTATCATACAAGATGTTTCAACAGATTTTAGAAATATTTTTTTGAAATCTTTTAATTTCAAGGTTTTATAAATAAATAAACATATAAATAGACTATAACCTAATCCTACTCCCGCAGCTTCAGTAGGAGTAAATATTCCAGTATAAATACCTCCAATTATTATAAAAGGTAAAATTATACCCCATATATTTTTTGAAGTAATTTCCCATCTTTCGTTCCATGAAGCAGCTTCTACCACATTATAAGCTCCTCCTTTACTGCTCTTATAAACAGCATAAATAATAAAAATTAAAGTTAAGATAATGCCGGGAATAATACCAGCGATAAAAAGTTTTCCTACTGATTCTTCAGTAATAGCTCCATAAAGAATCATTGGTATACTAGGTGGAATAAGAATTCCCAAAGTCCCTCCCGCTGCTAAAAGCCCTAAAGTAAATCTCCTCTCGTAGCCTCTTTCTATTAAGGCGGGAATAGCTACCATTCCTATGGTAGCTGCAGTTGCTGCACTTGAACCCGTAATGGCAGCGAAAAATGCACAGCTTAAAATTGTTGCAACAGCTAATCCACCAGGTAAATGCCTTACCCAAACATTCATGACATTAAAAAGATCATCTCCAACTTTTCCCTCCAATAGTATTTGACTCATCATTACAAATAGTGGAATAGAAAGTAATACAAAACTATCTAAAGAAGAATAAATAACCTGGCCAATAATATTTATGGGTAGATCAAAAACAAAAATTAAAAATGTTGCAGTAACTCCAAGAGAAAAAGCTACTGGCAATCCTAAAAACAGGGTAACTAATAACAGGCCTATAACTATAATAAAATTTAACACCTTTATCTATCCTCCCCCCTTAAACTTTTTTGCTGTTTAAGATAAAATTGCATTCATCGACAATAATTACTATAAATTGTAGCATCAAAAATATAAACCCCAACAATAAAGCAAATTTAGGTACCACCATAGGCATATGAAGAGGAGTGGGTGAAAGTTTATGATATTTTATAGAAGTTACTACCATTTTATAACCCTGTTTGCAAACAATAATTGTATACCAAAGGGCCATTATACTGGTAATTAATCTAAGTCTACTTTGTACATGTTTTGATAATTTATTTATAAATAGATCTATATGAACATGTTTCCCTTTTTGTAGGGTGTAAGCTGCTCCTGCAAACATACTCCAAATAAAAAGATAGATAGATATTTCTTGGCTCCATACAGTGGGAGATTTAAAAACATATCTTGAAATAACTTCAAAAAGAATCAATATCCCCATTATAAAAATACCTAATCCACTTAAATAACCAAAAAAACAAATTGTTTTACTAACCCTGTTATTAAATTCTTTAAACATAAATCTCCTCTTTTTAATAAATAAAGGGGAAAGGACTAAATAGCCTTTCCCCTTTATTAGATTTTTATTGTACACTGAAAGCAATCTCCAGTAATTTTTCCCCTAATTCTCCAGTCTTTTCAGCATAATTTTTTCTTACTGGTTCAGTTAACTTAATAAAAGCTTCTCGTTCTTGGGGTGAAAGTGTGTAAACCTCTAAACCTGCTTCTTCAATTACTTTTTGAGCTTCTCTTTCAGAATTCATTATTTCTCCGCGTAGCCATTTTTCTGCATCTTTTCCTGCTTTAATCAAAATCTGCTTCGTTTTCTCAGGCTGATCATTCCACCAATCTAAATTAGCCTGAACCACAAATTGTGCTGTAGAATAGTTGCATATAGTTAAAAATTTTTGGACTTCATAAATTTTACGAGAAACTGCTGCTGGCATTCCTGTAGTTGCTCCATCTACTGTCCCTCTTTGTAAAGCCATATACATTTCTGAAGAACTCATTACTACTGGAGTTCCTCCTAAAGCTTTTACTGTTTCAGCAGTAGCATTACTAAAAGTCCTAATCTTTAAACCATTAAAATCTTCAGGTTTCTTCAGAGGTCTTTTACTATTAAAGAATTGCACAAATCCATAATCTACCCAAAAGACCACTTTCGCTCCCTTTTCCTGAAAAGCTTTATCTAATAATTCACCAACTCCAGCATTTATAGCCTTTTCAATAGAAGATAACTCAGAAAAAATAAAAGGCATTTCAAATATTTCAGCCGCAGGGATCATACCAGACCATTTATTTACTGGAACCAGGCCTAATTCAATATTACCATCTTGGATAGCTTCTACTATTTCAGTGTCTTTGAATAGTTGAGCAGAAGGAAATACCTTTATCTCAATCTTTCCCTGAGAATATTCATCTACCTTGCTGGCAAATAGTTCAAGTGATTTAGATATATGATGGGAAGGTGGCAATTGATTAGAAAGCCTGATTACCGTTTTGGCAGAAATATTTACACTAAATACTATAACCAATGTAAGTATTAGAATTACAAAAATACTAGATTTTTTATTTAGCAAACTAATATTCATTTAATCACCTCCTTTCTTCTTATTATTCTGGTAAATAAAGAAGATTTTATTAGCAAACCTTTTGTGTCCTCTTAAATCTTCTTTATCTATTTATTGCATATTTATTTTGAAGCTCTTGCATCTCCTTTAATCCAACTAATTCATTAAATTGGTTGAAAGCAATTAATTGATCTAATACCCCAGCTGCATTTCCCTTTTCTTTTAATTCTTTCATTACCTTAAAAATTGCTTTAGTAGAGGCATATAAAGCAGTCAAAGGATAAGTTACAATTTTATAACCCATACTCTCCAATTCTTTCACTGTTAAATAGGGAGTTTTCCCTTTTTCGATCATATTTGCCATCAACGGTACGTCAAAATGTTTGGGAATTTCTTTCAATTCCTCAACTGTCTGAGGAGCTTCTATAAAGATCATATCTGCGCCTGCTTCAACGCAAGCCTTGCCTTTTTCTATAGCCTCCTCTAAACCATATATTGCCCGATCATCTAATCTGGCCATAATTTTAAAATCGGGATCAACTCTAACATCTACAGCTGCTTTTATCTTTTGAACCATCTCTTCTTTGGAAATTACCTTTTTTCCTTCCATATGTCCACATCTTTTAGGCCATTCTTGGTCTTCAATAAATATACCAACTAAACCGGCTTTTTCAAATTCTCGAACTGTTCTTATTACATTTAAAGGATTACCATATCCTGTATCTGCATCACCAAAAACAGGTATATCCACCGCAGAAGTTATTTGCCGAGCTCTATCTAACATTTCACTGAAAGTTAATAATCCCCAATCAGGTTTAGCCAGTAAGCTAGCTGTAATACCGTATCCAGTAGTAAATATTGCTTCGAAACCTACCTTTTCCATAATTTTTGCACTTAAAGCATCATAAGCACCGGGTAAAACTAATGCTTGCGGTCTTTCTCTCCGAGCTTTTTAACTACCTCATCTCCTACCTCAACAGTAGAAGAATTCCCTCCTAAATCACGAGACCTGACTTTCCCTTCGCTTAAGACCTTTTCCACTGCCTCCTCAATAGCTTGAGTAACCTTTGATTCTCCTAAGCAATCTAACATCATTGCTCCGGCCAAGATGGTGGCAATAGGGTTGGCTACAGATTTATCCTTATATTTGGGAGCAGAACCGTGGATGGGTTCAAACATAGAAATACCTTCCGGGTTTATATTCCCCCCAGCGGCTATTCCTAAACCTCCCTGAATCATTGCCCCTAAATCGGTAATGATATCCCCAAACATATTAGGCGCCACTACTACCTTAAACCACTCCGGTTTTCTTACCAACCACATAGTAATGGCATCTACAAAGGTAAATTCGGTCTCGATATCCGGATATTGACTGGCTACTTCATTAAAGATATCCCTCCAGAGACCATAGATATTAGTTAATACATTGGCTTTATCTACGGAGGTTACTCTTTTTAGGTTCTTCTTTTTAGCTAACTCAAAGGCGTATTTGATTACCCTTTGGGTCCCAGGTCGGCTGATTAAACCGACCTGATAGCCCATCTCTTCTTCCTGTTCTAAGTGAAAATCTACCTGAATCTTGGTCTTATAGAGTTTTCTTAATACCTCTAAATGGTCTTGATGGGATCTAGCTGTAAATCTTCCTCCAATTCCTACATAGAAATCTTCGGTATTTTCTCTAACCACGTAAAAATTAATATCCTCTGGACTTTTGTCTTTTAAAGGACAGGGGACTCCTTTATATAATCTGATAGGCCGTAAATTGATATATTGGTCAAAATAAAATCTGGTCTTTAGCAATATCTCTTTTTCTAAGATACCTGGTTTTACTCGAGGGTCACCGATAGCCCCAAAGTAGATGGCATCCATATCTTCTATCTCTTTTAGGGCACTATCCGGTAATAATTCCCCGGTCTTCAGGTAATGTTCGGCACCAAAGGGGTATTCAGTCCAGTTAATTTTTAATCCATAATGGCTGGAAGCTGCTTTTATTACCTTCTTACCTTCTCGGATTATCTCCGGTCCTATCCCATCACCGGGAATTAAGGCTATATTATACATCTTTCTCTCTCCTTTTCAATTCTTCTTGGACATATTCTCTCAATCCCCCTAGGGAAATTATCTTCTGGATAAATGGGGGTAAGGGGTTGGTCTGGTAAACCTTATTTTTGGTTAAATTTTTTATTATCCCTTCTACTGTATCAACTTCTAGTAGATCTCCTGGTAAACACTGCTCTACCACCTCTTCTGATTCAAAGATAGGAAGGCCAATGTTTATGGCATTTCGAAAAAATATGCGAGCAAAAGATTTGGCTATGATACAAGAAACCCCGGCAGCTTTAAGGGCGATAGGGGCATGTTCGCGAGAACTCCCACAGCCAAAGTTCTTACCGGCTACTATGATGTCTCCCTGATCCATCTTTTTCACAAACTTAGGATCATAGTCTTCCATACAGTGCAGGGCCAATTCCTTAGGGTCAGAAGTATTAAGATAACGCGCAGGTATAATTACATCAGTATCGATATTATCTTTAAATTTCCAGACTTTACCTTTAATTATCATTCTACTTCACCTCCTCAGGGCTGGCTATTTTACCTAAAATGGCAGAAGCGGCTGCTACTGCAGGGCTAGCCAGATATACTTCACTTTCAGAGTGCCCCATCCTCCCTACGAAATTTCGATTAGTAGTAGAGATGGCCCTTTCTCCTTTAGCCAGGATACCCATATAACCACCTAAACAGGGACCACAGGTAGGGGTGCTTACTGCGGCTCCGGAAGAGATGAATATGTCAATTAACCCTTCCCGAAGGGCTTGGAGGTAAACCTCTTGGGTAGCAGGGATAATAATCAATCTGACTTCCGGATGAACCTGTTTTCCCTTTAAGATTTGGGCAGCTATGCGCAAATCTTCTATTCTCCCATTGGTACAGGAGCCGATGATGGATTGGTCAATCTTAATATCACCTACTTGGCTAATTGGTCTTGCATTCTCTGGTAGATGGGGGAAGGCCACCTGGGGTTCAATTTTACTCACATCGATTTCGATAATCTTTTCATAAAGGGCATCGGGGTCACTTTTATAAATTTGATAAGGTCTTTGAGCTCGCCCTTTCAGATATTCTAAAGTAATCTCATCGGGCTCAATGATTCCGGTTTTGGCCCCTGCTTCAATGGCCATATTACACATAGTAAAGCGGTTATCCATAGAAAGATTTTTAATTACTTCTCCGGAAAATTCCATCACCTTATAATTGGCTCCCTCTACTCCAATCAGGGAAATGGTATAGAGGATCAGGTCTTTTCCGCTTACCCAGGGGTTTAATTTTCCAGAATAGATAAACTTAATGGTAGGAGGTACTTTAAGCCAGACCTCACCCAGGGCCATAATGGCAGCTAAGTCGGTACTGCCTACTCCTATAGCCAGGGCACCTAAAGCCCCGGAGGTATCAGTATGAGAATCTGCTCCTACTACTATATCTCCGGGGAGGACTAATCCTTTTTCTGGAAGGAGAGCATGTTCTACTCCCATTTTACCTACTTCGAAATAATTCTCTATCTCATACTCCTGAGCAAATTCCCGTAACAACTTACACTGCTCGGCAGATTTTATATCCTTATTGGGGGCAAAATGATCTGGAATCAGGCCAATTCTTTTTTTATCAAATACTTGCCCGGCCCCACTTTCTTTAAAGTATTTTATGGCAATAGGCGCAGTGATATCATTGGCAAAGGCAAAGTCCACCCAGGTTTTGATTATATCTCCTATTTTAAAATCTTTTGTATCTGTATGGGCTGAAATTATTTTTTCTGCAATTGTTTTTCCCATA
>LDZU01003938.1_pt1 | contig 27155 bp, 31 predicted proteins | sample 615531 | NCBI WGS metagenome assembly LDZU01 (sample SAMN03408293, study PRJNA278302) | terrestrial metagenome | isolation source: oil reservoir sample SB2 | place: USA: Alaska, North Slope, Schrader Bluff formation | collected 2011-09 | reverse complement strand
GTCAGATCGAATGAGACGTTCGCTTACCCGGGAGGGATCTTCCAGGATCAGGTCGTCGCGGAAGGTCTCCTCGGTCAGATCCCGGTGGTCAACTACCCACCCCTAAAGGGGTGGGCTTCCTGCCTGTTTGATCGGTGAAGATCGCGGATCAATCAAGAATTCCTCCATCGTTAGCATTGTCACTCCCTTCATGCAATTACATAAAGGGTTGGCGGACGGGAACTTTTATCCCGTCGGCAATGAGGAATTTTGCGCCGCCGTCGACACCAACCCCGTTCATACAGGCTGATGGCGGGGGGATGCTGGATCGATATACCGCTCCGTCCTGGCTGCTCTCTCATCATGAACCGGGTAGATTTGCGCCGCCAGAAGACCCACCCTGCTGGAACCGCATCACCTCCCCGCGCCCTTACAAAAAATAGGAGGAACCCGAGCGCTGCTACGCTCCAGGATCAGGCCCTCGGAACATGGCGGCGCCTCTCTCTGCCGTCATACCCAACCAAAGAAGCGTTTTTTAGGCTGCTATACCGTTATTCAGTCCCTGAACAGCACCTGGTAAGTTACCGATTCTGCTCCAAAAAAGTCCCTGCAAAACTCCGCTGCTTTTGAGGGCTCGTACTCCTTGCAGCTGAAGATGTCAAGGTAGGCCGCGTTTGTCTCGTTTGCGAAGTGGCCGGAGATCAGCGACGTCTCAATGAGCTGGGTCATGGAGTAACCCGCAACCCTCTCCGTCGGGCCGAAGTGAACGATCTGCGGTTCGCCAAACCTCTTCATCTCGATCAGGTCACACAGTTCAATAATGAACCGGTGTATCTTCTCCGGGTCCCGGATGGATGCCGGGTCGCATCCTTTCAGGTCCACGCTGGTATAGAGCCCCCAGCAACCTCGTTGTTTAAACTGCGCAACTATCTCCGCATCGCTTGCGGTCTCTGCCATAACGCTGCTTGCCGCAACGTTGTTTGTCATTACATTACCAGCCATCTTCTCCACCTTCGAGACAGACTCCGATCGATTGATCCCTGTAATTTTTGATAGTTCTGATTTTAAACTTATCCATCATACAAATTGAAAATAGCCGTTATTTTATGGTTACGCCAGAGCAATCACGTGTTATTGATGAATATAGGGCAAATTCAGGGTAGATTTTGAAATTAATGACTTTGCGTGGCCTCTACTCGTTTTGGTATGAATATTATAGTACTGGTGTAATACTAAATATGAATTATGAAAGGAACCAGATTTTTTCTGGGGTCAACCCTCCGTGGGTTTCGGGGTGATCAGGTCTTAAAAGACAATTATTTTGTCTGCAGGGTTCGGCGGGATCTATCCTGCTGGAATCCAGGTGGAGAAATGACCGCTTGACAATCCGTGCCCGTAACAGTCAGCATCCCCCCTTGAAAACCCGAACACGAGTGAATACTGGGAACCATTTCCGGATACACGGAGTCAGGCGGCACCCTGGCTTCAGCGCGCACCGCAACATCCCCCACGCGACCAACTTACCTTACCTCAGGCGGGGTGCGGTGAACCCGCCGCACGTGCGTATGGAGTTCCTCAAGCGTTGAGTAAATTCTGCCGCAGACCGGGCAGATAAACTCGCCCATCTCCACCGGGAAATCCGGGGGCTTCCTGCCCGGTGGTCTCTCGTCCATTATCGGTCACCCTCTTCGGCTTCAATCTCCTCGATCGTTCGCCCTGAGATTACCGATCGAGGTTCTGAAACGACTGGATTCCTTCCGGGGTCTGCCTCATCGTCGTTCTTCTTCACCAGAAGCCAGGCCTCGTTCTTTCCCGTCCTGAAACGGGTGAGAGCGTAGCCGCCCCGGATCTTTGTTCCATCCAGCCAGAAGGATATGTGACCCTGCCTGAGTCCCTCCGCAACCCCTGTTTTCTCACCTCTTCGCTCTGTAAGGTTACGGTAGTCCTCCGTCGGGACGGCGAGGCGTTTCTCCTCCGGAGAAAGGGACAGCCCTTTCGGAACAGCCCATGACTTAAGCACGCCATCAACCTCCAGCCTGAAGTCGTAGTGGAGCGTTTTCGCCGCGTGTTTCTGGATTACAAAGATTGGATTCTCCTGCTCCACCCTCTCCGGGTCATCCACCTGCGTATCCAATCCTGGCATACGGAAGAGTGCCGTGCTGCCTCAAGATAAGGTTTTTCCTGGTTCAGGCCTTCCGCTCTGATGTGGGGACGATTCTGATGTTCATCTTCTCCGAGCCGCTGATCAGTATACCCTCCCCGGGCTGGAAGTTCAGGAGATCCTTCTCGCTCACCTCGAAGAACCTGGCGTTCTCCTGGGCCTGCTTCTTGTTCTCTGAGCGCATACAGAACTTCACGGCGATGTTTGCCAGGATCTCCTCGTTAAAGTGAGCGATGAGCTGTGACGCCAGGATCAGCGAGACCCCGAACTTCCGCATCTCGGTGGCGTACTTGTTCAGCACCGCCTTGATGGCCGTCTTCGAACCGCTCTTCTGGCTCACCAGGAGTTTTGCCTCGTCGACTATGACGAAGAGCCGGAACTTCGCTCGTTCGTCATCGGTTCCGCGTGGGATCTCCCCCATAGCCTGAAGGGTATAATAGATCCGGCGGAGGAATAGATCGGCAAAGAGATAGCGCAGGCTCTCCGGGAGGGCGTTTAAGTTGATATGGGTGATCCCGCCGGAGAGTATGGCGGGGATCGAGATCTTCTCCTCTCCCGAGAAGAGGTTGTAGTCAAAGATATCCTCGAGGTATGCAGGGATCGTCTCGTCCTCGCAGGACATGATCCCCCCCTCGATATCCTTAAAGTCGAGCACCCGTGTCCATGTTGCGGTATCCGCCGTGATCCCGGCGGTCCTGTAGCAGTCCTTTATGATGTTCTTTAACTTTCGGCGCTGCTGGATGCCGAGTGTCGGGAAGTTGATCGAGATGGCATCGACAAAGTCCGATGTGGCCCGGAGAGGTGTGATCTCATCTATCTCTGGGTCGAGTTCCAGCGGGTTGAAGTAGTACTGACCCCCCTCCCGGATCTTGTATGACCGGATATCGCTGCCCGTCCCTGCCATGTCCCCGTGAAAATCGATCAGGAGAACCGGCATCGATTGTGCCGCAAGTTCCGAGGCGATACACCGGATTGTCTCGGTCTTACCGGCTCCTGACCCGCCAATGATGATCATGTGGCCGTTATTGAGCCTCCCTGGCGACCAGTTGACCCGCTGCCCATCACCGGTGTAGCCGAGGAAGAGATCAAGCCCGCCGGAGCGCTGGGGCTCCGTCACAGGAGCGTTTCTCAGCGGTGCTGGCGTGGGGTGTGCCACAGCCGCGGCCCTATCTTCAATCCGCTCCCCCTCCTCCGGGGGAATTGCAAGATCGTCCCACACCTCCTCACCCACCTCTCTGTGGCCGGCTGCCGGTGACTGGAGGGCTGCGTCTTCACTGAAAGGGTGCGCATCCTCGATCTTCCAGGGAGGTTCTGCCGCCGGCATGGGTTGGAGGTCGATAACGATCTTCCCGGCAACTTCAGCCATAAGTGCATGCTCGAGGTCGCGAAGGCGCTTCTCGTAGAGGTTCCGGTCCCTGACGATGAACCTTGCAAGGTCAACCCCATCATCCTCTGGCACCCCTTCCAGGACGTAGACCACGTCGGTAAGGCTCGCAAGGACGCGTGAGAGTTCGCGGCGGAGGGCACGCGATCCGCGGATACGCTCGTAGTCCTCGCCGAAAGCAAGGTATCGCAGAACTGTGAACGTCGAGTAGAACGACTCAAGAAGCATATCGTAGTGATCCCTTACTCCAGCGTCGATCCGTTCGAGCATCTCCTTGAGGATATAGGCAAACTCCGGCGGGAAGGTGTAGACAACACCGTCGATCATGCCGGTGTCAAGGTCGCATGAGTAGGCGAGGACGGCGCACCCTGCGTCTTTGAGCCTGGCGGCGAACCGTTCGCACCCCTCAAACAGGCCCGGGCAGTTTTTGAGGAGGAAATTTATGAACGTCTCATCGCTGCGGGGTGGCGTTGATGGGAACGTCTTGTTTATGAAAGACCCTTTCACCGTACCTGCCAGGAGAACCGGGACGATCTCGTGGGTCTCACGGGCTAGACCCTGGATATCCAGTCTCCGGAGCCTCGCTTTGAGCAGGTCCCGCCCGATCGCCTCGCCCGTGGCGGTCGGCCGGACCAGTGTCGTCCCGTGCCAGGAGAGTGACTCGATGAGGCCAATGTCTGTAAGGGCAAATAGCGGCCCTGAGGTATAGGCGTAGCAACTCTGCTCGATCACGCCCTCTCCTTTCCCGCGGGAAGAGGCGCTATTCTGGGCTACATAGATGTAGAGGAGTGTCTCTATGATGTCGCGGACCTCCTGGAACCGGAAATCCCGCAGGTACTCGATGACGGTGGAAGGAAACGATTCCATCAGGCCGGAGATCTCGGCATCTGAATAGCCCATCGTCCTTAGTAGTTCGGCTATCTCTGTTGACACGGGTTCACCAGTGTATTCTTATCCAGGTCGGCACGAGAGGTGCACGGTGCCACTTCACGCGATTGCCTGTCTCCGGTGAGGAAGGCGGTATGAATTGGTTTGCTCTCTAACCTAATAAACATAGGTTTTTTGCAGAAATACGGCTGCATCCGGCAAATCCTCCCGCGCCGGGGCCCAGGTGCGGGATGGGTGGCAGGTGCCTGCCTGCGTGATCACCGCTGTCGGATCTCATGCGGGCGGATGCCCGGTGACGGTGAGACTCCGCCGGCCGTTCTCACTGCCAGACCCTGACCGGGTTGATCGAGGCATCGATGAGGAGGTCAAAGTCAAACATCTCGACCCAGCCCATCTTCTCAAACATCTGCATGAAGCAGACACCGACGATCATTGCTCCTGGATGGGTGGCGACGGCCCCGCGCACCGCTTCTTTTGTGACCGGGACGCCAGGCATCGAGAGTCCACCCATCAGGACTATCACCTTCGGGTCGACCTTCACGGCCGATTCGGCGGAGACCTGCATACCGACACCCTCGACCGGCCGGATGACCTTTGCCGCTGCCTCGTTGACGTAGGGCACGTAAACCTGTTCGATAGGGAGGTCGCGGACGGCAAACCCCAGGAGTTCGATGAAGGGTGTGCAGGTACCGGGGCAGCCGTAGTAGACAACCTGGTCGCCCTCATTTAGCCCAGAATCACGAAGGAATCCTTTGAACGGCCGGAGCATTCCCGGGACGCCTGAGAGTTGTTCTTTCAGTTCCATGGAGGTCTTGTTATCGCCTGGAGATATACCATTTCCGGGTGTGACCGTACGTTGCCTACAGCACTCCGCAGCCTGAGAGGTGGTAGAGTCTGCGGACACGTTCGGCCGCCTTTTCCGATACCCTCTCCCCGATATGGGCAAGGATGGTCTCGATGTCCTCTTCCGGCACGCATCCCAGGTCTTCCCGGCCGGAGAGAATCAGGTCCGTAAGATACGCCCAGTCCTCTTCTGAGAGTCGGGCAACCCGTTCTGCAAAATCCTTATCATCCCTGGCAATGTGGTTTGAGACCGGCGGAAGGATGGAGTGAAACTCATGCCCGGACCCGGGGCAGAGGATACCACTGTATTCAGGGGCCAGTTTTCGAAGGATGGATAGATCCTTCTCGTCAAGTTCGCGAGCCATGGTTTACCGGATATAATGGGGTTGTGTTCGTTCAAAAAGTGCTCTATCCCCTCGCCCCCCTTACGACGGTGCGAGAGGGTTCTGTTCAGGTGAACCTGAGCCACGCCTCTGTCCGGGTGACAAACGCGAGAAGGAACGCATGGTCCGGGTTCACGGGCGTCCCGGCGATCGGGATCTGCCCGCCCATGGATGCAGCGCTGCGCCTTTAGAGCCTGAACTCTTTAAATATGCCAGAGAGGGAACCCGGTGCCCTATCGCTCTCCTATCTGTGCCTGGATATGCCGCACCGTTTCGGGGTAATGTCCTGCAAGGTGGTTATCCTTGAGGTTCTCCCTCACAATCCACCGGATCTCCTGGTCATCCAGTGTTGAGACCTGCTGCAGGTACTCAAACCCGCTGGACGGGAGGGCAGCAACGACCCGGCTGAGCGTGCAGCCAAGCGTCTTTCGAAGCGCCTGGAAATCTTCGGACTCCCTCTCACCTGCGGTGTAGACACGGATCATGATCTTCCGATGGAGCCGGAGCGCCGCCTCTGCGAGATCTGGCTCTCCGAGCAGGTCCGCGTCAACAATCCCGGCGGCAACGGTCTGCATGGCGGACCATGAACCCCCCTCCACCCAGCCATTCAGTTCGGAGACGGTCACGTCCCGGTGCCGGGCGAGGAGATCCTTGAGCCCGATCGCCACTGCATCCCGGATCCGCCACCTCGGGTCGTCGGCGCTCTCTGCGAGTTTCCGGAGCGCCGCCTTCACACATCCGGGTGATATCGTGCCCATCGCCGCGATACCCCTGACTCCGCAGACCGAGAGGAACTCGTGCGGGTCATCCGTCGGTGCATCTTCGGGTGATATGCAGGCGAGTTCGACGCAGAGGTCCATGAGTATCCGGCGGTCTTTCGGGTCGGCGGCAGCAAATTCCCGGACTGCCCTGGCAAACGCCTCCGTCAGATCCTGGTTTGTGCGTGGGCCCGCGAGGCTGCTCTCCGCCGCGAGGTACGCGGCGAGGTCTCCGGCGTCTCCGCTTGAGAGGAGATCCATGAGGCGCCTGGCAACTTCGCGGGTATAAATGGGGTCAGGGGTCAATCGTGTGTAGAGAGGTGGCAACCCGCGGGCATAAAAAGATCGCTACCTCCGGGAGAGGGTTTCAACAAAGGTCTCAAGTGCCGCATGGACATCCTCGCTGTTTAAGGCAGAGATGGGGAAGACCATCTCCCCGTGGAGATCGCGGCAGATGGCGTCGGGCATCGCATCAGGACAGTCGCACTGCCCTTTGTTGCATCCACCATGATGATAGCGCCGTCCATCCCACGCGAGAGGACCTGACGGACAAACTCGAACCGCTCCTGCCCGGGCGTCCCGAAGAGATAGACCGCCCGGTCTCTCACCGTCAGCCTTCCGAAATCGAAGGCGACGGTCGTAGGACCTTCGTTCGAGGCCGCCTCGATATGACGGCTTTTAGGATCGAGTGCCTGGATGAAACTGGACTTGCCTGCATTGAAAGAACCGAACACGACAATCTTGAGCCTGCCTTCTGCCATCAGCCTTGTATCGACGCAGAAACGATTTAGGGTTTCGGTCGCGCGGCACCGTCGCCGTGCTCTCTTAAAAGAGATATACCGGCAGGCCCAAGGTACCGGGTATGGGGTCTGAGGAGACGGACACCGTCGTCCGGAGGATCATGGCCGCTCTGGACGGTGTCTTCCTTGCGGAGAAGCAGGCGGGGCTCCAGGTATCCGCTCTCGAAGAGCGGGGGTATCCCCTGGCGGCGACATTCGAGATGGTCCGCGACATGGAGGCCGGCAACGCTCTCGAGGAGACTCTTGCCGGGTTCGGTTTCGAGTATTATACCGTCGACGACGACGGCGAACTCTGGATCTCGGATGAGCACGGACTGATGATCTTCCTCTCCTTCACCGCGCCGGACGGGCGGTACTACAACTACCGGATCGTCGCGTTCGATATCGTCGGCGAGGAAGAGGAAGAGAGCGCGTGAATCCCGCTGCCGGCCGTGCGGAGAGGTGCCGCGCCAAGCACTATATAGCGCAAACGACATCTGCTGTGCAGCAGAAACTGGTGATGACATGGTGATGGAACGCTCGGTAAAACGCCTCATGGAAGACAGGGAGAAGCGGCGTGAAGAGAACATCGGCAAATACATCGAGCAGCTCTCGGACGAGAGCACCCCTTACCGGCTGCGGGCGGTCGAAGCGCTGGGGGGGTGCGCCGACGCACGGGCGGTCGAACCGCTGATCGCCGCCCTGAACGACAGCGAGAATGAGGTTCGCTGGGTTGCGGCGCAGGCACTGGGGAAACTTCGCGACCTCCGCGCGGTCGAACCGCTGCTCCCTCTTCTCGCCGACTCGAACCGGTGGGTTCGGCGCGGCGCCGCCTGGTCGCTCGGCGAACTCGGCGACTCCCGTGCGGTCGAACCGCTCCTCCCCCTTCTTGCGGACAAAAAAAAGGACGTCCGGGCAGTCGCCGCCGAAGCTCTCGGCAAACTGCGCGACACCCGCGCAACGCCCGCCCTCTCCGCCGCGCTCGAAGAGGAGGAGGAGCCGGAGGTCAGGACGGCCATCCGCCGCGCGCTCCGCGAGATCACCGGCGAGGCGATGCTTTGACCGGAGGGGACGAAGGGCGCGAAAGGCTCTTTCGCTACTACCCGGAGGACTTTGGGGCGCTCCCCGTGAAGGTCGTCCACATGGACCTCACCTTCGACGTCTACGACGGTCACACCAGGGTCGTCTCCGCCCTCACCGCCGAGACTCTTGAATCGCCGCTCGCGTCCCTCGCCCTGAACGCCCGCGACCTGGATATCCTCAGCGTAGCCTCCGAGGGATACGCCGTCACCTACACCTACGACCGGGATGCGGCGGTCCTCACCGTCGCCTTCGACCCCCCCGTCCCGCCCCGGACCCGGTTCACCCTCGAAACCGGGACGATCTGCCGGCCGAGCAGCCACGTCCTCGAGGGCCTCTACTACGACGGGTCCTGCCCCGCCGGGCCGCCCACCCAGATCACCCAGTGCCAGCAGTGGGGGTTCCAGCGGCTGGTCCCCTGCCTCGACGACATGACCGCGAAGTGCACCTACACGACGGCGATCGTCGCGGACGACGGGTACACGAACTTCATATCGAACGGCGACCCCGCGGGACCGCGCTACGAGCTCGGCCCCGGACGCTCCGTCCAGGAGTACGTGAACACCACGACGCCGATGGCCCCCTACCTCTTCTTCCTCGGGGTGGGGTGCTACGACACCTACCGGCGGGAGTTCGAGTACCCCGACGGGCGGACGTTCTCCCTCGAACTTCTCGCGAAACCAGGCTCCGATGGGGATGCGGCGGAGCACGCGCTCGATATCCTCGCGGACGCGGTGATGTGGGTCTACCTCTTCACCGGGCGCGGGAAATACCGGGACCGGGGGACACGGGAGGAGATCCTGCGCCTGGTGCGGGTTCGGGACGAGGCGAAACGCTCCGGAGACCCGGAGACCCTCGAAAGAACCCGAAGAACGCTTGCCGGGCGCACCGCGACCATAATCCCGGGCTACGCCTATACGGGGGCGGTCTACCGGGAGATCGCCATGCAGAACTCCGACTTCGGCGGCATGGAGAACGTCGGAAACACGACGATTGCCGCGAACCGGATCATGCCCTACCCCGAGGCGACCGACCCGGCCTTCGAGTACATGGTCAGGGTGAAGGTCCACGAGTACTACCACAACGAGAACGGCTCCGAGGTGACGGGGAGGAGCCCGTTCGAGATCTGGCTGAACGAAGCGGTGACGGTCCACATCGAGAACCAGCACCACGCCTTCTTCTTCGGGGAGGCCTATTCCCGCCTCCGGACCGTGCTCGACCTCCTCGACCCTGCGGCCGGGACGCTCGCCCTCGACCGGGGCGCCGGCTCGATGCCGATCGAACCGGACGGCTTCAACGACCCAAACGACCTCATCACGGGCGTCACCTACGTGAAAGCCCCCGAGTTTGTCGGGATGATCGAGACGCTGATGGGGAGGGAGAGGTTTGCCGAAGGACTCGCCCTCTACCACGACCGGTTCCGACACGCCAACGCCTCACGGGAGGACTGGATACGCTGCATGGAAGAGATCTCGGGACAGGACTTCTCGGGGATGGCGGCGGTCTGGCTGAAGGAGACGGAGTACCCGGTCCTCACCGTGACCCCTGCCTACGACCCCATGGCCCGACGGTTCACCCTCGCCTACCGCCAGAGCCGCTCGCCGGGCGGCAGTACCTGGGAGTTCCCGTTTAGGTTCGCGCTTATCGATGCCGAAGGCCGGGACATCGTCGACCGGACCGTCCGCATCGCGGACGAGGCAGGGGAGATCACCCTCGATAACGTCGACCGGCCGGCGTTCCTCTCGCTCAACCGCGGCTATTCCTTCTACGGGAAGACGGTGTTTCGGCCGCCTGAGGACGAACTCTACCTTCAGGTGCAAAACGACGCCGATATCGTCGGCCGCTTCACCGCGTTCCTCGCCCTCGCCGATCGGGAGATGCTCCGCCTCCTCGAGGACCCGGACACAGCGGTGTCGGCGCGGTTCGCCGACCTCTGCGCCGATCTTATCGCCGACGACCGGCTCATGGACGAGGCGGGCGGGCAGTTCCTGACCATCTTCCCGTCGGTGGACGACGAGCGGTTCGCCCACCGTTACCGGGCGCTCTACGACACGAGGAAGAGGATCCTCGCCGCCGTCGCCGCCCGCGACCCCGAGACCCTCCTCCGCGTCTACCGGCAGGCCGCGGCGGCCGTTCCCGGCTCCGCCGGGTATCTGGAGCGCGAAGCCGCGGCAATCCGGCAGCGGCAGAGAAAGAACGCCTGCCTTGAGATCCTCGCCGTCACGGACACCCCGGAGGTCCATCGGCTGATCGTCCGCCAGTTCCTGGAGGCGACGGCCGCGACCGACCGCCTCGTCGCGTTCCGGATGGTCCTGGAGAGCAGCGCACCGGAACGGTCGGAGATCCTCGCGTCGTTCACCGCCGAGTCCGCAAAAAGCCCCGTTGCGTGGGAGTCGTTCCTCGGTACCGTCGCCGGGAGCGACTGCGACGACCTGGTGGCGATTCTTTCGGGGATCGAGGCCTCGCCCGCCTTCGCAATCGAGCAGGCCGACCAGCAGCGGGCGCTCTACGGCCGGTTCGCGCTGAACAGGAAGCGGTCGCTTGAGACGGAAGAGGGGCGGACGTACCTCGGGGAGATCCTCCGGCGGCTCGCCCCGGTCAACGAGTACAGCACCGTACGGGTCCTGGACGCGCTCGCGTTCATCGATGCGATGGAGCCTGCCCACCGGGTCCCGGCCGTCGCGATACTCGCCGACCTCCTCTCCTCCCTCGACCCCGGCGCGCACCCTGCCGTCTACAACAATGCCCGCCGCTTCCTCCTTGGGGCCCCGGAGGCCGTCAACGCCTACGAGAAGAAGTACGGTGAGATCCCGGCCATCAGGGGACTCAAACCCTGATCACCCGTACTCCAGGTGCAGCCCGACGCCCGTCTCCCGGACGTTGGCAACCTTCGCGAGCGCAACCTTTGCCGCGAGATCGGTGCAGTGGCAGGGGTGGAGGGCTGCCGGCCGGACCTCTGCAAAGTAGTCAAGAATTCCCCGCATCTGCTCCGGCGGCGCATCGAGGAGGTGGAACCCGCCGATGACGTCGACGATGCGATCGTCGCCGCAGACTTCACGGGCCTGCTCGACGATCGAACAGATGCCCGCGTGAGAGCAGCCCGTGACGATGACGAGCCCGTCGGGGGTCCTGCAGGCGAGCGCCGTATCGTCGGCGACGGTATCGTCGCGGATGCCGTCGGGGGTGTAGATGTAGCCCCCGGAAGGCACCGGCTCGAACTCGAACCGCCGCTCGATCTCGCCGAGAAAAACCACGTTCTCGGTCAGCCGGAGAGGTGCGGCGGTGAGGAGAACTTTCCCGTGCCGAAAGAGTTCTTCGACCGAGAGGTGGCACCCGATCTCCCCGACGCCGTCGCGGCTCCGGGTGAGGAAAGCATCGGGGTGGGCGATGAACGTGGGCTCGACCCGTTCCCGCCCCTCGATGATCGCCTCGGTGTGGAGCCGGATAAGGGCGTCGAGACCCCAGGTGTGATCGAGGTGGCCGTGAGAGAGGACGATCTCGTCGACGCGGAGGAGGTCGATGCCCATCTTCCGGGCGTTGGGGATGAGGACCCCCGAGTAGCCGGTATCAAAGAGGATGCGGGTCTCCTCATCCTCCAGGTAGATGGAGAGCCCGGGTTCCGCAAGGAAATAACGGTCGGTGAGCGTGGCGTTGTCCACGAGGACCGTCAGCCTCATGGACCGCGTTCACCCCGGCGAAGGAGTGGAAGCGTTCTCGGATCCATGCAGAAACTGGGGACGTCGCGGTTAAGAAGGTTTCCCGGCGGCGAGCCGCGCCCGAACGCTGACACCGTCCGGAACAAGGGTCCCCCGGGGTAAAGGCAGGCCTCCCGGCATAACAACAGGATTCCCCTTACCCGTATCCGATGACCTTACCCCAGGCATTATTGATCTTCTTCAGAGCCAATTTCAGATCATCGGATAATGCAGATCGCCGAAGAGCGATGGTGCCGGGACGCGGATAATTCAGGAGGCCTTCAGCACGCCCCGTGACGTAGTAATGATAATATCCAATGAGGTAGAGTTCCGCATATCCGAGGATACCCTTCATCCGACGCGCAGAGGTGAGGACGACAAGGCGGCGGTCATAGATGCATTCGGCATGAGCATCGAAGATACGGAGGGAGAGATCATAATCCTCCAGGATTGATATATCCCGGTGACCCCCCGCCCTGACGTACACATCCCTTTTCACTGCAAAATTGGATCCTATAAGCCAGTAGAAACCAAAAGGATGAAGCAGAAGATAATACTGCCGCCATCCCCATATAAGGCACGAACAGAACGTCGGGTTATAAAATCTGACCGGCCCCGTGCAAGCGTCGTATCCGCCGACCGTGAGTACTTCCTGTATCGTTTCCAGCCAGGCAGGGGGGTGGCGCGTATCTGCGTCCGTGAACACAAGGATGTCCCCGTCCGCTGCTTCGGCCCCGTCCCCGCGGGCACCGCCGATCCCGGTTCGCTTCTGGGAGATTACCCGATCGGCAACGGTTGCAGCGTACTCGCAGGTGCGATCCGACGATCCTCCGTCGACAACAATGATCTCATAGGTCTCCCGCGGGATGCTCTGGGCTGCAAGCGACTCCAGACAGTCGAGAATGGTCGCTTCTTCATTGAGTGCGGGAACGATTACCGATATCATAGAGATCAACGGGTGCGGAGTATACGGTTGTTCATGAGCGTACGGTAACCCCTTCCAGCGGCCGGAACCAGTAACGTTCGGCAGCCGTAGACCGGATAGCCGAGAAGGAAGCTGACTATCGCGGCAGTTGCGGCAACATCAATCGCAAACCACCATGAGATCGGCGCAAACGCCACAACGGAGAGCACGGTAGTGGTGCCGAGGAGGAGAGATCCGTTTCTCAGGCCGATGCCGACAACGGTGGTGTAGGTGGTCTCCAGATCGTCATGATAGTCCAGAATTTCGTGTACAATCAGCGCCTCACAGCAGAGTAAGGTGCAGACAAGGGCCGATGCGACAGGGAGGGAGAGGAGTTCAGTGATTGCGCCTCCGGCAAGGATATATCCCGCCAGAAACGGCAGTCCGCCGAACATCACGCCGTGACAGATGATGTCCGCTGCAAACCGATCCTTGAACCTGAGAGGTGGCGCCGAATAGAGCGTCAGGGCAATCAGGCAGAGAAGGATGAAGACAAATCCCGTGCCCGGGACCGCGAAAGAGGCGAGGAGCGGCAGCCCTGCGAGCGCCACGCACATGCCGACGACCTCTCCCTTCGATATCGACCCATCGGCAAACGGATTTTTTCCCTGCTTCGTCTTCCCTGCATGACGTTTGTCGATCTCCGCATCGTATAGATTGTTGATCACAAACCCATATGCGGTGACGCAGAAGAATAGGGCAAAAACCGTGATGAGACCGGATGAGAGGCCTGCGGCGAGAAACGCCCCGGCAAGCGGGAAGAGAGGATAGAACTTAACCCAGTCTCCTGGACGGAGCATTCTCCAGTATCTCTGCAGTTTGTTCATAGTAGTATGCTTCCTTCTGCGGATGTGCGAGTCAGTATGACCGGGTGGTACGCCGGGTACCTTGCTTCCTCAGGCCCCGGAGAATCGGTTGCCGTCGGCAGATGCCCGTGGAGATGCTCGTGATCGTGATCTGCGGTCTCATGTTTCCGATACCGGTTCCTGCAGTTTCACTGCTTCTGCGCCATTCCCGACCACATTGAAGCGACCGCCTGCTCAATGGTCTCTTCGACGTCGCCCTGCAGTCTGCCGAAAAGATGCAGGTGGATGAGCATAAAGTTCGGGTACCAGAAGTTTGCCAGAAAGACCTCTTTGTTGACTCCTGCCAGTATCCCCCGGGAGGCAGCCCTCTGGTACAGTTCATCAAGGGCGGAGAGATGGACGGACATCATCTCTTTTGCCTTTTTTGTGATATTCGGAGAGGAGGCGAACTGTTCGAAGAAGAGGGTCTGTTTCGGATTCTCAAACATCCAGTTAAGCACCTGTCGTTTGACATTTTTGATCTGTTCTTCCACCGGGGTTCCCGGGCGAATAGCCTCGTCCACTACATCGGCGAGTGCCCGGTGAATGGAGGAGTAGAGTGAATCGATCAGGTCTTCCTTTGTTCGGAAATACCGGAAGAGGGTCCCTGCCGACACCCCGGCACGATCCGATATCTGCTGGGTCGGTGTAGCATGAAACCCCTGGGTCGAGAAGAGGTCAATTGCCGCCTCCATCAACGCCTTCCGTTTTTCTTCCGATACAGGCCTGCTCAAACGATCGCCTCCGCATTCCCGGTATATCTCAGGAGATCCAATACTATCTCCATCTCCCCCACATAAATAAGTAACTACTCATTCAATTAATGCTGTAACCACCGGAGACCGTACAGGGGTCACGGGCTCCGCAAGAAAGCAGCGGTTGGTGAGGAGGACATGATCCATGAGGGCCGTCAGCCCGTGGGATCCCGGGGAAGCCGCGGTTAAAATGGTTTCCCGGTGGCCAGAAGTTCGGCTCGCTCCCTGAGCGCCCGGTTCATGAGCAGGAACCCGAGGTGAGTCGCCCGGAAGGTGCCGGTGAGGTCGACGGCGGGCACCAGGAGTCCGGTGAAGACCTCGGCCTGGACGAACCGGGAACCGCCGCCTTCGGGAACGATGGTGAACCGATGCTCTCCGTCGAGGATGCCTGCAATCAGGACCCGGCCGATCCACCGGAACTCGTGATCTTTTGCGACCCGCAGCACCATCGGCCGAAACCGCATGCTCTTTCTTCCCGGGGGCCGGATCTCAACCGAAAGACGCGTTCCCACCCAGGGTCTCCCCTCGATCGAGATGATGAACGGGTTCCAGTCGGGGTAGGACGCGAAGTCCGTCAGCACCCGCCAGACTACCGCAGGCGAAGCGTCGATGATGGTTTCCGCGCGGATCTCCCTTATCAGGACTCCGGTGCGTACCGGCCGGGGGGTGGTCATTCTCCCGTCACGATCCCTGGATAGGGGGCGGGAGGGAAAAGGCTTTGGCTCCGTGCGGGCTGCCCGAACGGCAGACCCGGGGATCGTCGCACTGAAACGGTATCAAAAAAAGAGAACGGAGTCATGCCGTCCCGCGGCCGCGGGTGACGGGATGTGCATGAGCAGCATGCTAACGGCGGGCCGCTCTGCCGTTGGCGGCAATTGCCCCGGTCCCAAGACCAAACTCGGCGAGAACCCTCTTGCAGGTGCAGTGGTTGCCCAGGTGGCAGACGGCCGCTCTCGTCACCTCGAACCGGATGGGAAAGCCGATTCCGGGGATCAACCCGGGCAGATCGCCGAGCCCGAGCGTGATGTGCGGGGAGTAGTGCTCGTACGCGGCGGTCTTCGGGAACCGGAGGAGGCAGTCGACGGACGATGCGGACGTCTCCCCCACGAACATCGGAGGCCCCGCAGAAGGGGCCGGATACTGCTTCAAGGCGTTCATCACGGTCTTATGGAAGAGCTGGAGGATCTCCGCCCGCAGGATATGAAAAACGGAGACGGTCTCTCCCGTGCTCGCACGATGTTTTGCGACCGCATCGGCGGTCAGGGTCATGGGGGAGCACCGTCTGGCGATCCGGTCCACCTTCGCGGTGATCTCCGGGATATCCTCACGCCTCGCCGGGAGCATGGCAACCGAGATGTGAGGGGGGCAGGTCTCACGATCGAGGCGTATCCCTCCGTCCGCGTTGCCCGCAAGCAGAGTCCGGTTCACGCCGATCGCCATATCCATGATCGGTCCGGGCGGCAGGAGGACAACGTCGACGGCAACGGTATCGGGGAGTTCGTGCATGGGGCCGAACAGGTGAGAGAGGTAAAAAAGGGTTTCCCTCCTGCCGGCATTCCCCGCCGGGACGTCGCCGGTTCGCACCGGCCCCCGTTCACCATTTGACGCCGAAGATCGGTTCCTCCTCGACGATGTTCGTGATCTTCCGGACGCTTGCCTCCATAGGGACGTCCTCTCCACGGTTCAGACTCTGCTTCAGTTGCTCAAGACCTTCAGCCACCGAATCGTCCTTCGACCGGACACCGCTCACCGTCACCCGGAACGTCAGCGTTACCAGCCACTGGGTCATCTCCATCTCTTCCCCCCGCAAGACGTGGACGGGCAGTATACCGGCGCGGGGAACATAAAACCAGCTCACGATCCGGATGATGCTCCTTCTTCGACCGTTTACGGGCAGCAGCCTCCGTGCAGGGCAAAAATAACGATGGAGAACCGGTGACCGGGTGAGAACGGAGAGGTGATGCGGCAGGCATGGACATGCCCGGAAACTATGGCGTTTCGGATGTATAGAGCGTTGGAACGTGAGTGGAGGCATGACGTTGCGGCTGCCCACCGGCTCGCCCCCTACCGGCCCCTCCGTATCCCAAACTCAATATAATATATATTGGATAAAAAAAATTTTCCAGGTACACACATCATACCGCACCACCATGAGCCCCACCGGGAGCAGCCATGCACAAGGGATATAAATGTCAGGAACTCCTGGGCAACCACATCGAGGAGAAGAGGCAGATGGTCCGGAGGTACGCGATCGGCCGTATAGCGGGCATGCTCATCGTAATGCTGATGCTCATCCCGGCAGCGGCAACCGCGGAGACCCCGACGGTGATCGTATCCAATTATACCGTCACTCCCGCCGTCCTGATGCCGGGAGACGAGGGGACGATCACGGTGGTACTCTCAAGCACCGTCCCCGCAGCCACGGGATCGCCGCTCAACATCCGGCTGGACCCCGGCACCGGAGAGGCAAACACCTCGACAGAAGTGCAGGAGAACGCCTACATCGAGAACGTGCTCTTAAGCAGCAGAGAGGTCGAGGTTTTGACCGGGAGTTACCAGGACGTCGGCGAGATCGGTCCCGGCCAGTCGGTTCCCCTCACCTTCCAGGTCCGCGCCCCCGGTGAGGAGGGGATCTACTTCCCCGAGGTCTGGGTCAGCGTACGGGACGCGACCGGCGCGAGGTATCCGATACCGGTGAACGTCAACTCGGCATACGCCCTGATCAAGAAACCCGCGCTCCGGATTGAAAAGACCGTCCCGGCATCCGTGGACCCTGGCGACCCCTTCAACGTCACGCTCACTCTCCATAATGACGGTCAGGCGAGCGCGAACGACATCTCCGTCAACGTCAACGCAACCTCCGGTGCGATCGCGTCGCAGAGCGCGGAGAACTACTACATCCCTAAACTCGAAGCAGGGAAGGACACGGTCCTGAACCTGACCTTCGAGACGGACACCAACGCACCGCTCGGGCTTGAACCGGTCATCGTCACCGTCGACTACCGAAACGCCGACACCACACCGTTCCGGCAGGCGGCGACGATCGGCATCCCCATCGTCGGCCGCGCCGAGATGGGCGTCGCCTCCATCAGGACCGATCCCTCCCGGGTCACCGCCGGGAGCCAGGTGGACCTGACGATCCGGATCGAGAATACCGGCACGGCGGATGCAAAATCGGTCCAGGCGACGATCGAGGACCTGAACCTCCCGGGCACGAAGGAAGCGTTCCTCGGGACGATAGAGCCCGGCAACGACGGACCCGCCGTCTTCACCCTGCAGGCCGACGAGGCGGGAGCGTTCGACTACATTCTCGTCATCCGGTATGCCGACGACTACGGCATGCACACGACCCGACAGGATCTGAGCCTGATCGTCGCGGAGCCGGACGCGCTCCCGCTGCTTGCCGCCGCGGCAGCGGTTCTCGGCGTCGCCGCCGCAGCCGCAGTCCTCTGGTACCGGAGACGAAAGGAGCGGTGACCGTCGTGTTCGCAGGCCTCGGAGTCTCCTCATTTTTGGCGTGGAAATCCATCCGCCGGGGAAACAAGGGGACGCTCGCCCTCACCATCATGATCATCGCCCTCATCTTCGTGAATCTGGTCTTCCTCCCTTCCATCATCTCCGGGGTCGTCGAGAACTTCAACACCCAGTCGATCGACTTCGACTTCGGGAACCTGGTCGTCGAGCCCCGGGAAGGGACCCAGTACATCGGCAATGCGTCCGATCTTCAGCAGACAATCGAACGAATTCCGGGGATCGTCGGCACGTCGTCCCGGGTAACCGCCGGAGTGACCTACTTTTACCGGGGCCGGAACGCCGCGAGCACGCTCTACGGCATAACGCCGGAGGACGAACGAACGGTCACCAGGGTCGCCGATTACATGACCGAGGGGGAGTTCCTCTCGAACGGCGATACCGACGCAATCGTCATGGGTGCGATCCTTGCCGGGGTGGAGGAGGAGGCGGGCGGCCTCCCCTCGCTCCAGGGAGTCGAGGTCGGCGACTCGGTGGAGGTGGCCTACCCGAATGGGGAGACCCGGACCTACCGGGTGAAAGGGATCTTCGAGACCCAGTCCTTCGGGGTCGATACTGCGGCCTTCGTCACCAACCGCGAGATGAGCGAAGTTCTGGGGCTTCGCGACCAGGCGTCCGTGATCCTGGTGAAGACCGAGGTCAACGGCAGGGAGGCGGAGTATAAGAAGGAGCTCCTCTCCTACGGCATCCAGGAAGAGATCTGGACGTTTCAGGAGAAGACGGGAGGAGTCATCGACCAGGCGATCCAGAGTTTCAACATCATCAACGCGATCTCGACGCTCGTCAGCCTGATCATCGCCGTCGTGGTGATCTTCATCGTGATCTTCATCAACACCGTGAACCGGCGGCGGCAGATCGGGATCTTAAAGGCGATCGGCATCGACCAGCAGATCATCATCAACTCCTACGTCCTCCAGGTGCTCTTCATCACCACCGTCGGGGCACTCGCCGGGATCGCGCTCGCCGCCGGGGTGACGACCTACCTGACCGCCTACCCGCTCGTCTTCCCCGGCGGCCCGGTCTATCCGGTCGTGGAAGCCTCGGCAGTCTTCCGCAGCATCGCGAGCCTCTTTGCGGTCTCGGTGGTGGCAGGTTACATCCCGGCCTGGCAGATCGTCAGGGAAGATATCCTCACCGCAATCAGGGGGTGAACAGGTGATCGTTGCAGAGAACCTCACCAGGGTCTACACCATGGGCAGGGTGGAGGTCCGCGCCCTCGGGGGCGTCTCCCTCGAAGTAGAAAAGGGCGAGTTCGTCGGGATCATGGGAGCGAGCGGCAGCGGAAAGTCGACGCTTCTCCACATCCTCGGGCTCCTCGACCGCCCCACCTCCGGCAGGGTCGTGATCGACGGGACCGACGTTCTCGCCCTCTCCGACCACCAGCGGACCCTTTTTCGGCTGAACCGGCTCGGCTACGTCTTCCAGGACTACGCCCTCATCGACGAACTCACCGCACAGGAGAACGTCTACCTGACGTCGCTTGTCCGGGGGGCCGATAAAGAGGAGTATCTCAAACGAAGCGCCGAGATCCTTCGCCGGGTCGGCCTCGGCGACCGGATGGATCACCGGCAGAGCGAACTTTCGGGTGGAGAGCAGCAGCGGGTGGCGATCGCGCGGGCGCTCGTGAACAACCCGAGCATCCTGCTCGCCGACGAGCCCTGCGCCAACCTGGACAGCCAGACCTCGAAGAGCATCCTCGACCTCTTCGCCCGGTTGAACGAGGAACTCGACCAGACGATCGTGATGGTCTCCCACGAGGAGTGGCACAAGGAGTACTTCTGCCGGATCGCCACCCTGCAGGACGGGCTGATCAGCGACATGACGGAGTGCCGGAAGGCGTGAGACCGTATCACGGTCATACGCCATTGTCGCACGCGAAGTCCGTGCGGGACGAACCGGGCCGGCCGGGAAATGCACGCCAGGGGGACGGGGGCAGACCTCCTCGACGGATGCCTTCGCCGGGCAGCAGGGTGCGGCTTCGCCGAAAAACCCCGACACCATTTTATATCAAACAAGGTATACAACTCCGGCCGGTGAGAGGTATGCAGGAAGTCAGGACGTTCAGGTGCAAGGATCTCGGCCTTGCATGCGAGTTCGAGGAGAAAGCGGAGAGTGAGGACGAGCTGATCAAGCGGGTCGAGGGGCATGTCCAGACCGCCCACCAGATGAACCCGGAGCGGCCGGAAGTGCAGGAGAAGATCCGCAAGGCGGTGAAGTGAGGGCAAGCGCCCCTCGTGTACTCTTCCGGCCCCGGGCCGGGGGCTGCCCCCGGATCGGGCCGATTCCAGACGGCTGCAGCGATCCGTTGCGACAGCCGTGGAGGGAGAGGCTTTTATGGGATGCACGCCAGGGGAACCGGTATGGTGCATCGCAGACGCCCGCCCGGGGATGAAGCACGGAGGCTCTGGCAGCATCCCGAGTCCATCCTGGAGGGGGTCGGGCTTGCTCCCGGAGAGACCTTCATCGACATCGGGTGCGGGGACGGGTTCTTCGCGCTTCCTGCCGCACGGATGGTCGGGCCGCGCGGCCGCGTCTGCGGGATCGATATCGACGCGGAAGCGCTGGACCTCCTGCAGGAGAAGGCTTACGGTGAGAACCTCGACAACATCGTCCTCCGCCAGGGGGCCGCCGAGGAGACCGTCCTCTGCGACGGCTGTGCGGACGTCGTCTTCTTCGGCATCGACCTCCACGACTTCGCCGACCCGGTCCGGGCGCTCGCGAACGCAAAAAGGATGGCATCTTCCGCCGGCGTGATCGTCGACGTGGACTGGAAGAAAGAACCTCTCCCTCTCGGCCCGCCGACCGCAAAGAAGTTCGATCCGGATTACGCCGTATCCCTCATGGCAAAAGCGGGGCTCAAGGTCAGGACAGTGGCGGAGTCGGGCCCGTACCACTACATCATCACAGCCGTGCCGGGACGGTAGTCCCACCCACCGTCATGCAGAGGCAGGATCGGGATCGGAGAATCCCGCGATGCGGGCGCCTTCCGGGGACCTTTAGGAAGGCTTTTATCTTAGATGGGTGACCCCTACCGTATGACCCAGAGAAAGAGTATCTACGGCATCCTGCTTGCAGGATTTCTGGTAATGTGTATGCTCATGGCCGGATGTACGTCGCAACCGGCAGAGAACACGACCGCGACGCCCACCGCGGTGGCTACCACGCCCGCCGCGGGAGAAGAGTTCGTCTTCAACGAGACGAACAACAACGAGACCGTCACCGTCCCGGTCGGGAGCAACATCACGATCCGCCTTGAGGAAAACCCGACGACCGGATACGAGTGGAACGTCACTTCGTCGACCGGGCTGCAGCTCGTGAATGACACGCACGACGCACAGGAGACTGAACTCGTGGGCGCTCCCGGAGTTCACGTCTGGGAGTACATTGCGGCTGAGCAGGGCGCCGGCGAGTTTTCCGCGGTCTACATGCGGTCCTGGGAGGACGTGACCGGGAACGAGACCGCGTTCTCGATGACGTTCAACATCGAGTAACCCTGAACGCCTTCCCCGCAAACGTGCGGGGGGCCGATCATCCAACCTCTTTTTAGAGTGTCCTTTCGGCAACGCCGGTCCCCCCTTGGTCACCCCAAGAACTTCCGCCGGTGCGCCGCCTGCAACACGAGTGAAGTCAGGTTCCCGGTCTCGTTCTCGCGGAGCGCCCGGACGATCTCGGTCGTCAGCCGGGCATGCTCCTCGTCCGGTTCGGTATCCGTCAGATCGGCAACTCTCGCCGCGAGTTCGGGCGGGACAAGACCGGTCTCCGTGTTGAGGAAGCGCGAAGCGGCCGCAAGATCCGCGTCGAAATTGGCGAAAGCATCCCTGACGAACCCGATGTCGGCATCATCCAGCGCATCCAGACCAAAGATCTCGGGAGGAAGACCGATCGAGTAGAGGGCGGCGGTGAACTTGATCGCCCTCGGCAGGGTGATCCCGCCGGTGCTTCGTGCATACCCAAAAAGCCCGATATGCAGTTTGCGTTTTCGTCTTTCAGGGACGTACCGGGCAACCCGGTTGATCAGGGGGGCAAGTGGCCCGAGCATCCGCTCGTACGCCCGCGTATACCTCTCGATCAGGTCCAGCGCCGCTTCTTCGTCCACGGGCCGGGGCCTCCCGGGCTCCCGCTCCTCCAGTCTCCGGACCGCTCTCTGGACGTCTTCGAGTGGATAGTCGTATTTGAACGCCGACTGAACGGTGAACGTACGGACGCTCGGGTACTCGGCGGTAACCCGGTCGACGGTCGCGGGGGAGAGACCGCCCCTGAACGGTGCCGAGCCGACGCCGATGATCGGGTGTATCCGGGTCCCGGTCTCTTCCGAGACCTCACGGAGGTGCTGGAGCGCGATCTTGTTCAGGAGGACCGCACTGACGAGTCCGTAGTTCATCGCCGGGTCGGAGCGGGCAAGGAAGACACGCTGGTCGGCGATCTCCTTCCCTTCGAGGTAACGTCCGACCACGTTGTGCGCATCCAGCATATGGTCCATCTCCTCAAAGAGCGGAATGACGTTGATCCGGTCCGGCCGGAACCTCCCGATCCAGTCGGCGATGGTCGTGCCCCCCTCCCCGAGACGCCTCTCCTGTTTCCCGACGACAATGTCCGTGTAGTAGCGGTAGATGTTGTCGATAGCGATGTGGGATGCCGTCATCGGCAGGATCACCTCAAAGATCGGGGGACAGTCGTCTCCGTAAAAGAGGCATGCCGTATCGAACGACCGGGGGATGCTCTCGAGCGTCTCGAGGAGGATCTTCGCCTCGGCCGTCTCCACCTCGGGGTTTGGGACACGCATCGTCAGGAAGACGTCACGCCCGAGTTTTTTCTCCCGGAAAAACGTGTCGTAACGGGTCAGCAGTTTCCGGACCACAAAGTTGTCGACCTCCTTGCCTTCGCAGTCCCACATCTGTTCGCCGCACCCCAGATGGGAGTACGCGTAGTACGCCTCCTGCACCTCGTCTTCCCCGCCGAGTTCCGGACTCTCGGCAAAAAACGGCAGGTTGACGTTGTCAGGGTGCTGTGTGCTCATGCATTGCGGTATCCGTACCATCCTCATGCTCCGTAACGGGCTCGCCTCATGTCAACCCACATTTATACTACGGTTGACAAGAAAAGTCCTCCGTTACCGGTATGGTCGGTCCCGGCCCCTCTTTCGGCCGCAAAACCTTCTCCACACCTCCGTCCCCGGCCACGGACCGCCGTGCGCCGCGTAGACCAGCTCCGGCCCGAAGGCGAGGAGGCCCCGGAGGCTCTTTCGTGCCTCTGCGGGGTCGGCCGTCACGAGGGGCAGCCGGGGTTTCCCGCCCGGAAGCAGCGCGGAGAGGAGATCGCCGACGACGGCGGTGCCTCCGGCGACGAGGACCGAGACCGAACCCGGAGTATGCCCCGGCGTCGGGATGACACGGCCCCGGACCCCGAATGCTGCAAGGTCGGCGGTGCCTCCGATGAGGATATCGGGCTCGACACCGGCGGTGTCGAGGAGGCTCACCCTGCCTGCCGCAAACCCGAGCAGGCGCAGGAGGAGACCGGCCGGAAAGAACAGCCCGTCAAAGCCACGGCGCATGAGCCCGGCATCGGCTTCGTGGACGGCGACCGGTGCGCCGGTCAGATCCCGGAGCGCCGACGCGCTCCCGCAGTGGTCCGGATGTCCGTGGGTGACGAGGATCAGGGAGACCTCGTCGGGCCCGATGCCGGCCTTCCTCATCGCGGCCAGGATGGCCGTCTCGTCCCCGGGGTTGCCGGCATCGATCAGGATCACGTCCCGGTCCCTGACGATGAACGCGGTGGTCAGGCCGAGCGGCACGGGGAAGATCGCCGGCAGGTAACGGGTGGTCCGCTCCCTCTCTGTGGGATCCTTCATGCCCGCTTCCGAGGTCTTCACGGCATCTCCATCATGGGATACCCTCTCACCCTATCAATAATTCGGTCGGAGATGAGGGGATAAGGGGCTGGGTGACGATGAACCCGACGCCCCCTCCGGGGCGTTTCAATACGCATATATGCCGTGAAATCAAGGTTGAACGTATGATAGATGAGAGAATGGCACCCCGCGGAATCATGGTCTTCCTGCTGGCCCTTGCTCTGGCCCTCTGTGCTCCGGCAACGGCACTGGAGAACGTCCCACAGCAGGTGCAGCCCGGTGAGAGGATCGAGGTGGGAAGCGAACCGCTCGTCCTCGACCTCATCAACCTCAGGAACCAGAGCACGTTCAACCCGATCACCGAACTCAGGTACTACCGCGACGACAACACCGAAAAGCAGATTGTCCGGATCATCGGCGTGCCGAACGACGGGTACGTCACGATCAACAGTTACACGCTCGGCGGCAAGTACGGGCGCTACTTCCCGTTCAGCGCCAAAGACGGCCTGATCCAGCAGCACAGCATCGTCTTCGTGGCCGCCCAGACGCCCATGGCTACGCAGACGGAGACCCCTGCTGCGACCACGGCCACGACCATGGAGACCCCCACGGCAACGACGGCAGCGACGCCGACACCGACACAGGCGGCACTCCCGGGACTGATCCCGATCGCCGCGCTCGGCATCTGCGGGCTGCTCGCGGTGGTATTGAGACGGTGAGCAGGCCCGGGATACGGGGACCCGGAACATTCACTTTTCTGGAGCCGGTGCATCCGCTCGCCGAAGTAAAACAAAAGAATCCGTTCTTTTGATCCCTTGCGCCGATGGATGCCCTTGACGACTACGTCCGCGATACCGGCGGAGACCAGCTCGAACCCGGCAAACTCGGTGCTCCACACCATACGGCCTTCGGCGGGCGAACCGGCTGACCTTAGCAAGGATTCAATACATATAAATATTTCGAAAACGAGTTTTGCACTATGACGTACGATAACGTGATATCCAGGCATCTTCTCGTAATTCTCATGGTTCCTGCCCTGGTGCTTGTCGCCCCGGCAGCCGCACAGGAAACCCACAAACTGACGGTACAACCCGGCGAGACGATCGAGGTGGGGGCCGAAACCCTCGTCCTCGACCTCATCAACTTCAGGAACCAGAGCACGCTCAACCCGGTCACGGAACTCCGGCAGTACCGGGACGAGGATTCCAGAAAAGAGATTACCCGGGTCATCGGCGTGTCGAACGACGACTACTTCAAGATCAACGCATATACCTTCAAAGGGAAATACGGACGGTATTTTGCGTACAGCAAACAAGACGGCCTGATCGAGCACAACAGCATCGTATTCGTCCAGGCTGCGACACCTACGGCCACGGAGACCGTTGCTGCAGTCACGGAGACACTCACTGAAACTCCGACGGCACCGGCCACGGCCGCCACGGCCCCGGCACAGGCACCGCTCCCGGGACTGATCGCGATTGCCGCGGTCGGCATCTGCGGGCTGTTCACCGCGGCGCAGAAACGGTAGGCAGGACCCGGAAAACCTCGCACTTTTTTGTCCGGGCACAAAGTCGTTGCGACTGCAAACCCGGCAACCTCCGGCAACGCAGATCAACCCGCCGGAGTAGAACTAAAAAAGAGGGTATTCGGTTCTCGTTACGCCAGGTAGTCGTCCGGACGCGGGATCTGTTCCTTTAACCCCTTGCGCCGGCGGATGCCCTTGACGACTTCGTCCACGATACCGGCGGGGACCAGTTCGAACCCGGCGAACTCGGTGCTCCACATTGCACGGCCTTCGGTGGCCGATCTGACGTCTCCGGCGAACCCGAAGAGTTCGGCGACAGGTGCCTTGCCGACGACCGTCATCGTGTCGCCCTCGCTCAGCATATCGGAGACCTGGCCGCGCCGGCCCTGGATCTGCGAGGTCGCCGCGCCCATCTGTTCGGTCGGGACCGTGATCTGGATCTTCTGGATAGGTTCGAGGAGCGAATCGCCGCCCATCAGCATACCTGCCTTGACGGCGCTCCTGACCGCCGGGATGACCTGGCCGGGACCGCGGTGGACTTCAGGTTCTGGACCTGTTCATCGGCGAGCGGGCCACCGCGGAGCGCTTCGCGCCATCCTTCCAGGATCAACTCCATGGTCTCGTTGAGGTACTGGATACCCTTTGTCATGTCGATGAACATGTTGGTGCCCTCGATCGCCCTGACGTTCTTGGCCTCCTCTTTGTCCATCCCTGCGGCGACCAGGATGTCACGCCGCTCAAGCGCCTGCTGGTTCATCGAGACCTCGCCATCATGGATCAACTTCACGATCGCCGGGTCCATCGGTTCGAGCTCGATGTAGAACCGGTTGTGGCGGTTCGGCGACTTCCCCTCAACCGGGCCCGCACGACCCGTGATCGTCTCGCGGTATACAACGATCGGCGGAGATGTGATGATATCCACACCCTTGTCGCGCTTGATACGCCCGGTGATGATCTCCAGGTGAAGCTCCCCCATGCCGCTTATCAGGTGCTCTCCGGTCTCTTCGTTGATCGAGACCTGCACGGTCGGATCTTCCTTGGCCACCTGACGGAGAACCTCAACCAGTTTCGGGAGGTCCTTCATGTTCTTTGCCTCGACAGCGACGGTCATGACAGGTTCGGAGTAGTGTTTCAGCGACTCGAACGGGGTCATATCAATGAGTGTCGTCACGGTCGAACCAACGATGGCGTCTTTTAAGCCCGTCACGGCGGCGATGTTGCCTGCCGGGAGCAGATCAACCTCAGCCCATAAAGATGCCGACCTGGGCGATACGGTTTACCCGCTTCGCCGTCCCCATGATGTAGCACTCTGTGCCCCTGCGGAGCGTTCCTGCGAAGAGGCGGCCGGTGGCGACCTCTCCGGCATGAGGGTCAAACGAGATATCTGTGACCATAAGGCATACGGGGCCGTTAGGGTCACAGTTGATCATAGCCTTCCCTTCGGGGGTGCTATAATCACCGTGCCAGATGATGGGGATACGTCGGTGCTGGGCCTCGATTGGGTTCGGGAGGTGCTTGACCACCATGTCGAGAAGGACTGCGTGCAGGGGGCTGTTCTTGGCCAGCCACTTCATATCGCCGCTGTTGCACTTCTCATAGACCTCTTTGAATGAGACCCCGCTCTTTTTCATGAATGGTATGGAGACGGCCCACTTATAGAGGGCGGACCCGAAGGCTACGGTGCCCTTTGCGGCATCCAGTTTCCAGCCTTCGTTGTACATCTTCTCGTTCATACCC
>LDZU01010012.1_pt1 | contig 27176 bp, 31 predicted proteins | sample 615531 | NCBI WGS metagenome assembly LDZU01 (sample SAMN03408293, study PRJNA278302) | terrestrial metagenome | isolation source: oil reservoir sample SB2 | place: USA: Alaska, North Slope, Schrader Bluff formation | collected 2011-09 | reverse complement strand
CATGATTAATCCCATTATTTTTCATGTAAAATACCTTTTATTTTATTGATCACCAAGGACAATGAAAGTCCGGCGCTGTGGGTCATCACAATGGACACGGAATGGCGTTTGAAGGTGTATTTTCAATATATCTTCCACGTTCTCCGTTTTTTCCATCCAGATAGCATGGGGAACAGAATGACCCAGCATCAAAAGTTGCCCCCCTTCAGGTGAGTCGGGTACCCTAAAATCCAGACCCTTGCAACATCTTCCTGTTCTTCCGGATATAAAAAAACCGTTACCCGCAAAAACCGGAGCCGTCCAGAAATAGCGCCAGGGGTAGGGGAGAGTCTCCGGTTTTATCCCGGTCCGGGAATCTCTGAACAGAATGACTGTATCCCGGAGGACTTCACCGGCTGTCAGATTCGGTGAGAATATACCGGTTCTTGAAATATCAGGGACCAGGACCTGTGTTTTTTTCTCTTTGAGGATAGATTCAGCTTTTTGAGAGTTCACATCGATATCGAAGCGTGTCGTCGATCCGTAATAAAAGGAGGTAAGGGCGGCAAACAGCCAATCTGCCGGATCTTTCACCTGTTTGGCAAAAAGGGTCTCCCCTTCCCGGAAGAGGGAGAGTTCCTTGCCTACGGATTGTGCGGCAGAGAGGAGATTATATTGTGCAAATTCATACCATATCTCTTCTTCAGAAAAAAAGAGGGCCGGATGATCCAGGGAAACATAGGGGATAACAAAGGGGTCTTCGGCTTCAGGGCGGGTGTGGAGCAGGGAATCAACGACCGAATAAATGGATCCGGAAGTTCCTCCGGGGCCTTCCAGGATATATTCTTCCGGCAGAATCACCTCTCCTGGCAGGGGAAAGGTGGAACCGGTCCCGGAATCGGCAGGAAAAAATGCCGGAATACCTCCATCCAGCAGGGCATGAAAGAGAAAAATCGTTTCAGGACGCAGATCCGGTTTCAGACAGACCCTTGAGGAAACATTTAGTCCTGACTGCTTTAACGCATCTGACAGCAGCCTGACACCGGAGCTCCACTCTTTAAAAGTAAAAGGAGGAACATCTTTCCAGATAAATACGGGTTTCTCCGGCAGATATCGCCGGTGCTGAATCAGGACCGTACCAAAATTGGGGAAGGGGACAATTTCTTCATCATAGGGGATCCCCAGATAGGTGTGATATCTCTCAGGGACAAGCGTACGGGTCATACTCATAATTCAAAGATTTCTGATAAATGTGTGTAAAAGTTGTTGTTCAAGCGTCCCAGGGGATCCATTTTTTTCAGGTTTACCCTGTCTCCATCCATGATGGTATCCTCCAGATGAAAGAGCAAGATCTCTCCTAAAATCAGGGATGTCATTAAATGGTATGTTTTGCTGTAAGGATGATCTGAAGGCTCAAAAATCATGATTTTTCCAGGTTATAGAAAATCCTTTCCGGGAATGTATCTAATCCATATCAATTTGCTCTGGATTCATGAATTTCTCTGCATACCAGCGGTATACTTTAGCTTTCTTGAAAAAGGCAAAGAGATCCGGATCGATATGATAATCTTTCACCATGAACTCCATGATCTTCATGGCTTCAGAAAGGGTTTTTCCTTTTTTGTAGGGTCTGTCCGCTGCTGTCAGGGCTTCAAAAATATCGGCCATGGCCATAATACGCGCCGGCAATTCCAAATCCTCAGATTTCAGTCCTTTGGGATATCCTGAACCATCCATCCGTTCATGGTGATTGGCCGCATAGGAAGGCACATTTTTCAATTTTTTGGGGAATGGAAGCTGTGAGAGCATCTTATCGGTCACAACCGCATGATTATTGATGATCTGTCGTTCAGCCTCAGTCAGTGTGCCTCTGGAAATATGCAGATTAAGGATCTCGTCCTCTGTAAGAACAGGTGAGTTTTCCCCGTTAATCATGACACGGGTCTGTGAAATCTCGCAAATCCGGTCCTTATATTCAGGTTTAAGGAATTCACCCCCTGTATTCATCCGCTGAATAAACGTGTAATCCTCACTGATTTTCCGGATTTCTTCTTCCAGCCTTTTCATCAGATTGTCCCGTTCCGCCTGGGCATTGGGATCTTCAGGGGATCCTGCCAACGCTTTCCACATCTCAATTTCGCGATCTTTTTTCAGCAGTTCAAAACGGAGGGACACAGTATGAATCCGGTCATAAATCGTTTCTAGTTTTGTGGATTTATCCACCACATATTCCGGCGTGGTGATCTTTCCGATGTCGTGAAGAAGGCCGGCAAAACGGATCTCCTCAATTTTATCATCACTATACAAGACATCCTTATAAAGACCTTCCCGGCTTTCAGAAACCTGCTGTGCCAGATACACCGTCAGTTCCGCCACACGCTCGATATGCCCGCTTGTATATTTGGATTTTTCATCAATTGCCGAGGCAATCACCCGGATGATGGAATTTAACAACTCTTCAAGGCCGTAAATCAGTCGGTTTTCGGTAATCGCCACGGCAGCCTGGCTGGCCAGGGCTTCCGTCAAGGCCTGGGATTCAGAGCTAAAGGCAAGGGTATTCCCCGATTCATCCTTGGCATTAATCAATTGGAGTACACCAATGACTTCATTCACGTGATTCAGCATCGGAAGTGCCAGCATAGACCGGGTCCTGTAACCGGTTTTTTGGTCAAACTGGCGGGTGCCGGTGAAGTTAAAATCTTTTACATCATAGACATCTTGAAAATTCAGCGTTTTTTTCTTCAGGGCCACATAAGCCGCAACCATTTCCAGATAAGGTGACTCATCCTCGTTATACAATTTCACCGGATACCAGTCGATAGGCTTTCCTGACGTTCCCCCCATCCGAATATTCATGGAATCTGTATGGACAATACTGAAGTGCAGTTTTTTCTCATCCTCCGACATCATATACAGCGTAGCGGCATCGGCACCTGTGATTTTTTTCGCATAGGTGACAATATTTTCCAGAAGAATATTCTGATCTTTTTCGGTACTAAGAGACGTACCCACGGAGACAAAAACATGAACCCGGTCCTGAAGTGTTCTGATGATATCAATCAGTTCTTCTTTGGATTTAGAGGAAAGGACTTCGGGAGAGAGCATGGACATTTTCATGTCAGAAGATATCAAAATACATTAGTTTAATTTCACGGTTAAAGGATTCTACGTTATCACCCCAGATGAGATTATTCAGATCCACTTCCAGGTAGAGATTTTCCGTAATGCCCACACGAAGCCCCGCATTCAGAAAACCATATCCACCGGAAATTTTGAATTTTTTCAAATCTGAGAATTTTTCATAATTCAGGGCGGCATCGTATTCAATCATAAGGGAGAACTGTGGGTTCAGTTCAATGGCTGCACCGGCAAAGAAAGAAGGCATATAGGTGCTGTCCGGTTGTTCCAGGGAATAATTCGCTCCGGCGTGGAGGCTTGTATTGCCAATAAAATGCCAGTTTTTACTGAGGACCGAATAAAAACCGGGTGATGGGATTTCATAATTTCCGTCTATATAAGCTCCATATCCCTGGGAAGAAAATCCCATCGATACTCCCGGTTTTTTCATCCCTTCATCGATCAGGCGGTATTTGACACTCACACCGGGCTGGGGATTCCAGCTAATGGTCTCATTGCCGATAATGTTGGATCCTCCATAGGATACCCCCATGGAAAAACGGTCTGTCAGCCCCACGGTTGCCCCGATAAGAACTCCGCCATTGGTGGTAAAACGCAAGTCTGTCAGGTAAGATCCCCGTGCCAATGTGGCAACCGTCGGGGTATTGATAAGCTGAACCGGTGCGGGGATGAACTGTGCCGCCAGAGTGCCGGTCATAAGCAGAAACAGGAGGGATATTTTTACATAATACTTCATGGTTTTCCCTTTTAGTTATCAAACTGCATCAGATGTTACGAACAAGTTGTCACTTTTTTTATAATAATTCTCCCAAAGCTTCTTCTCTTCACAGGTGTTCTGCAAGCTGTGCAATTCATCAACGGCTTCCTTTCGGTCCCTGATCAGCTGGGTAAGAAATTTAATCAATCCTTTATCATTCCGGGTTGCCAGCATACGTAACACTTCATCCCACTGATCCAGCATTTCATACTGTGCAAAGATGTTCCCTTTCAGCAATTGAATGGTTTTTTCACGTTCTTCCAGCAGAACCCGTTTTGTGGTACTGAAATTTTCATCCAGGCACAGGACGGACCGGATCCCTTTGATTATTTTGTGAATGGTTTCCACCTCTTTTTTCCAAAAGGCATCCCCTTGTCCCATGGCCAGCAAAAAGGCATGGAGTGCCTGAAAATCCGGTAGCATTTCTCCAGGAAGTTTCATGGATAGTTTGTCGAAATCCACTATTTTGATCAATACAAGGGGAATTAGATAATCCAGGAACGTTTTATGCAAATCATCTGCATGGATTATCTTTTCCGGAAGCCGATCAATTTTATACAAAAAGTCTGATTTCCGGTCGGTGTGGAAACTTTTTTCCAGCTGGAAGGGAAGTTTTTTCCGCCGGTTTTCAAAATCCTGCCGTTGAAGTGTTTCCACATAAAGGGCTCCGCGAAGAGCTCCTTTCCGGTTTTGATAAGCCGACGCTTCAAAATAGCGAATCCGGTCCTGATGGAGACTGTATACCTGGCAGATATTCAAAATCCTCTGTAAAGCCCCAATCTCCCGGGAAAAATCATCGTGTCCGGTAGCAACACCTAAAAGGTGAGCCGAGACCATGCTTTTCCGGATGGATTCTGTCAGTGTTTCTGTCTGGTATATATCTGTTTCGCCGTGGCTGATGGCATCCACACAGTCATAGGCTGACTGAAGTGAATTGGAAAAAAAAACTTTGAGCCCGTGAATCATCTAACCTCCCTGCGTTATGAGCATATCCAACAACCGGGGAGATACATAGCTGAGCAAATGTCCTTTATGGATTTCCGGTATATCCTGAAAAGAGACCAGGGCACAATCGCCGGGACTCATGTGGAATCCCCGGAAAACATCCAGACCGATCAGAACGCTTAAAAGCTGGCCCAGGGTTGGCTGGTGTCCCACGATCCATAAACAGGAAGGCAGATCCATCCCGGCCAGCCATGAAATGATTTCTCCTGCAGAGCCATCCAGGACCAAAGGATCGGCCTGAATCGCATCCCGGCTTACGTGAAAAATATCACACAGAATCATTGCCGTTTGACGGGTGCGCATCGCCGGGCTGGTAAACATTTTATCCGGTTTGGGAAACCAGGGGTGAATCAGGGGAATAAACTGCAAGAGTTTTTGTCGCCCTTCTTCTGTTAAATTCCTGTCCGAATCGCTATCATGGTGCCTTCCCCGGGGTTCGGCAAGTCCATGACGCATAAGCACAAGATTCATGGAGAGCCCTGTTTTTTGTTGTTAAAGAAATGTAATAACTTTTTATTCTTAAATCGACTGTTTACTCGTCCCGGATTCCCTGATAATCAGGGGCAATTTCCCGGAGCGCCGCATCCATCCGGTTTTGGACCTGTTTGGCAAATTTTCTTCTTTCATCTATCGAGGAATCGTCGTAATCGGGTATAATGGGCTCAGTGATTTTGTATTTCAAATCAATGTTGCGGAAAGAAAGCAGGCGCATGGCATGGGGGATAAATGGCGTACCTCCGTACCATGCGATCAGATCCCTTTGGTCCGGAGGGACCGGTTTTCCATTGATAGCAGTCACTGTACTCACAATAGGAAGCACCGGGACTTTAAGCCGGTTGGCAGGGACAAACAGGGCGGATTTAAAGCGCTTCAGGTAGGTCCCGTCTGTGGTGGTGCCTTCCGGAAAAAAGATGATGTTGATGCCTTTTTTCAGTGTTTTCATAAGGACTTCGATATAGGTCCCGGACAACCCGCCTTTTTCCCGGTCTACAAATACAGTTCCTGCGATCCGGGCGACATGTCCGAAAACAGGCCAGCTGCGGATTTCCGATTTGGAAACAGGAACAGCAGAGACCACAGACAAGGTGCTCACAGCTTCCACATAGCTGTAATGGTTGCCCACAACCAGATAGCCGTTCCGTGAGGGAATGTTTTCCATGCCTTCAACCTGAATCCGGACACCGCAGATCCGTCGGATCAGGGTACAAAAGGGTTTGATAATATAAAATATCATTTGATCCCCTTTTGTCCGGCTGAAAAGCGAGATCACCCCTTTGAGCAGACCTAAAAGAATGATTGAGGCAAGAAATAAAAGGAGGATGCTGACAATTCTGAAAAATTGGCGAATGGACTTCATGGCAAATCAGATACCGGATTCTAATTGTGATTCAATATCGTATTTATGCTGTGCTTCTTCTTCAGCAAGCTTCAGAAAAAGATCCCGGGTTGCCGAGCCCACAGGTGCCTGGTCTGCCAGGGTCAGATACAATTCGCGGGCATCATTCTCAAAATCAGCTGCCATTACCAGAATGTCTTCCGTTGTTAAATCTTTTAATTTGGATTGAATGTCCTTTTCATCACTCAGATGGAGGTCCTGTATGGGGTTGTTGCTGTGATTCAGAAATTCACTGATGTCCAGATTTTCCAGTTTTTTCTGGTGCTCTTCTTCCATGGCTTTCATCCGGAGGAGCATCTCGCGGGTATGGGGATTCTCCACAAGATTGGCAAGGCGTTCATAACGATAGGCAGCTTTTTTTTCCTGGTCAATGGCAAATTCAATAATTTCTTCAAAGCGGGACATATTGATCTCCTCATTACATGATTGTGAAAAAATGCCGGACAGGACACATCCCCTCCGGCAACAGATTTCAACGTATCAGACAGTTTGCTTTTTTATTCCACCATATCCGTATCGAGAAAATCCTCAATATCAAATTTCCCCTCAGCGGCCAGCTGTTTAACGGCCTGGATCAGTTTACGCCGTGCACTTTCAACCTTCCGTCGGGGCTGAGGACCTTCCACATCCTTCATTTCATCTTCCAGCATAATCTGGGTTTTCTGTGGCAGGTTTCCCAGGATATAGGTGACAAATTCTTCGCTCATTCCTTTCAGTGCCAGGGCCAGATCATTCAGTTCCACGCTTTTCAATGCCTCCCGGACCACATCCACAGGGAGTTTGTCGAAACTGTCGAAAGGAATGTAATACTTCGCCAGATCCCTGGCCAGTTCCGGATCTTCATTTTGCACATGACTTACAAACTGTTCTTCAAAATCCGGTTCCAGTTTGCTGAGAATGTCGGCAATTTGTTTGGAGCCCCCTTTGTTAAAATGGGCTTTATGGGGAACGAGCCGGGCTTTTTCACGAATATCATTTTCGATGTTGATAATCCCTTCATAGGGGATTTTATCTATGTCATTCATCTGCATCAGAACCCGGGCCCTTTCGTCCTCTTCCATGTTTTTAATTACATCCACCTGGACTTCAATACTCAGCTGGCTCAGAACAAGGGCTTTTACCAGCTCGCTTTCCGGTTCCAAAAGGTATTTGATCTGATCCGAGGACATGGGCTTTAAAAAATCAAAAAGCACTTTCTGGTCACCATCGCTGACAGCCCGGATTTTTTCTGACATAAGCTGAAAATAATACTCTTCCAGGACCTTTCTTTTCAGGTCAAACGGCACTTTGGCCAGAGTTTCTGCATGGCGGCGCAATTTGTTCAGTTGTGCCTGCGAAAGGTGCCTGAACAGGGAGACGGATAAATTGTCCCCCAGCATTTTATAAATGATAGCGGCCCTGTCCAGATTGGAAAGTTTTTGAGGATCACTCATTTTCCCGTACTCCTTTGTCTTCCGCCTGGTCTGCGGGCGTTTCATCTTCTTCCATCCAGTCCCGGATGATCTTACTGGCAGCATCGGGATTGGCTACACTCATGTTGACGATGTTTTTCCGTATCCCTTCCAGTTCATCCCGCTTTTCAGCCATATCGGAACCCTGATCCGGTTCCCGTTCAAGTTTACTCTCTTTCTTGTTTTCCCGCAGCTCTTTCAGAATCTTTTCCCGGATCGCATCCTCATTGCCGGCTGCCGCCTCCGGTTTCGGTGATTTTTCTTCCTGTCGCTCGGTTTTACCACGATTCAAGATAAGGACAACCAACACAATTACAGCCGCAAGCAATGCCGCCAAAAGCCCCCAGAACCACCAGGGAATCTGAGCCTTTTGCATACTCATAAGTTCTTTTTGAGTCTCCGAGAGAAGAGAGATTTTTTCTGCAATGGCTTCTTCCAGTTCTTCTTTTTCCCGAAGCATGTTATCCGATGCCGCCCGTGTGCTTTCACGGTCTTCAACGGCCATCTGCTGAGTTGCCAGCTGAAGTTTCAATGCGGCGATTTCATCCCGGAGTTCCTGCAAGCGGGTAGTGTCACGCCCCAGCATTTCAAGCCGGAGTTTCTGTTCCGTGATCATCTTCTGAGTTTCAAGATCATCGGCCAGGGACTGCCGGGTATTGAGTTTATCAATAATTTTGAGCAGCATATTTTCCGTCGGTGTGGGTTCACTGCTCCGGGGTGCCTGCATCTGCTGTTGTTGTGACAGGCGTTCGATCTGCTCCTGGATCTGGCGAATCAATTCCTTGGTTTCATCGGTCCGTACCCTTTCTTCTCGGGAGGGCTGGTATTCTACAGCCCCCTGTACAACACCCGTTTCCATACCCGCCATCAGCTGATCTTCACTGAAAGTTGTTGTCATAATACTCAGCATATCCCCCCGGGAGCGTTCAAAATGGGAGGCAACCATGGCGACCTGACGAATGGATTCCACCAGATCGGGCGCAATACCTTCTTTCAGGATAATGCTGATATCCAGTTTCCGAACTTTTGGAATCAAGGGAACAGAGCGGGCAACTGAACGGCTTTTGAGTCTTTCCGGTTCGATATTCTCCACTCCTGGCAAGACGGCTATTTGTTCTTCACGAATGCGGGATGTATCTGACGGCAGTTCTTCTGTCAGGATATCCAGTCCCCGGTCACCTATCCTGGCCGGTATACCGGGAAGAATTTCAATGTATTCCTTTTCGTAGGACCGGCCGCTTTTCTGTGCCCTTTCAGCTTCCTGAGAAGTTTGTTTCGATGCACGTCCCGGGGCTGCCGGTTCATACACTTCCTCCACCCGCTGATCGGGGACAAAATCCAAATCGGCTTTCACATCGACAATAAAATAATTATTCCCAAGAATGCGTTCTACGGCCTGGGAAATTTTATTCTGGAGCGCCTGTTCGAGTTCGAGTTTCTGGGACAGATAATTCGGGGATTGACCACTCAGCATCACTGCTGTTAACAGAATTATTGTCAGAGCTAAATACATACGATTCCGACAATTCATTGTAGCTCTCCTTTATTAAGATATTGCCAGGAATGTAATTTCTACCCGGCGGTTCTGGCTCTTGTTTTCCGGACTTGTATTGGGTTTTTTGGGCCGGGTATGGGCAAAACCGATGGCCCTGAATCGTTCCGGATCAATGCCCTGTGAAATATAATAATTGACAACCTGAGATGCCCGGGCCGCCGACAATTCCCAGTTTGAGGGATATTTATCCGAATGGATGGGATCACTGTCTGTATGTCCCTCCACAGCAATCTGATAAATAGAGTTTTTAATCTTTGGAATAAATTTATCCAGGATTGAATAGACCTGGGGATTCAATTCGGCACTACCCCGGGGAAAAAGAATATCGGATACTATGGAGATGGTGACCCCTCTGTAGGAATGGGTGACTTCCACATATTCGTTCAGATTCTCTTTGTTGACAATCTCCTTAACATCCTGGTCAATCTGAGCCAGGGAGACCCGACCTGTACTTTCCGACGCTTTTTTCCCCAGCTCTTTTCCCATGGCTTCACCAAATTGCTCAATTTTCACAGGATCAATGGTAGACATGGAAAAAAGAAGGACAAAAAAGGTCATGAGCAGTGTCATGATATCCGAATAGGTGACAAGCCACTCTTCCGTATCAGTTTCTTCCGGAGGAAGAGGTGTTTTTTTCTTTATTTCTTCCATCAGCCTTTTCGTTCTTCTTCATGGATCCAGTCCCGGGGCGGGAGAAATGAGTTCAGTTTTTCCCGGACAATAAGGGGATGTTTCCGTTGATAGAGAAGGCAGACACCTTCGATAAGCATCAATTGCAGCATGGATGCTTTCTGAATACGGGAATCGATTTTAGCGGCAGCCGGATTGAAAAAGAGATTCGCCAGAATGGCTCCATAGAAGGTCGTTACAATGGCAGCCCCCATGCCTTTTCCAAGCTGCGCGGCCATATCACCTGAGGCATCGCTCATACTCATGCCATAGAGCATCACAACCAATCCGATAAGGGTTCCGATCATTCCGAAAGCAGGAGATAACTTTCCCATGGTTTTTACCACATTCACTTCCCCTTTTTCTCGCTGTTCCCGGTTTACAATCCTCGATGTCAGGATTTCCCGGATATCGGTATCGCTGTAGCCATCTATCACTAGCTGGATGCCATCCTTCAAAAAAGGATGCCGTATTTCTTCAATATGCTTCTCCAGTTCTGTGGGCCCCCGCCGGGCAAAAGCCGCCAATTCCGTAACCTGGCGGACCAGTATTTGCATCTCCTGCCGTTCTTTTCTGAAGACAATGCCAATCACTTTAAAAACGCGGCCCACTTCATGAAGGGGAAAGGCAATCAAAGTCGCGGCCAGGGATCCTCCCAAAACTATGGCAAGTGAGGGCAGAGACCAGAACATCTGGTAATCCTGGGTGAGCAGGGTGATTCCATAAAAGATCAGTCCCAAGCCCATAAAAATCCCTAAGATGGTTGCAAAATCCATTCAGACTCCTTAGTTATCGTTCATAAAGGATCCTGTCCGTGAGCGGGTTTCCTGAAGGACATTCAGAATATTGCGGACATCATCATATCCCGGGTCGATCTGTAGTGCCAGATTCCAATTGATGGTGGCCCTTTGTATGTCTCCCATTTTGTAATAAATGGACCCGCGGCGTGCATAAGCCAGTGAAAGGTTGGGATTGAGCTGTATGGCAATATCCACTTCATTCAGTGCCTGAATATAATCGCCGGCATAAAAATACCTAAGGCTCCGGCTTAAATGTTTCAGGGCCAGATTGATATTTTGCTGCATCACATGTTGCTGAAGTTTTACCGATTGGAGAGAATCTTCCAAAACGGATTTCTGCTGCCGGAGTTGTGCGATGGTATTGTTCAGATCATCTACCGTCTGGACAGAAATCCTCAGGGAATCCCGGAGCCCTATAATGGTGGCATCCGCTTCTCTGAGCAGGGAATCCAGTTTTACACCGTATTCAGTTTCCGCTGCTTGTCTTCCTCCATCCCCATCCGTAAAAGCTGATATCCCGCTCCGGCGTGTTGTCTGTTTCGGCATCGCCCGGGGAATCGCCAGCGTAAGTCCCATGGATATGGCCGGCAGATCACTTTCATTGTCCTTCCCAAAATTCGGCAGCCACTGCAATTGGGAGATCCCCAGATTTAAACGGTATTCTGTCGACAGGGGAATTTGCATCCCCAGATTCAGTCCCCCTCCATCAAATTCACCGATGAGGTGAATACCCCCACGATCTGCCATCATGCCGGTTTTAAACAGAAAACCGGCAAAAAAACCGATACTTGTGGTTGTATCATTATTGGAAAAGCCCCGGGAAAGTCCGCCGCTTCCCACACCCATATAAGTATTAAACCCCGTTTCTCCTACCATCTTTTCAGTAGAAATCACAGCAAAAATAGAAAAGTCCTGATTATCTACCTGCATTTCGCCGTCGATATTCCTCAGGACAAAATCCCAGAGTCCCACAGCCATGGAAATATCCCCGTACGCCATAACCCGTTTCGTCAGATGAAAACCGTATTCCACATCGGCTGTACTCATGGAAATGACATCATAGGGCAGAATCACAGAAAGTCCCACATTCAGTGAATTGATAATGTCCATATCAAAGAAGACACCTTGGGACATACGAAAATCCTCGATCCCATACAGATCGGAAGCGAAGCCGGTGCGGAAAAGATAGGGAGACTCTTCCACAGAACTTGACGGCACCCGCATCATAAATCCTGGTTTCATAAAGGAGACCTGTGAGGATGCGTGGGCCGTATGGCCGGACAGAACCACGCTCAGCAGGAGGAACAGCCATTTTAATTGTTTCATATTTTTTATCACTTTTATCACTGACTTTTTTGCAATTCTTTCCGGGCAAGAGCAGAATACCTGGACTCAGGATATGCTTTTAGATACACCTGAAAATAGTGGTTCGATTCGGCCTGTTTCCCGAGATTCCTGAAACTGACAGCAAGCAGTATCAGGGCATTCTCCCGAAAGACCTCACTCTTTTCGGAAAGCAATTCCTGAAGAAGGACCACTGCTTCATTGTAGTTGTCTTGCCGAAAGGCACATTCCCCCAGCCAATAGAGGGCGCTGAGGTTCAATTCTTTATCCTCGGTGTTGTCTCTTACCTGCCGCAATAATTCGGCTGCCTTGCCATAGTCTCCGGCAGTAAAATGACGGAGAGCTCGGGTATAAAGCTGCTGTTCAATGAGAGGAATTCCCGGATCATCCGGCTTTTTTTCCGTAACCTGTTGCCGTTTTTCTAAAAATCCTTTCAGCTGTTGGACTTCCTCTTCCAGGCGTTCAATACGCTTCAGCAATGTTTCCAGAGAAACAGATTCACTTGCATCGGATTCGGAAACATGCTGATGAATCATGGCCGAATCCTGCCGCCCGGCCCATTCCGGAAAAAGCATATCCATATCCAGCATAGGATCCTGCGAAAACCCAAGAGTGGCAAAACATGTCAAAGAACAGACAAAACATAAAAATTTCATATCAGAACTGTCCTGAATTAATCATATCCCGGACCTTGCTTACCAATTCGCTCTCCGGATACTCCTCCAATAGTGTTTTAAAAGCCTCAAGACCTTCCACCTGCCGGCCCATTTTCAGGTAGGAAAGTCCGATTTTGAATTGGGCGTGATCGGCTTTATTCCCGTTCGGCAGTGTTTTGACTTTTTCAAATTCTTCAATGGCCCGGCTATAGAGCCCCTGGGCATAATACCCTTCTCCTATCCAGTATTGACAATTGTCAGAATAATCATTGTCCGGGGCAATTCGAATCAATTCCCTGAATTCCTCGATAGCTTTATTCCGTTGCTTGTCAAACAACAGGTCCAGGGCATCCTGATACCGTTGCAGGTATTCATCCTGAGTCAGATCCATAACAGGACTGATCGCCGCATCCAAAGCACTTGTATCAGCTGCGATTTTTTCCGAAGCCACATCTTTTTTTACCGGTTCATCCAGGGTAATAGCTTGCAAAAGATTCTGTTCGGATTCTTTGACGGCAGCCGTTTCCAGGGCTTTTCGGATGGAATCCTGCGAGGCATTCAGGTACGATTGAAGCAACTCATTTTGCCGTTTCAATTCCAGGTTTTTTTCGTCCAGTTCCGAGAGCATACCTTCCAGCTCTTCAGCAGACATTTTCTCATTCATCAGCCTGGAACGAAGGGAGTCCCGATGATTTTCCAACTCGATTATATTGGATTTCAGTTCACTGATTTCACTCTGGAGGATAATGATCTGATTTTTCAGATCGAGGATCTCGATGGTTTTTTGTTGTACTTCCTGTTCACGCCGCCGCAGATCGTCTTCGGTCCGCTGTAATTTTTCCGGGGGGACATCCGGTCGGGAACCTCCACAAGAGGCAAGAAAAAGGGCGGAGACAAGGAGAACGATCATCACATGCGGTAACGCTGAGAATCGCTTAATCATATTCCTCCCAATGAATGCTGTATGAATAACCAATGAATGTACCAAAAGAAGCCGGGATATTCAATGTGAACCTTCCCGTGGCGCCGGGCAGCAGAGCAGCATCGGAACTTACCCCGCTGGCATAATTCATAAAGGATCCTTTAACGAAAGTTGTCAGGGTTTTTGTCTCTCCACTCCAGTTCATACGAAACACAAAGGTGACCTTCACAAAATCAGCCCGACGGGCACCAATATTCTTCACCTCTCCTGAAAAGATACGATTTCCCGAGGGATCTGTGCTTTCACGGATATTCCCCACCAAAATACAATTGGCATTGACTGCTGAGGGTGAGGGTCTGCCCGGCAACTCAACAGGGGAAATTGTCGTCGCCGTCGGCGCCGATACCGGTGTCTCTTCTGTCTGATCCGGTGTTACGGCTGGACTTTCAAAAGCCGATGAGGGAATATTATCTACAATACGTACCACCTCATCACGGGGAATGACCAAGTATCCGATGAGTGTTTGAATTTTTAGAATATCACTATCCTGATACATAATCTTACCAAACATGCTGGTCCCGTTCTGAAGAATAATCTCTTTGTTGTAAATTTTAAGAGGATTTTCCCAAAGGGTGGATTGAGCCTTCAACTCTTTCAGCTCGGATTCCAGGTATTTGATCCGTGCCCCCTGTTTTTTCAATTCATAGGAGAGCTCATTCAACACAAAGGGATAATCCCGCTCCTGAATCACGCTTTCCCGGCTTCCTGAAGCCGTAATCTCATTCATTTCCTGCCGGATTAAATCATTCTGCAAGGCTATTTCCGGGAAATCACCTGCAAGCTCTTCGTCCCTTTCGGGACTTTCGCCCCCCCTGAACCAGGCACAACCTGACAACAACACTATAACGGTTCCCAAACGAAGCCATCGATTGAGGGACATCCTGTCTTCCTTTTTTATTCTGAATTTACGGTTGTTGAATAACAACTTTCAACATATATACATACTTAAAAAAATATAAATTCAAAACACATGAAAGTCAAGATAAAAACTATATATCATTGTTTTAAACCCTTTCTTTACAAAATTTGTTGAGACTTTTCTTAAAAGTCCCAGCATTATCAACATGTTACGGTTTATATCGAAGCAATCCGCATAAGGGAGAAAATTCGCCCATATCCGAGGAGATAAATTCAATTTTCGCCCCGGTATCCAAAGCCATGTGAATCAGCTCGTCGGTGATATCCAGAGTCCGGGCCATGGTATGGCCACAGTTGGGACATGTATCTTCTTCCTCCGTTGTCATGTGCAGGCACCATTTACACACTCTGCCTTTGGTCTGAAAACCATCCTGAATCATCAGCATATCCACCTGTCCCTGCTGCAGGGCTTCTTCCGTCTGATATATGCCGGCAACCCCTTTGTAGTTTTTGTGGAATTCGTTGGCAAACATGTTCAGAATATCTTTCTCAAAATCTATGCGGCATCCCGGAATTTCTTTATCTACAAGCTGAAAAACCTTATCCATGGAAAGATTGGGGTCCACCGGAATTTCACGGGCAATTTTATCCTTCAGACCTGATTTAAGATAGTTGGCAAAATCAGACATACTCTCCCGGAGTCCGCCTAAAATGATCCAGTCGAAATGATATTTCTGATCCAGGGTATCCAGCTGAGCTGCCACATTTTTATAATGTTTAGCCACAACTTCTTCCCGGTGACGTTCATTTTTCCGCTCATCCATACCGCCAAAGCCACCTTCATTGGCATCTTCAGGAAGCAGATTCACTACATTGAAAAGTTCTTCCTTGTTCCCCAGATGATTTATGAGAATCTTAGCCTTTCCCTGATCCACCAGGACAATAGCATAATTCCGTTCATGGCTAATACATTCCAGAAAAGGGCGCAGATAAGGGCGGTCCTGTATCACCATCATATTTTCAACGAGAAATCCCAGATGAATAACCTTCCATACATACGCCCGGTTGGATGACACGATCATTAACGACCGCCGTTCTTCTCCCAGCTGGTTCTTGAGGAATTTGATAATGCCCTCTACATCTTTCCGAACCGATTCCTTCTCTTCATCTGAAAGTTTTTTATAAAAAGTCTTTTCCTTTTTTTGTTTAAACATGTTGTTCACAACAATATCAGCATTCCGGAGTTTTTGGGATGTTGACACGTCAAGATAAACCGTTGTTACGGGATTTCCCTCGGTTTTCAGGGTTTGCAGAGACTGAATTGCCGTTACTGAATTCATATCAGCCCTCCTTGAACTAATGGTTATGTTAGGATATTTATGTTATTCGAGGCATTTCTAATTCAATATACGGGATGTCTGTTCCACTTTTCAATAGTTTTACTCAATACAACACAGAATGTTGCTTTCTATTTTCAGTCTTTTTTCCTTACCTTTTCATGTTAAAGGAGGTCTTATGAAATCACTGACAAAACACCTTACGTTTAACATTCCCACAAGGATGGATTTTGTGAATATTACCGATCAGGTAGAAGATCTGGTTCGTGAATCAGGCATACAGGAAGGCTTGTGCCTGGTCAATGCCATGCACATAACTGCTTCCGTTTTCATTAATGATGACGAGCCGGGACTTCATCAGGATTATAAGCGCTGGCTTGAAAAACTGGCTCCTTATGATCCGGGTACCGATCTCTATGCCCACAACCGTACAGGAGAAGATAACGGCGATGCCCACCATAAGCGACAAATTATGGGACGTGAGGTTGTTGTGGCTGTCACAAATGGCCACCTTGATTTCGGTCCTTGGGAACAGATTTTTTACGGTGAATTTGACGGACGCAGACCCAAGCGGGTTCTGGTAAAAATTATAGGAGAATAAAAGCTTCACATGGATGAAACCATCATACAATCCCTCCGGGCACAAATTGACAGGATTGACAAATCGCTGGTCGATCTTTTATCCCAAAGAATGGAGCTGGCATATCAGATTGGGAAAGAGAAAGGCAAAACAGGTCAAACAGTAACGGTCCCGGTCCGTGAAGAAGAAATTTACCACTCTCTGGAAGGTCTGAATTCCCGCTTTTTATCAACTGAAGACCTGAAATCCTTATTTTCACAGATCATTGCCCTGGGCCGCAAAGCCGGTGAAGAGGGTGCCAGGGATGTGAAAAAAAAGATAGGACAAACATCATGATTATTGTCATGAATCCGGGTGTAAAAGAAGCCCAGATCGAACAAATCTCAGAACATTTGCACAAACTTGATCTGAAAATTCACAAATCCCAGGGTGAGGATCACATGATCCTGGGTGTTATCGGAGATATATCCCGGGTTGATATTGAAAAAGTCAAAGGGTTTGAGGGTGTAAACAAGGTAATCCGGATATCTGAAAGCTACAAACAATGTTCCCGGACATTTAAACCTACAAATACCATTGTCCATGTGGGGAAAGTACCCTTCGGAGGCAGGGAAATTGCCGTCATCGCCGGTCCCTGTTCCGTGGAAAACGAAAAGATGGTTCATAAACTCTCCCGGGAAATCAAACGGTACGGTGCCCATGTACTCCGGGGCGGCGCTTACAAACCCCGGTCATCCCCCTATACTTTTCAGGGTTTGGGTGAAGAGGGACTGAAATACCTTCAGGAAGCCGCTTTTGCATCGGGAATCCCCTGCGTTTCCGAAGTCATGGCCATATCAGATATAGATCTGTTTTGCAGGTATGTGGATGCCCTGCAGGTGGGTGCCCGGAATATGCAGAATTACAGTCTCCTCAAAGCCCTGGGGACTGTAAACAAGCCGGTAATCCTCAAACGGGGCATATCCGCTACCGTGGAAGAGTGGCTGAATGCTGCAGAATACATTGTAAACGGCGGCAATTCACAGGTGATCTTATGCGAGCGGGGAATCCGGACATTTGAAAATTCAACTCGTTTTACCCTGGATCTTTCGTCCGTCCCCGTGGTGAAAAAATTGTCCCATCTACCTATCATTGTGGATCCAAGTCATGCCATGGGAAACCGGGATCTTGTGGTTCCCATGGCCCGGGCTGCCGTGGCCGCCGGAGCTGACGGGATTATGGTAGAAGTTCACGACGACCCCAATAACGCCCTTTCTGACGGACCCCAATCCCTCTATCCCAAACAATTCAACCAGCTGATGAAAGAGCTTTATATTATCAGCCAGGTGATCGGGCGGGGGGTGCTGAAGAAATGAAATCCCGTGAATTTGCTGTCGTTGGATACGGCCGTTTCGGTCGGTTATTTGCCTCCATTCTTGCCCGGCATGGTACCGTATCTGTCTACGATATCCATCCCATTACCCCTGATAGGAAAATTCTACAGGTATCCCTTGAGGAAGCCCTTCAAAAAGAGGTGATATTTCTTTGCATCCCCATATCGGCCATCCCGGCCTTTCTTCATGACAACCGGGACAAAATAAATCCGTCATCCACCATGATTGATACCGGATCAGTCAAATCGTATCCTGTACGCTGGATGGATGAGATGATCCCCCATATCCCCCATCTGGGTATACACCCTCTTTTTGGGCCGGACAGCTATGCGGAAAACCGGGTCAATCTGATTATCCTGACACCTTCCGATCAATACCCACAACTGGCTGAAATATGGCGGGATACTTTTCAGGAATGGCATTTTTTTACCCGGATTCTAAACCCGGATGAACATGACAAACACATTGCCAAATCCCAGGGGCTTACACATTTTATCGGTAATATTCTTTTGAACCTGAATTTACCGGAATCTAAAACACCCACCAAAGGGTATGGGATGCTCCGGGCTGTGGAAGCTTTTTGCAGCAACGACACACCCCAGCTTTTCAAGGATATGTTGATGTACAATGAACATTCCTCGGAGATGTTCAGGGCATTTATGAAAGCGACCCATGCCGTCGCATCCCTGATACGCAAGGAATCCTTCAGCATCCAGAAAGAGAAGATTCGTGTGGGAGCCATGGGAGACGAAGGGAGTTTTTCCCATGAGGCCGCATTACAATACATCCGGGACCATCAGCTGGTGAATGGGGAAGTGCTTTGCCTGACTTCAGCGGAAAATGTCCTGGAACATCTTGAACTGGGGCGAATTGACATCGGTCTGCTCCCTATTCAGAATGCCGTAGGCGGCGTGGTTCAGGAAACCCTGACTCATCTGGCGGGGACCCGCTGCAAAATCTCCGGACATTTCCCCTTTCTGGTCAAGCAGTGTCTCTTGTCCCGGCAGGATTTCGAAGGAAAACCGGTCTCGATCCATTCACATCTTCAGGCGCTACGTCAATGCAAAAGCTACCTGAGCACCCACTATCCGGATGTCCCCCAGATTGAAGAACGGGACACCGCTGCCGCAGCTGCCATGCTGTCCCGGGGAGATCTTCCCCGGAATGCCTTTGTGATTGCCCCTGAAACCTGTGTAAAATTGCATCGTTTGAAACTGGTCCGATCCGGCATTCAGGATCTGGACTACAACATCACAGATTTTATTTCCGTTATCATGGATGATTGAAAACACCTGCCAAATAACACCCGCTGAACGAGTCCGTGGAAACATTTCACTGCCGGGGGACAAATCTATCAGTCACCGGGCTCTGATTTTTGCCGCTATTGCCAGAGGTAAATCCAAAATCTGCCACCTGAATACCGGAGTGGATGTCCTTTCTACTATCGCCTGTCTGCAAAAAGTAGGCGTCCATTTCCAGCTGGGACGCTATACCGTCAATGTTAAAAGTCCGGGACTACATGGCTGGTCTGGAGAGGATAGGGTTGCTTTAAATTGCGGCAACTCCGGAACCACGACCCGCCTCCTTACAGGACTTCTTGCCGGGCAATCTTTTGAATCGGTACTATATGGTGACGAATCCCTCTCCCGCAGGCCCATGGGACGGATTATTGAGCCCCTGACTCAAATGAATGCCCTCTTTAAAAGCACCGAAGGCCATTTGCCATTAACCATTTTCCCCTCAAAACTCAAAGGGATCCGCTATACCCTTCCAGTGGCCAGTGCTCAGGTTAAATCTGCCATTTTGCTGGCAGGTCTACTGGCTGAAGGGAAAACCCATGTGACTGAACCTGTCCAGTGCCGGGATCATACGGAACGGATGATGAAAATGCTGGGTATTCCTATCTTCAAAAAGAAAAACACGTGGACAGTTCATACCCTGAAACGGCCGGTCCCCGGATTTGAATATAATGTGCCTGCCGATCCTTCTTCGGCAGCATTCTGGGTGGCGGCGGCTCTTTTATTGCCTAAAAGCCGTATTGTGCTAAACAATGTTAGCCTGAACCCTACACGTATTGCTTTTCTTCGGCTTTTGCAGAAAGCCGGTGCAGATATCAGTTGCAGTGAAGAGACAAGAAGTTATGAACCCTATGGCGATATTGTTGTTAAAAGTTCAGAACTCCAGGGATTTTCCATCTCATCCAGAAGCATTCCCGGCCTCATTGATGAAATCCCCATACTGGCTCTCATCGCCACCCAGGCAAAGGGCATCACGCGCATCCGCGGCGCCCGGGAACTGCGGGTAAAAGAGAGTGACCGCATCGCTACAACCGTTGCCTGTTTGAAAGCCCTGGGTGCCGAGATCGAGGAATACGAAGATGGAATGACCATCCAAGGCCCCACCCCTCTTCATGGCGGGACAGTGAAAGCCTATATGGACCACCGGATTGCCATGACCATGGCCATTGCCGGATTGATTGCTTCAGACCCGGTGAATATCGAAGATTATTCAGTTGTAGATATCAGCTACCCGGATTTCTTCAGCACCCTTGAAAAAATCCGGCAGTAAGTGATGAAACTGGGACTTATCGGGCATCATATTGCCTACTCCATCAGTCCGAAACTTCACACCCTTATTGGCCGGGAAACCGGCCTGCCTTCACTCCGTTATGAGCGATTTGATATTCCGCCATCTGATCTGAAAAAAAACCTGACCCGGCTGCAAAAGGAGGGATATACAGGCGTTAACATCACCATCCCCTATAAAAAAGAGGTCCTCGCCTATACCCGACAACAGGATATCAGTGCAAAAGAATGCGGTGCTGCAAATACACTGTATTTTTCCCCTTTGGGGATTCAGGCCTGGAACACAGACATGACGGGGATGGTCCGGATTTTAAAAAACGGTGGATACACAACATTTAACCGCTATGTTCTGTTTGGATACGGTGGCGTAGCTCCGGCAGTTGTCAATGCCCTGAAAGCCCATAAGATTCATGCCATCTATATTGCCGGAAGATCACCTGAAGCTATCCGGACATTCTGCGCCCGATTCAATCTGCTGCCCTATTCAGAAAAAGAAATCTACTCCGTATCAACCCTTTGGATCAATGCAACACCGGCAGGTTCAGTCAACCATCCGGATATTCCGGCTGGGTTTCAGGTCATACCGAAGACGGGAGACCGCTTTCTTGATTTGAATTACGCGCCCCTGCCCACTCATTTCCAACGCTATTTCCTAAAATACGGTATAGAAACGGAGGATGGGCTTGGACTTCTCATTGAGCAGGCGCTGGACAGTCAGGCCATCTGGCGGAACGATCCCGGCATCATAAAAAAAATCAACCGGGAATCACTTCGCCGGGAGATCATAAAACAAGCAGGGATGTCAACATGAAACGAATCCAATGTATTACCGCCGGTGAAAGTCACGGACCGGCGCTTAGTGTAATCATCCATGGACTTCCGGCAGGATTTCAGCTGAATGTAGATGAAATCAATCATCAGCTGAGCCGTCGTCAAAAAGGTTACGGGCGAGGCGGCCGGATGACAATTGAAAAGGACCAGGTAGAAATCCTTTCCGGGCTGAGAAACAGCATAACCCTGGGGAGTCCTCTTTCCTGTATCATTCGAAATCGTGATTTTGAAAACTGGAAAGAAACAATGGATCCGGTTCAGGCAGATGTGTCGGAAAAAATTTCAATTCCCCGACCCGGTCATGCGGATTACGCAGGCATGCTGAAGTATAAAACCGACGACCTTCGGAATATTCTGGAGCGGGCCAGTGCCAGGGAAACAGCAGTCCGAACGGTTGCCGGAGCGATATGCCGTCAGTTCCTGGAAAATGTCGGGATCTCCTTTCATTCCGTCGTCACGCAGATTGGTATCGCCGGAATGGATCCAGCTAACTTACCTCCGATTACCGAATGGAATCAGGCTGAAAACTCCCCGGTTCGCTGTCCGGACCCAAAAACTGAAAAAAGAATGATGGAAGTCATTGATACAGCCCGGAAAGAGGGAGATTCTCTGGGTGGTCTGTTCCGTGTTGTCGTCCAAAATTTGCCGGTTGGGCTGGGAAGCCATACTCAATGGAACGAGCGTCTCACATCCATGATTTCCGCTCATATCCTGGGAATCCCCGCCATTCGCGGAATCGAATTCGGTCTGGGTTTTAAAGTCGCTGAAATCCCCGGAAGCCGTGTTCATGATCCCTTTGAAATAAAAGATGGAAAAATAATCCGCAGCACCAACCACAGCGGCGGTATTGAAGGCGGCATGAGCAACGGGTGTGACCTGATTTTTTCCGCCGTGATGAAACCCATTCCCACCCTTGCCAAACCACTGGCCAGTGTGGATTTAAAGACCGGAAAACAAACCTACGCACATAAAGAACGGACAGACAGTTGTGCCGTTCCCGCAGCCTCTGTGGTAGCTGAAAATGTCACGGCCATTCCACTTCTTGAAGCTTTTCTCATGAAATTTGGCGGGGACAGCTGGGACGAAACGCTGAAGCACCGGGATGCATCCCAATGATCATCTTTCTGACAGGCATGATGGGGACCGGCAAGACCAAGGTCGGCCAGGCCCTGGCAGAGTCCCTCAAATGTCCCTTTGTGGATCTGGACCTTTATCTGGAAAAAAAAACAGGAAAAAGCATTCCGGACATTTTCCGGACAGAAGGTGAATCTGCTTTCCGGGAACTGGAAAGGAAAATTAAACATAATCCTGTTCTTAGTACCCCTGATATGGTCATTGCCACAGGCGGTGGTTTTCCACTGGATGAAGGGAACCGGGAATGGATGCAATCTACAGGAGTAGTCATCTGGCTGCAGGCTGAACCCCGGACGATCCTGCATCGTGTTCAAACGAGTAACAACAGACCCCTGCTGCCCCGGCCTCTCCGCCTTGATCACATTCAGGAAATTCTTGAGAAACGGACTTTTGTTTATAAACAAGCAGATTATTATATTCAAACCGACGGAAAAAGCATCGGAGACATTGTCCGTGAAATCCTTGAAAAAGTAGAAAAAAACAATGCATAAAATACGAGTAGATCTTCACGAACGCAGTTACCCCATCTATGTAAAGAACGAAAGTCTTCCCACGGTGGGAAGCATTTTGAAACAATTGAATATCAATCCCCAGGTAGTGCTGGTATCCAGTCAGAATGTCTCAGCCCTTTATAAGGATGTTGTGGAAATATCACTGAAAAAAGAGGGGTTTCAGGTTCAGTATATTCTCATGCCCAGCGGAGAAACCAACAAGAACCTGAAAACAGTACAGTATCTGTATGATACCATGCTGGATTTAAAGATGGACCGGGGATCCACCATCATCGCCCTCGGAGGCGGCGTAGTGGGGGATACCGCCGGTTTTCTGGCCGCTACCATGTACCGGGGCATGAATCTGGTACAGATTCCCACAACCCTTTTGGCCCAGGTGGATTCTTCCATTGGCGGGAAAGTGGGCATCAACCATACCCGGGGAAAAAACCTGATCGGTGCCATCTATCAGCCGAAAATCGTGATCGTCGATCCGACGGTCCTTAAAACCCTGGAATTCCGCCAACGGGTTTCCGGCTTTGGAGAAGTCATTAAATACGGATTTATCCGGGATCGCATTTTTACGCAATTCCTTCTGGAAAATTTTTACGACATTCTGACCCTGAAAAATCTGGACCATGTGAATGCTGCCATTATCCGGGCCATTGAGATCAAATCCTTCATTGTTTCGGCCGATGAACATGAAAGCAATTTGCGGATGGTGTTGAATTTTGGTCATACCATCGGCCATGCAGTGGAACATACGGCAGGTTACGGAACCTACACCCACGGCGAGGCAGTTATTATCGGTATGTGCGCCGCCCTAAAACTTAGTACCGACATGGGACTTCTTCCCGGGGAAATCTCTCAGCAATATATTCAGCACCTACGACGGATTCCCATTCCCGGAACCCTGAAAAAATACGACACTGACCGGATGTACGAAGCCATGACACACGACAAAAAGGTACGGAACGGTAAAATCCAGTTTGTCCTTCTACAAAAAATCGGTGACTCTGTGATCCGGGATGATGTCCCCAAATCTATGATTTATGAAACCCTTGAATGGGTAAAGGACCTTCAGTTTGTCAGCAATATCTGAAAAAAAACTTAAAATCCTTGTCCTTCATGGCCCCAATCTGAATCTCCTGGGGCACCGGGACCCCAGGCACTATGGCCGTTTGACGTTGGACAAGCTGAACACGCTCATCCGAAAAAAAGCCCGGGAACTGGATGTGGATGTGAAATTTTATCAGACCAACCACGAAGGGGAACTGGTAACCCTGTTGCAACGGCAGCGGAAGTATGTGGATGGCATCCTGATAAATCCGGCTGCTTATACCCATACCAGCATTGCCATCCGGGATGCCATTGAGCTGATAAAAATCCCAGTGGTGGAAATCCATTTGTCTGATATTCAATCACGTGAATCCTTTCGCCGCAAATCCATGATCCGGGATGTGTGCATGGCAACATTTACCGGAAAAAAAGAACAGAGTTACCTGGAAGGTCTGGAATTTCTCGTTGCCCGGCTGAAATCCCCGGGGTTGTAACTTTTTTTCTTTTAACCGCCCAAAAACAAACAAGATGTTTTAAAGGTTAAAAGAAAAATCAGGAGACATAAAATGAAAAAAAGCTGGTTTGTGATTCCTATGCTGGCCCTGGCCATAATGCTGACGGGATGTAACAAGAACAAGGAAAACCTGAAAGACGCACCGGATTTCACACTCCGTAACGGATATGGGGAAACCTTTACTTTGTCTGATCAAAAAGGGAAAATGGTTATTTTAAACTTCTGGGCAACCTGGTGCCCGCCCTGTCAACGGGAAATTCCAGATTTTATCGATTTATACGATGAATATAAAGAAGACGGTCTTATGATCGTCGGTGTTTCGGTTGATCAGGCCGGCTGGGATGCTGTGGATAAATATATTCAGAACATGGGAATTCAATATCCTATTGTGATGTTTACACCGGAAGTGATTCAGAATTACGACAATTTTCAAAGCATTCCCACTACCTTTATCATCGACAAAAAGGGTCGGATAGTGAATAAAATAACCGGCTATCGTCCCAGGTCTTTCTGGGAGGAAGAAATCAAAAAAATCCTGTAACCCTGTGATAAGGAAACATGGACAAAGATCCGAATGATCTTAAAATTTCTGCCTCATTGGTTTGGAGTCCGATCGGATTCTATCAGCAGATCTTTTTATGGCTCTTTGCAGCTGCCGTTCCGGCCATTGTCTGGCTTTTCTATTCCATAAATCCTTTGAAATACCAGTCTTTATACCAGTGGTTATCCCGTGTAGGTGAATTATTTACTCTGGAAAATCTGATCCCGGATCTGGTCCGAGGCCTTTTGGCAGGAGCCCTTCTTTCCTTCCTTTTTCTTTTGCTGGAATGGCTTATCAGTCGCATCAAGGGCGAATCCCCGGCTGAGCACCTGTCCCGGCAGGATGAGCTCATCCCCCAAACCCCCGTCCAACGTCGCTGGGCTTTTGCCATTAACCTGAGCGCCTCCATGGTGGAAGAGATTCTGTTTCGTGGATACCTTTTAATGGCCCTGATCCCCCTGTGGAATCACTGGCTTTGGGCAGCACTGCTCCTGTCTGCTATTTTTGCCTTTGTCCACACAAATATCCAGCAGATGAGCGCCACCGTTTGGATCTTCATCACCAGTCTCATCCTCTCATATTTTACTGTCACCCGGCAGAGTCTTATCATGCCATGGGGAATTCATCTGAGTGTAAACCTGGTAAATCTCTTCGTTTTTCCCAAAGCTGCAAAGGTCTTTTTCCATGAGCATTAGTCCTATACAACGGGTTTCGGCAATCCTGATCCTTATTGCTGTTATTATCTGGTTTTTCAATACAACCCTGATCCGGAACCTGCCTGAAGAACCTCTTATTCTGTCCGGAGAATGGATCATTCCGTCACAGGATCCTGAAGCAGATGCTTATTTTTTTGAGGAAGTGCTTCGCATGAAAAAGGTTGGACCCGTGATCACAAAAGGTAAGACCTCTTATGTTTTCGATAAGGGATTTGTCATAAGGGATGGAATCGCCGGCACAGACACCCTTGTTATGCATGTGAGTGATATAGACCGGACCTGGGATGAAATTCTGGCTTCCCCGGCCCGGATCGTAGCAGCACCGGAAGAGAGATCCGGGGAAGGTAAAAAAGCCCTGTTTATCCTCCCCGGCGGCCAAATCACAGCCCTGGTGGAACGATGAAAAAAAATTTTTACATCATGATATTCCTAATCATAGTCCTTTTCTTGCTTCCGGCCAAACTTTTTCCCCAGCGTATCTATGCCTTTGAGCAATTTCTGCAAAATGTACGGATAAAACGGGAAAAGGACCTTCAATCCCTGGGTTGTTATAAGTTTACTTTTCTTCGGGAACAGATCATTCGTGAAGACACCCTGAGCACCCTCCTGACCTTTAGGGGACAAGAATACCATAATAAAAATCAGCCTATTGTCCGGATGTATGAAACACTCCTCATCAATGGGTCGCCGGTTGATACGTTACTAAAAGCGGACACACTTCTATCACGGGAAAACATACCAGACTTCTACGATGAAAATTTTTATCGTTACTACATGATCCGGGATTTGGGAAAAGCCTCTTTGAACAACACGGACATGCGCCTTTTGGAATTTATTCCCCGCGGTGAAACTTCCGGACTCATGAAGGGCATGGCCTGGATAGATCCCAAAACATACGGAATTATAAAAATGGCTCTTGAGCCCCATCCTCTCCCGGAAGGCCTTACCAAAATGGAGATTGAAATCTTCAACACCTACGATGAAAAGGGACGGATCATCCGCTTTGGGATGCAATCCCTAAGCCATATCATCACTGTTGATAAGCAGATGGAAATCCGGATAAGGGAACGCTACAGTCAATATGAAAACTACCCTGATTCATTATGCGATTCATTAAATACACATTACTCATTACAGCCGTAATAGCACCCCTGGCAGCATCAGAGATTAACCGAACCGAATTGGTGATTGAGGATCATCATTTTTATTTTTACTATAATATTTCCAATATTGGTCTGGGTTATCAGAATACACCCCGTTTTGCCGAACTCATGCAGATGGAGATCAGAGGCTATCCCAAAACACTGGCAGGGCCTCTGGCTTACTGTATCGATCCGGAATTGTATGATTTAGGTGTCTACAATTACTGGAATTTCTGGAATATATACGCCAATTCAAAACGCCCCTATCATGTGCGTCTTTTTT
>LDZU01000057.1_pt1 | contig 27372 bp, 24 predicted proteins | sample 615531 | NCBI WGS metagenome assembly LDZU01 (sample SAMN03408293, study PRJNA278302) | terrestrial metagenome | isolation source: oil reservoir sample SB2 | place: USA: Alaska, North Slope, Schrader Bluff formation | collected 2011-09 | reverse complement strand
TTCCCTTTTTGTTTTGTCAAAGAGCAAAAAAGAGAGGATGATTTTCACAGTTTGCCTTATTAGCAAAGGATTTGGAACTGTTTTTCACACGGTCTGACGGTTCTCTGTTTCACTTTTAAGAACCTGGTTAATTAAACTTATGAAATAGGATAAAGTAAGATAAAATATGAAAACATTACTGGAAATAAAAAATTTAAAAACACACTTTTTTACCCATGAGGGGATAGTAAAAGCAGTAGATGGAGTTAGTTTAAAGATTAATCAAGGAGAAACCTTAGGAATTGTAGGAGAATCAGGGAGCGGGAAAAGTGTTACAGCTTTATCGATAATGAGATTAATTCCTCAGCCTCCCGGGAAAATTATTAACGGGGAAGTGTATTTTGAAGGTCAGGATCTCTTAAAGTTGGATGATAAAGAAATAAGAGAGATAAGAGGTAAAAAAATTTCTATGATTTTTCAAGAACCTATGACCTCCTTAGATCCTGTATTCACTATAGGACACGAGATAATAGAAACTATTCAGTTACATCAACGACTGAGTAAAACAGAAGCAAGAGAAAAAGCAATAGATATCTTAAAAATTGTGGGAATACCAGATGTAGAAAAGAGAATAGACAATTATCCTCATGAGTTATCGGGAGGGATGAGACAAAGAGTGATGATTGCAATGGCCCTATCTTGCAATCCTACCTTACTTATTGCTGATGAACCTACTACTGCTCTGGATGTTACTATTCAAGCCCAGATTTTAAGATTAATTAATGATTTAAAGAATAAATTTGGTGCCTCAGTGATGTTGATAACTCATGATCTGGGAGTGATCGCTGAAATGTGTGATTATGTAGCAGTGATGTATGCTGGGCATATTGTAGAGTATACAGATGTATATACACTTTTTAAACACTCTCTGCACCCCTATACTAAAGGATTAAGTAAATCGATACCTCGTTTGGATGTAGAAGTGGAACATCTTGATGTAATTCCAGGAATAGTGCCCAATCTTCTTGATCTACCATCAGGATGTCCATTTCATCCCCGATGTAATTTCTGTTTTGAAAAATGTGTAGAAGAAATACCCGAATTAATAGAGATAGAAAATTCTCACCTGGTGAAATGTCATTTGTTTAGCAGGAGAAAATAAATAGAATGGAAAAATTGGTAGAAGTTAAAAATCTAAAGAAGTGGTTCTTGATAGGTAAATCTCCCCTGGGGAAGAAGGAGGCTATAAGGGCTGTAGATGATGTGAGTTTTTATATAAAGAAGAAAGAAGTTCTTGGTCTTGTCGGCGAGTCAGGATGCGGAAAGACTACTTGCGGAAAGGTTATTTTAAGGATATTAGAACCTACTGATGGAAGTATTTTTTTTGATGGCCAAGAAATTTCCCATATAAGTCGAAAGGAGATGTTAAAATTCAGGAAAAGAATGATGATTATCTATCAAGATCCTTTTGGCTCCCTTGATCCCAGAATGACCATAGGAGCAACTATTGCTGAACCGATGGAAGTGCACAAGATTGGTTCTAAAAAAGAACAAGAAAAGAGGGTAATTGAGATTATGGAAAAGGTTGGTCTTTTTCCTGATCAGATAAACAGATATCCTCATGAATTTAGTGGCGGCCAGAGGCAAAGAATAGGAATTGCCCGAGCCTTAGCTACTAACCCAGAGTTTATAGTTGCTGATGAATGTGTATCTGCTCTGGATGTTTCTATCCAAGCTCAGATTATTAATTTATTGCAAGATTTACAGAAAGAATTTGGGCTTACTCTTTTATTTGTAGCTCATGATTTAAGTGTTATAAAACACATCTGCGATAGAGTTGCAGTAATGTATTTAGGTAAAATTGTAGAGACTGCGCCTAAAAAGGAATTATTTAATAATCCCAAGCATCCCTATACTCAGGCATTACTTTCTGCAATACCTATTCCTGATCCTAAACTCAGGAAGCGAGGAGAAATCTTAATGGGAGATGTTCCAAGTCCTATTAATCCTCCTTCTGGTTGTAGATTTCATACCAGGTGTCCTTATGTCAAGGCTATATGTAAAGAAGAAGAGCCTAAGCTTGAAACTTCAGAAAATACCCACCGTGTAGCTTGCCATCTATTTGTTTAAATATATATACGAGAATTGAAATCTTCAAGTTAATCATTACAATCAACTATTTTGGCTAAACTGGTAATTCTTATCATTGCTTCAATTAATACCCCAAAATTGATCAAAATATTAAGTTTCTATTATACTGTAACATAATTATTAACCAGTTGGTTGATTTTGACTTTTTGCAAAAAAATGATATAATAATAAAGGAAAAATAAAAAAACAAAAAGAGATTTATTTAAAAGTATGGAAATTTTTTAAATTTTTATATCTTTAAACTGGGACAAGATTAAGACAGAAATAAAGGGGATTTCAGGAGAAAAGAATTCCCTATTGGTTATATTGTGATTCTCTTTTTGTATAAAACAGGAGAGGAAGTGAGAAATGGATTATTAATTAATTAATCCAAAAAAATGTTTAAAATTGGCGACAAAGTTTCTCACCCAGCGTTTGGAGTTGGAGATATAAAAAAGATAGAAGAAAAAAATTTTTTAGGCAAAAAACAGAAATATTATATTTTAAAACTAATGGTAAATGAAATGACTTTGATGATTCCCGTAAACAGAGCAAAAGAAATTGGGTTAAGGCATATTATCAATCCCAAAACAGTTCCAGAGGTATTAAGTGTATTAGGGGATAAAGTAGATAATGAAATGGAAGAAAATTATAAGCACAGGATAAAATCTCAATCAGAAATGGTGGATAGTGGCGATATCCTAAAAGTAGCTCAAGTGGTAAAAAATTATATTCACTTAGATAATAGAGATAAATTATCTACTACCGAAAAAGGATTATATGAGAGAGCTCGTAAAATATTGGAAAGTGAAATTAGTGCAGCCTGTAATATTGAAAAGAGTAAAGTAAAATTTATGATCAAAGAAGCAATTAATAAGGGAAGAGTTGGTAAAGCAGAAAGAAAAAATCATTAGAATTAGAAAGTGAAAAATATTTTATGTTTAAAATTAATAATTGGTAAAATAGTCTATGTGAAAACATAGGCTATTTTTTATATTTTTTGAATTAAAATTTTTACAGTAGTATTATATCAATAGCTGTAAAAAGTAAAAAATTACAGAGAGGAGAGAAGTTTATCATGGCCAAGATTATTGATGGAAGAAAGATAGCTAAAGAACTTAATGAATCATTAAAAGTAGAAGTAGAAGAGTTTGTAAAGAAAAATAAACTTATTCCTAAATTAGCAGCGGTAATCGCAGGAGAAGATCCCGCATCATTGTTTTATGTTAAAATGATTAGCCGGGCTTGCGAAAAGGTTTCTATTGATTTTGAAAAATACAGTCTATCTGAAAATACTAACGAAAAAGAAATTCTTAAACTTATAGAAAATTTGAATAAAAATAAAAAAATAAGTGGAATTATAGTGCAAGTTCCCTTACCTAAACATATTAATCAGGAGAGGGTACAAGAGGCAGTCAGCCCTTCCAAGGATGTAGATTGTTTTAATCCTATTAACATGGGAAGATTGGCTTTAGGGAAACCAGAGTTTTTACCTTGCACTCCTTACGCAGTATACGAGCTGATAAAAAGAGAGAATATTAAGGTCGAAGGAAAACATACAGTTATTGTGGGAAGAAGTAGTATTGTAGGAAAACCAATGTCACTTATACTTCTCCAGAAAGAGCCGTATGCCAATGCTACCCTTACAGTCTGTCATTCCCGGACCAATGATTTGGCTTACTATACTTGCCAGGCAGATATTTTAATTGTAGCAGTAGGTATACCTAAAATAATTAAAAAAGATATGGTTAAAGAGGGAGCAGTGGTTATAGATGTAGGGACCAATGAAGTGGAGGGAAAATTAGTTGGGGATGTAGCTTATGAAGAAGTCTTGGATAAAGTATCTGTTATTACCCCCGTCCCTGGAGGTGTTGGACCAATAACTAATATTATGCTGATGAAAAATACCTTGAAAGCAGCAGAAAATTTAGTGAACATTGAATAATGAATATTGATTCGTATCGTGTAATATTTAAAGCAAATCAGAAATTTGGAGAAGTAGGGGCATAATACTTCGTGCCCAAATCAAGAAAGTAGATTTCCGTTTCCCTGGGACCGACAGGAGAGGATTATAGATAGGGATGACCACTGCAAAATAAGTTTTTAAAGCCAGGTAAATATAGTGGTTTGATTTAAGAGCCTAATAATCGTAGGACAGGCGTCTTGCCTGTCTATTGAAAGTAAGGAGGAAAAGATGAATATACGAACTTATAAAGCCACAACAAAATGGATAGAAGGAAGTAAGTCAGAAACTGAAATAAGGGAGTTTAAAGTTAAAATCGATGAACCTTTAGAATTAAGGGGAACCAATACTGCCCCCAACCCGGTAGAATTATTGTTAGCTTCCTTAGGTGGATGTATAGTGTTAACTTATCGAGGTTATGCGAAAAAATATGGAATAGAAATAGAGAATATAGAAGTTAATTTAGAAGGAGATATGATTCGCGGTGGTTGGGTAGATGAGAAAGACAAAGAGAGAAAAGGTTTCAGAGAAATTAGATATGAGGTAAGAATAAAAACAAAGGCTTCAGCAGAAAAAGTTAACCAACTTCATAAATTAGTGGAAGAAAAATGTCCAGTATCTGATATGCTGGTAAACCCAACAGAAGTAAAAGGAATAGTTAAAATTGGATAATTCATCAATTTAATATAATTACTGATTCGTTAAATACTGTACGCTATCCGCTAATGGCGAGCTATACGCTTTGTTGTTCTTTTCATCTTCTCAATATTTATCATTAAAGCGGTAATATCTGAAGGAGTTATTCCAGGTATTCTTTTAGCCTGGCCTAAAGAGATTGGCTGTATTTCTGAAAATCTTTCCTTACCTTCGTGGGATATGCCATGCAACTTGAAATAGTCGATACCTTTAGGTATTTTATAATTTTCTAATTTTTTAAATTTTTTTACCTGAATTTCTTGGCGTTTGATATACCCTGCGTATTTAATTTGAATTTCTACCTGCTCAGTCACTTCAGTGGGAAGTTTTGGTCTATTAGGGTCAATAGAAGAAGTTTGGCTATAAGTTATTTCAGGTCTGGTTAGCAGAGTAGCTAAATTTGTTGCTTCCGAAAGCGGAGTAGTATGCAATTTACTCAGCAAATGATTTACTTCTTCAGTTGGGCGAATGATTACTTCTCTTAATCTTTCTTTTTCTTTTTCAATTAATTCTTTTTTCTTCAAGAATTTTTGGTATCTTTGTTCCGAAATTAGACCTAATTTATAACCATAAGGAGTAAGTCTCAAATCAGCATTGTCCTGTCTTAATAAAAGTCGATACTCAGCTAATCCAGTCCTTAATCGGTATGGTTCGGTAACACTTTTAGTAACTAAATCATCTATCTCTACTGCGATATAAGCTTCTGAGCGATCCAAAATTAAAGGTTCTTTACCTGATATAAGTTGTACTGCATTTATGCCAGCTATCAAACCTTGTTCAGCAGCCTCTTCATAACCAGATGTTCCGTTAATCTGTCCAGCCAAAAATAATCCTTTAATTATTTTAGTTTCTAAAGAATATTTTAATTGATTGGGATAGATTATATCATATTCAATGGCATATCCATACCGAATAATCTTACACTTTTCTAAACCTTTAATAGTATGCAGGGCTTCTTGCTGGGCATCAGCAGGAAGACTAGTAAAAAACCCCTGTAAATATATTTCTTCGGTATTATATCCTTCTGGTTCTAAAAATATCTGGTGAGAATTTTTTTCAGGAAATCTTATTATTTTATCTTCTACCGAGGGACAATATCTAATGGCTGCACTTTGAATAGTGCCATTTAAAAGGGGTACGCGATTGATATTGTTTTGGATTACTTTATGGGTCTTTTGGTTAGTTCGGGTCATAAATACTGAAAAATTATTATATATTTTACCTTCATTCTCAAAGGAGAAGGCCAAAGGTAAATCCGCACTTTTTTGTTCCTCCATTTGGGAAAAATCTACTGTTCTTCTGTCTATACGAGGGGGGGTACTGGTATTTAATCTGCCAACTTTTAAACCCAAACTTTTAAGGCTTTCAGCTAGATCAATAGATGCAATCTCACCTGCTCTTCCAGCAGAATAAATAGTCTTTCCGATATAAATCAATCCATTCAAAAAAGTTCCGGGAGTTAAAATTACTGTAGGAGAAGAGAATTCTAAACCACTTTTAACCATTACTCCTTTTACTTGGAAATTATTTACTATTAATTTTGTTACCATCTCTTGTTTTAAGTCTAAGTTTTCCTGGATTTGAAGAGTGTGTATCATTTCCTGAGTATATAATTTTTTGTCTATCTGTGCTCTTAGTGCCCACATAGCTGGACCTTTACTAGTATTCAACATTCTTATATGGATAGTAGCTTTATCAGCATTTTTAGCCATTTCTCCGCCTAAGGCGTCGATTTCTCGAGCTACATGTCCTTTACCTGGTCCTCCTATTGAGGGGTTGCAGGGCATCAGAGCAATATTGTCTATATTGGAAGTAATAAGAAGTGTTTTTGCTCCCATTCTGGAAGCAGCCAGGGCAGCTTCACAGCCAGCATGGCCCCCTCCTACTACAATTACATCATATTGGTAGTGTTTCACTCTTTCAGTCTCTCCTTTAGTTTAGGTTAAAATTTTAATAATTACATTTTTTATTTTGATTGTGTATCTTAATTTGATATTTAGTTACTTAGTTAGCCATTTAATTGGTTGTTAAATTATTAGTGTTAAACCAATTAATCAGTTAATTAATTTATATTGCATTTTAAATTTTAAACTAACGACTATTTACTATTCACTAAATATTAATTTTTGCTTAGCATATTCTAATATATTTTGATATTTATCGCAAGTTATAGGGAAACAAAGGTGCCAGGCACCTTTGTTTCCCTGAGCCTAAGAACCGACTAAAATCTATATGATGTGCGTAATATACAAAGAGAAAAAATGATAATTTCTATCTAGTTTTACGCGATACACAATAAAAATTTTATTCTGAATCCTGGCTTCTGGCCCCTATTTTCTTTGCGAGATATGATTCACGCAATACGCGATACGAATTTATCGGTTTTTCTTGCCTGAAAAAAATTATTATGTTATACTTTTAAATGGAGAGATGACCGAGAGGCCGAAGGTGGTTGCCTGCTAAGCAATTGAGCGGGTATAAAACCCGCTCCGAGGGTTCGAATCCCTCTCTCTCCGCCATTTTTTATTTATAAGTTAAGAGGGTTGCTCTATTGCACGATTTAAGAGAATACAGCAGTATTTTTTATTACGCTACTGGTAGAACCAAAACAGATTATCCCTTCTTTATTTCAACTAATAAAGATGTAAAAAATTGCCTCAACCTTTTATAAGGGATGGCAATTTTTTTATTAATTATAATAAGACAGAGAATGTTTAAAATATTACCTAAAGGGAGGAGAAATTGTGAAATTAGATAGAGGTGATTTTGAAACAGAAAATTTAATTGTTTGGGAGAAAACTATAGGAGAATTATTTCCTGTAGCAATCCCAAACAAGTGTATCTGGAAGGATGTTGATGGTATAGTTTCTGTTCTTAATAAATTAGGTTCTATAGATAACCTAAATCATACTCTATTTCCTGTTGGTGGAGGTCATGATTTAGTAGGAGCCAAAAAGTCATCTGAAAGAGGTTGTATCGAATTTAATACCCCACATTCAATCAGGATTGTAAAGCCAAAATTATTAGAATTCAATTATTTTCCCAATAATATAGAATGGGCATATTTTCGTTTAGAAACTGCAGCTTTAAAGCCGATTACTCCTGATATTGAACCATTTTCTATAAAGGAAAAATTAACTGAAATTGAGCCAGGTCATTATGTAGAGAAGGAAGTATGGGAAAAAGGATACCTCGGTTATGATGAAAAAGGTAGTAGAATTTTACTTCCCAAGAGTGCAAGATTAGTTTCCAGATATTTCAAAGGTTCATTTGTTATCTTTGCTAAAAGTTCTCCTTACCATAAAAACCATGTTACTTATGATGCTAGACATGATAAGATGAATAGCAAAAAATTTAGACAATATATTGAAAAGTGTATAATAAAATTTAATGAAGAAAACTGAATTAGTATCTCTCGCATATTAGCATGGAGCGTACAGCGCATAGCGAATAGTGAAGAAGAAGAAAGATAAAAGTGAAGGTACTAATAGCTATTCACTTTACTGATTTAATTGGCAAATTACTTAATTGTATTTTGCTTACACTTGTAGCCCGTAACTATACGCTAAACGCCATAAACTCTACGCTAATCTTGTACTAATGACCAAATTAATCTATTAAAGTAGGAGGGTAAATGACTATGAGTATCCATATCGGAGCGAAAGAAGGGGAAATCGCTAGCACGGTTCTACTGCCTGGCGACCCCTTGAGGGCAAAATATATTGCAGAAAACTTTCTTACCAATAGTAGCTGTTATAATGAGATACGTGGTATGTATGGCTATACCGGAACTTATAAAGGAAAAAGAGTTTCAATCCAGGGTACAGGTATGGGAGTACCTTCTATATTGATATATTTAAATGAACTTATTACAAGTTATAAAGTAAAAAATTTAATCCGAATCGGAAGCTGTGGTTCTATGCAACCATATATAAAAATTAGAGATGTTATATTGGCAATGAGTGCCTCTACAGATTCACATATTAACAAAATACGATTTAATGGTATGGATTACGCCTCAACTGCAAATTTTAACCTCTTAAAAAAGGCTTATGATATTGCCTTAGAGAAAGACATCTCAATAAAAGTAGGAAGTGTTTTAACTACCGATACTTTTTATCATGATGACCCTAATTCCTGGAAGCACTGGGCGAATTACGGAGTATTAGCGGTAGAAATGGAAACAGCTGCCTTATATACTTTAGCAGCAAAATTCAAAGTCAATGCTCTTTCGATTTTAACTGTTTCCGATAGTTTGGTAACCAGAGAAGAGACCACAGCCGAAGAGCGTCAAAAGACTTTTAACCAGATGGTGGAGATAGCTCTGGAATTAGTGGAATAATTAAAGTTTTAGTCTAAAAAATTTCCGTCATAATCGTTTTATAGGGGAGGATAAAAAAATCAAAGTAACCATTTTGGTAGACAATAACACTCTGATAGACCGCTACTTTTTGGGAGAGCTGGGAGTGTCCTACCTTATCCAGGATGAAGGGTACAAAATATTATTTGATGTAGGATATTTAGATATTTTTATTAAAAATCCCGAAAATGAATATTCATTTTCGGGATTTAGATTACCTGGTCCTTTCTCATGGACACCTCGACCATACCTGGGGGTTAATTTCTTTAATAAAATATTATACAGAAGCCTCGATAGAAAAAATAGATTATAATAAACTAACTGTAGTTACCCATCCTTCTTCCTTTTTAAGAAAAAAAATTAAGGTTTTCAAACAGGCAGGTTCTATAGTTTCCCAGGAAGAGTTAAACAAACATTTCAAAATAGAATTAAGTAAAGAACCGCTATGGCTAACCGATAGATTGGTATTTTTGGGAGAAATAGAAAGAAAGAATGATTTTGAAGCAAAAAATCCAATCGGAAAAGTGGTGAAAGATAATTTTGAAGAGGATGATTATTTAGCAGATGATTCTGCCTTGGTCTATCGATCAGCAAAAGGTTTGGTGATTATTACCGCCTGTTCTCATTCAGGGATTTGCAATATCGTAGAATATGCTAAAAAGATTTGTAATGATGATAGGATAATTGATATAGTCGGGGGATTTCATTTGCTTAACCCGGAGAAGATACAATTGGAAGGTACTTTGAAATATTTAGAGAAAGTCAAACCTTACGAAGTGCATGCCTGCCACTGCACTGATTTAAAGTCCAAGATTGCCTTATCTCGAGTGGTAAACCTTAAGGGGGTACCTTGATTGCTTTATCTGCTGACGAAATAATTATGAGTCCTACCGCTGTACTAGGACCAGTAGACCCTCAGTTAGGTCAGTATCCTGCTGCTTCTATAATATCAGTGGTAGAAAAGAAACCGATAAAGGATATAGATGACCAAACTTTGATAATGGCTGATATGGGGACCAAAGCTATAAAACAAGTTGAGCAGACTGTTTACGATTTGTTATCTCCCCATTATTCTAAAGAGAAGGGTTATTTGAGCGGTTTATAAATTTTTAATATATGCTTAGAATGTTTTTTAAATTATTTAAGGTAACTAAAGTAAATGAAAGAAATGAAAATGAATTTAAAGAAACGATTCTGGGAAATAGATTTTTTACGGGGAATCGCCATCATTATGATGGTGCTATATCATCTGCTTTATAATTTGCACTATTTTGCACATTATAATGTCAATGTTTATTCCGGTTTCTGGATGTATTTTGCTCGAACAACTGCCACGATATTTATTTTTTTAGTTGGGGTATCCCTCAGCATAAGTTTCTCCAGAGCAAAACATTTCTCTCCTAATGTTACTAAGAAAACGCGATTATTTTTAAAATACCTTCGTAGAGGCCTTAAGGTGTTCTCCTGGGGCTTAATTATAACTTTAATAACCTGGTTTTTTTTGCGAGAAGGTTTCGTAATTTTTGGCATACTTCATCTTATTGGAATTTCCATTATTTTAGCTTATCCTTTTCTAAAGCTTCACTATTGGAATCTATTAATTGGATTATTTTGCATTTTTGTGGGAGTATATTTAAAGGGTTTTGTTTTTAATTTTTATTGGTTATCCTGGTTAGGATTTAGACCAGCTCAATTTTATACAGTTGATTATTTCCCCCTTTTGCCCTGGTTTGGGGTTGTTTTAATAGGGATATTTTTTGGTAGTCTACTCTATCCGGATTACTCTCGAAAATTTCAGATTGTTGACTTTTCATCCCTTTCAGGAGTAAAAATATTATGTTTTTTAGGTAAGCATTCTTTGTTAATTTATTTGCTTCATCAACCCTTAATAATTGCTATACTCTATCTTTTTGGCGTAGTTAAAGTAAGTTTATTCTAATTTTATATGTTATTTGTTGAGTATTTATTTCGAAAAGAGACCTTTACTATGAATCCCACAGCAATAATATTAGTTATAATCTCTGCCTTTATTCACTCTTTTTGGAATTTACTTTCTAAAAAAAGTAAAAATAAATTAGTATTTAACTGGTATATCGTTTTATTTCAACCTATACTTTACTTTCCTCTATTTTTATATCTTATATTAAGTAATCAAATTGAATTGCCACCAATGGGGTGGCTATTTATTATTTTAAGTGCTTTTTTTCATACCTTTTATTTTTATTTCTTAGGAAAGACTTATTCTTATGGCCATCTTTCCTTAACTTACCCCATTGCAAGATCTTCACCTCTTTTTGTTCCTTTTCTTGCTTTTTTGTTAGTTAAGGAAGAACTCTCTTTTGTTGGTATATTGGGGATAATAATAATCTTGGTAGGTGTTTACTTGTTGCATTTAAGGTCTATTAGTTGGAAATCATTTTTAAAATCTACAGAGTATCTAAAAGGTAAAGCCACATCTTATGCCTTTATTACTGCTTTTTTTTCTGCTCTATATTCAGTTAATGACAAAATTGGGGTTGGATATGTTCGTCCCTTTGCTTATATCTATATAACCTGCATAGGGGTAAGCGCTTTTTATCTTCCCATAGTTTTTTCTAAGGATAATCGTAAAGATATTAAATTTGAATGGGAAGATAATAAGAAATCTATTTTAATTTCTTCTTCTTTGACCCTTCTTTCTTATCTTTTAACTTTATATGCTTTTACAATCGATAAAGTCAGTTATATCGTTTCTTTAAGACAGTCAAGCATAATATTTGGAGTAATTTTAGGGACTGTTGTGTTAAATGAGGAGTATGGGAAAATTAGAATATTTGCTTCCATAATAATGTTTATCGGTTTTTTCTTGGTAATTATAGCTTAAATAAAAAATGCTACAATTTTTATTTATTGTTTTATATTTATAAATATAACTAAAAATTTAAACAAAGAAAGTAAAAAACAAACTGTGGGATTTAAGGTTTTTAGAGATTTTTTACAATTTTATTAAATTGATTTCCCCGATCAAATTCATTTTCAAACATTCCGAAACTAGCAGCTGCAGGAGATAGAAGAACAATGTCATTTGGTTGAGCCTGTTGCAGGGCTATTTCGACACCTACTTTAAGATTCGATGTTTGAATAATTTTTTCTGAATCAAGATGTTTTTTTATAGCAGAAAATATTTTTAATGAAGCATCGTAATCAGGGTGTTGCAAGAGAATAATCTGTTTAATTTTCTTATTTTCGCCAATAAATTCTCCTAATTTTTCATAATTTAATCTTTTATCTTTTCCACCCAGGATTAAGATAATGGGCTGTTGGGGAAAAGATTTCAAAGCTGCTAAAGTTGCCTCTGGAGTTGTTGCGCAGGTATCATTATAAAATTTTATCCCATTAAATTCTCTAATAAGTTCTAATCTATAAGGAGCTCCTGGAAAACTTTTAATAGCCTTTCGAATAACTTCAGCGGGAATGTTATGAATAAAGCCTATGGTACTTGCTGCTAAGACATTTTCTAAATTATGTAGCCCAGGAAGGGGGAGGTCAGTAATTTTTGCAAAAGGTATTTTACATTTCTCTAATTGAAAAACTAATTCATCTCTCTCTAAATAACAGCCTGGTACCACTTTTTCTTTAACACTAAACCAATAAGTTTTAGCGCTAGTCTCTATTTTGGCTTGACGAGTCTCCTGGCTGCCGAAGTTTAATACTAAATTATTGTTTGATTGTTGATATTTAAAGATTAACTTTTCTGACTGTGTATATTTACTAAAATTTTGATAACGATCTAAGTGGTCAGGAAGGATATTAGTTAAAACTGCAGTTTGAGGTCTAAATTTACGTTTTTTTATCCCTTCCATTTGCCAGGTGGATATTTCCAAAACTATCCACGTTTGAAGGGTGATTTTTTCCAAGATATCTAAGACAGAGATACCGATATTGCCAGCTAAGGCTACTTCTTTTTGAGCTTGTTTAAATATATGGTAGGTGAGATTAGATACTGTGCTTTTACCTTTAGTTCCAGCAATAGCGATTATCTTTTTAGAAGGGCAAAGTTGGAGAAAAAGACCTAAATCAGTTTCTATAGGAATTCTATGGGTTCGGGCGATTTTTAAGTACTTTGAATTATGAGGAACAGCCGGGTTTTGAATTATCATGTCTGTATTGATAAAGTCTTCTTCCCGATGTCGACCTAAGATATATTTAATATCAAAATCTTTTAGTTTTTCTAAAGTAGGTGCAAGTTCTACTTTAGTCTTTAGGTCTGTAATTAAAATTTTTGCACCATTTTTTGCTAAAAACTTCGCAACTCCCAAGCCACCTTGATTTAATCCTAACCCCATTATAGTAATTCTTTTATCTTTTATATCTTGTATTTTTTTTATCATTTGAAATGTAAAACCTTTTAACTTAGTTTTTTAATAAAAATAATCAAAGACTTACTTTTTAAATATAACAAAATTAAACTAATAATTCAATTAATAAAATATAGTATCGCATATATATAGTGGATGTCAATTAACCAATTTACCTATTTACCAATGTACCAATTGATTTATTTGTTAGCTGGTTACCGGCTAGCTAATTCGTATCTCGTATCTAGCGAATCATATCTCGTATGTATTAGTTGGCCAGTTACCTGGTTTGCCAGTTTGCCGGTTATAAGATATAAGATGCAATGGAGGACAAGCGTCTTGTTTATCTATAATGTCATTACAAAACAACGTGAACTAAGTGAATATGGTAATCTTATCTAAAGCCTACCAACTGTTAATTAAAACCAATTTTATATCTTGGAGCATCGGAATTTCATAAATTCCGATGCTCTGAAATGAATATTTTTTTAAAAAGCAAAGTATTCTAACAATATTGTCAGGAAGAGTTTTATATAAAGCCGAAATTAAGTGAAAAAGAGATAGAGGGGTTTCAGGGGAGTTCACTCCCCGACAATATTGTATATTTTTAAAATATAAAATGAAAACCGATAACTGAAAACCTGAATTTATACTAACGACTAATTTATTTGACTAAAAATTTAAATTATAATAAAATCAATAGGGAACTTTTATTTTAATAGTACTAGTGCGCCCGTGGCTCAATTGGATAAAGCAACTGACTACGGATCAGTAGATTGGGGGTTCGAGTCCCTCCGGGCGCACCAATCCCATACTGCCGGGAAAGTTTTCATCGAAAAATGCCTGAAAATACTAAAGATATTGATTTAATTTTAATGAAAGAAGCTTTAAAAGAGGCGAAAACTGCTTATTCTTGCCAGGAAGTACCAGTTGGAGCTGTAATTGTATATCAAGGTAAAATAATAGCTCGGACCCATAATAGAAAAGAAGAATTGCAAGACCCTACTGCTCATGCAGAGATATTAGCAATTCGCCAAGCTACTAAATATTTAAAGAGTTGGCATTTAGAAGATACCACCCTATATGTTACTTTAGAACCCTGTCCAATGTGTGCCTATGCTATACTTCAGTCCAGAATAAAAAGATTAATATTTGGAGCTTATGATCCAAAGGCAGGGGCAGCAGGTAGCATAATTAATATTGTACAAGATAGGAGATTTAATCATCAAATAGAAGTAGTAAGCGGAGTTTTAAAAGAGGAATGTAGTTTGATTTTGCAAAAATTTTTTCAGGAAAGACGCTAATCTACTTGACCAATTAATTTAGTTAGCTAATTCGTATTTCGTATGTTAGCGTACCGTGTTTAGCGTAGAGGATATTAGTTATCCAGTTACCCGGTTACCCAGTTTACCAGTTATAAGATATAATGTAGGACGAGTTTCTCGCTTGTTTATAATGTCATCTAAAAACTATAAACCATTAACTAGAAACCAGTTTTATATCTTGTATCTTTTTAAACTGAAAACCTGAATTTATACTAACGACTAATCAAGAAGGAGAGGTGGCTGAGTTTGGTTGAAAGCGCTCGACTCGAAATCGAGTAGGCGGGTAGCCCCTGTCTCGCGGGTTCGAATCCCGCCCTCTCCGCCAAATAATCAGACTTTTGATTTAAAAAGTAAAAGGGATAGACTAGGCTGAATTGTTTTTTGTGACTATGTGAAAGATAGAAAAATATTTTGACAGGGGAGTTATTTAGGTTTATTATTTAATAGGTGTGGAGAGGTACCGAAGTGGTCATAACGGGATCGCCTGGAGAGCGATTGGGCGGCCATAAGCTGTCTCGCGGGTTCGAATCCCGCCCTCTCCGCCAGAATAGATATAAGATAATCTTGGATACACAGGGATTTGAAAAAATTCCCATATTTAAAATTAAAAAGGGTGATCGTGCTAAACGGGGAGTTAGCGGTGCCCTGTAACCTGCAATCCGCTATAGCAGGGTTGAATTCCTACTCGAGGTTCTATCTCTTTAAGGCTGGCTAAGATAAGTAGTGATGAAGATTGGGCCCTGTGCGACAAAGAATTGTGAACCCCGTCAGGTCTGGAAGGAAGCAGCGGTAAGCAAACCTCTTTGGGTGCCGCAGGTAAACCTGATTGGAGCAAACTGTCTTAGTATCGCTTGGAGAGGTAAATCGGAAGTAGGTGCACGATCACTTAAATTATTAATTATAAATGAAGAATTAAAAAAAATAACACAAAGGAAGTTTTATTTTTATATTAAAAATATATTGTTAGTAAGGATTATATATGAAATACCAATCACTTTATCGCAAATGGAGACCTCAGGTTTTTGAGGATATAATTGGGCAGAAACATATTACTCAAACTTTAATGAACGCTATTTCTCTAAATAGGATTTCCCATGCTTATATTTTTTCTGGCCCAAGAGGAGTGGGGAAGACTACCACCGCCCGTATTTTAGCTAAATCATTAAATTGTGAAAAGGGACCGACTGTTCATCCTTGCAATAAATGTGAAAATTGTATCAGAATTACTGAAGGATATTCTATGGATGTAATAGAAATTGATGGGGCGTCTAATCGAGGGATAGACGACATTAGAGATCTTAGAAATAAAGTGAAATTTGCTCCTGCAGAAGGAAAATATAAAGTATATATCATTGATGAGGTACATATGTTAACTACAGAAGCGTTTAATGCTTTATTAAAAACCTTGGAAGAACCTCCCTCACACGTGATTTTTGTATTTGCCACTACTGCTCCCCATAAAATCCCTAAAACCATTTTATCCAGATGTCAGTGGTTTAATTTCAGAAGAATACCTATACTGGATATTTTAACTAAATTAAGGTTGATTTGTAAAGATGAAGAATTGAATATAGACGATGAATCTTTAAATGCTATTGCTCGATTTTCGACTGGATCTATGCGAGATGCCGAAAGTACCTTAGACCAGGTCATTGCTTATTGTGGGAAAAAAATTGATTTACAAAGCGTTAAAGATATATTAGGAGTAATAGATGAGGATATTTTTTATAACCTTATGGAGGCAATAATAAAAAATGAGCCAGTCAGAGGGGTAGAAATAATTAACCTGGTATCAGATTCAGGTGGAGATCCTTCACAGTTTGTAAAAAATTTAATGGAATATGTCCACAATTTATCTTTAGTAAAATATTGTACTCAAGAAGCAGTAGGTTTCAGAGGAATATTTACCGAAGATAGAGAACGTTTATTAAAACTATCAAGTTTAATTGAAACGGAAAAATTATTTGCTATAATTGATTATTTAGCAGAAATAGAAAAAAAAATGATGTTTACTCATCACCCCTGGATATTATTAGAGATATTAGTGATTAAGTTTACTGTGGGAAAGAATTATTTTTTAAAAGAAGATGAAAGTAAAAAAGATGAAGTAAAGACTAATATTAATTCACCTTTGAAGACAGAGGAAGAAGTTGTCGATTTGAAACAGGAATTAGTTGGGAAAGTTAAGACAGAAGAGAAAGAAAAAGAAAAACTATTATCGAAAAAATCAGTTCAAAATAAAAATAAAAGTGAGAAAATAAATGTTCCTCTTTATGCTAAAAATATTTCTACTAATATAGAGTTAGAAAAAATATTACCCAGGGTTTTAACTAAAATTAAGGAGACTAAAATATCATTATATTCTTTTATTACCGCTAGTAATTCAATTATTATAGAAGGGAATAAACTGATTATTGGCTTTAATAAGAAAAATATTTTTCATAAGGAAAGCTTGGAAAAGAAGAACAATAAAGCTTTTTTGAAAGAATTAATAAGCAAGGAGATAGGGAGACCACTAATTATTGAATGTATTATCAATGATAAGGAAGATTTATCTTTAAAATCGGGAAAAGAAAAGAGTGAAAAGGTTATAACTAAAAAGAAAATTAATAAATTGAAAGAAGATAATTCTGAATTTTCTGGGAATAATTTTTTAATTAAGGAATCATTAAATTTGTTTAAAGGGAAAATAATTGAAGAATAGTAAATAAGTATTAGAAAGGGGATAGATAAATAAAAATGGATATGAAATTTCTAATGAAACAAGCTCAAATGATGCAAAAAAAAATTGAAGAAACGAAAGCAGAGTTAGCCCAGAAGGAAATTAAAGTTTCCTCTGGTGGAGGAATGATAGAAATTGTAATAAATGGGCAGCAGGAAATTAAAGAGATAAAAATAGAGCCAGATGTGATAGATGTAAATGAAAAAGAGATGTTAGAAGATCTTATTCTCGCAGCAGTGAATGAAGCAATAAGACAGTCTAAAGAATTGGTGGCCGAAGAAATGTCTAAATTAACCGGGGGAGTAAGTATCCCTGGAATGTTTTGATGAATATTTTGATTAGTGATTGAAAAAGGAGATAAAATTGTATTTTAAATATGCTAAACCATTAGCAAAATTAATTGAAGAGTTTTCTAAAATGCCAGGTATTGGATCAAAAACTGCCCAAAGATTGGCTTTTTATATTTTAAAAAATTCTCCGGAAAATGCGAAAAATTTAGCCAAGACAATAATAGAGGCAAAAGAAAAAATTAAATATTGCTCAGTTTGTGGCAATATAACTGATGAAGATATATGTGAAATTTGTCAGAATGCTAATCGGGACAAGTCTATTATATGTGTGGTAGAGGGAGTGAAGGATTTAATTGCCCTGGAAAGAACTGGGGAATATAAAGGGGTATATCATGTATTAGAAGGGGCAATTTCTCCTTTAGATGGTATTGAACCAGAAAATTTAAAAATAGAAAATCTGATAAAAAGATTAAAAACAGATAAGGTTAATGAAGTAATATTAGCAACTAATCCAAACATTGAAGGGGAAGTTACTGCATCCTATATTGCTAAATTGATTGAACCATTAAAAATTAAAGTAACCCGTATTGCATATGGTGTTCCCATAGGAGGAAGTTTGGAATTTGCTGATGAAGTGACTCTAACCCAGGCTCTTATAGGTAGACAAAAAATTAAATGATGTAGAAAAACTTTAAATAAAATCGAAAAGGAGGAATCGATATGGAAAAACTAATCGAAGTGCGTTGGCATGGTAGAGGTGGACAAGGAGCAGTCACTGCCTCAAAATTATTAGCTACCTCAGCACTTGCCGAAGACATGTATATTCAGGCCTTTCCTGAATATGGACCCGAAAGGATGGGTGCTCCCATCCAGGCTTTTACTCGCATAAGTAAAACACCTATTAAAATTCACTGTCATGTGGCTAATCCCAGCATAGTAGTAGTATTAGACCCTACCTTGTTAGGGGTAGTAGATGTAACTGACGGATTGACTGAAGACGGAGTTCTGATAGTAAATACTGATGAGACACCAGCCCAGATAAGAGAGAAATTAAAATTAAAAGGGAGAAAGGTCTATACTGTAGATGCCAGTAAAATTGCCCAGGAGACTTTAGGAAGACCTTTACCTAATACTCCCTTAATTGGAGCTTTAATAAAAGCTACTGGATTACTGTCATTGGAGAGTGTCTTAGCTGATATTGAGGATAAGTTTAAAGGTAAATTTAGCTCTAAGATTGTAGAAGGTAACCTTGAGGCTATCAAAAGAGCTTATCAGGAGGTGAAGGGAGAATGAGTAATACAAAAAATTTAGGTTGGAAGGAGATCCCAGAAGGAGGATTGATTATAGAAGCGGGAAATGCCGCTAAATATGAAACTGGTTCCTGGAGGTCAGTAAGACCAGTAAGGGATGAGAAGAAATGCACCAATTGTCTAATCTGCTGGGTTTACTGTCCTGATTCATCCATATTAGTTTCTGATGGAAAGATAAAGAATATTGATTATTCTCATTGTAAAGGCTGTGGAATATGTGCCACAGAATGTCCAGTAAAAGCCATTGAAATGGTAGATGAAAAAGAGTTTAACAAATAGAAAGGAGGAAAAAATGAGTAAAAAAATCACTGCTTTAACTGGAAATGAAGCTGTAGCTTATGCTATAAAGCAAATAAACCCAGATGTAATGGCTGCTTATCCCATCACTCCTCAGACTGCTTTAGTGCAAAAGTTTTCTGAGTATGTAGCTGATGGTCTGGTAGATACCGAATTTATCACGGTGGAGAGTGAACACAGTGCTATGAGTGCCTGTGTAGGGGCAGCAGCTGCTGGGGGGAGAGTTATGACTGCTACCTCAGCCAATGGTCTGGCCTTAATGTTTGAGATAGTCTATATTGCTGCCTCTAACCGTTTACCCATTGTTATGTCGGTGGTAAATCGAGCTTTATCTGCTCCTATCAATATCCATTGTGACCATAGTGATACTATGGGTGCTCGGGATTCCGGTTGGATTCAGCTCTATTCTGAGAATGCTCAAGAGGCCTATGATAATACCATCCAGGCTATAAGAATTGCTGAGCATATGGAAGTTAGACTTCCGGTAATGGTAATGCAGGATGGTTTTATCACCAGTCATGGTATTGATTGTGTAGAATTTATTGATGATGAAAAAGTAACTAAATTTATCGGAAAATATCAGCCTCGATATCCCCTGTTAGATGTGAATCATCCGGTAACTTATGGACCCTTAGATTTGTATGATTATTATTTTGAACATAAAAGACAACAGGCAGAGGCGATAAAGAAGTCCCAGAAAGTAGTAGTGGAAGTAGGGAATGAATTTAAACAGATTTCCGGAAGAGAATATGGACTCTTTGAAGAATATCATCTATCTGATGCTGAGAGGGCAATAGTAGCCCTATCTTCTACTGCTGGGACAGCTAAGCAAGTAGTAGACGAATTAAGGGCAAAGGGAGAAAAAGTAGGTCTATTAAAACTAAGATTGTTTAGGCCATTCCCTTACCAGGAGATTATTCAAGCCCTTTCCCATTTAAAGGCTATTGCTATTTTGGATCGTTCTGATTCCTTTGGCGGATTTGGTGGACCATTATTTACGGAAATTAGATCAGCCCTTCTAGAATCAGAAAAGATTCCCCAGAATGTCAATTATATTTATGGTTTAGGGGGAAGAGATATCAATCAAGTAGATATAACTTCTATCTATGCCGATTTAGAAAACATTGTCAAGAAGGGCAAAGTTGAAGAACGAATAAAATATCTTGGTGTAAGGGAATAAGGGGGTGTTAAATAATGGCTAATCTAAAAGAGTTATCAAAGAAAAAAGTACTTTTAACGGGGGGTCATCGGCTTTGTGCTGGTTGTGGTGCTTCTATTGTGGTAAGACAAATCCTTTCTAGTTTAGATGACCCGGTAGTGGTGGGTAATGCTACTGGTTGTTTAGAAGTAGCTACTACCATATATCCATATACAAGTTGGAACTCTTCCTTTATCCATAATGCCTTTGAAAATGTGGCGGCTACCATAAGTGGAGCAGAGGCAATGTTCAGATCTTTAAAAAAACAAGGCAAAATCGATAAAGAAATTAAATTTGTAGCTTTTGGTGGTGATGGAGGTACTTATGATATAGGGATTCAATCTCTATCTGGGGCATTAGAAAGAGGGCACAATTTTGTCTATGTCTGTTATGATAATGAGGCTTATATGAATACTGGTATACAGAGATCCAGTGCTACTCCCCGGGGGGCCTGGACCACCACTACTCCTGCAGGGAAAGTTATCCCCGGGAAGACTCAATATCGCAAAGACCTTACTGCTATAATAGCTGCTCATAATATTCCATATGTAGCTCAAGCGTCTATCTGGAGATGGAATGATCTGGTAGAAAAGGCTCGTAAGGCCTTCTATACCGAAGGTCCGGCATTTCTTAATGTCCTTTCTCCCTGCCATCGAGGTTGGAGATTTAATATGAAAGATACAATAGAGATTGCAAAACTGGCAGTACAGACTAATTTCTGGCCTTTATATGAGGTAGAGAATGGAGTATGGAAATTAAATTATAAGCCCAAGGAAAGGAAACCTATTCGGGAGTGGATGGAAGCTCAGGGTAGATATAAACATCTCTTCAGACCAGAGAATGAACATATCATAAAAGAGATTCAAGAAGAGATAGATAAGAAGTGGGAGAAATTGCTAGTTATATGTGGAGAAAAGTAGACTCTTTTTAAAGGGAATGGATTTTAACAAGAGTGTCGGGGGGATTTTACTCCCCTGACACTCTTGTATATTGCCACATCTTTAAAGTAAGTTTAGTGAGAATTTATTGGGTAGTAAATAGAAGAGAGAAATAATCATTTGTTTTTATATTTTTTTCTATTATAATAATATATAAGATAAAACATCTGAGAGAGGAGGAAAATAGATGATAGAAAAAGGTACTTATAGATTAAAAAAAGGTTTAGCCGAGATGTTAAAGGGTGGAGTAATAATGGATGTAGTAAGTGCTGAGCAAGCGAAAATTGCTGAAGAAGCAGGTGCAGTAGCAGTTATGGCTTTAGAAAGAGTCCCTGCTGATATTCGGGCAGCTGGTGGTGTAGCCCGAATGGCAGACCCTAAAATAATAAAAGAGATAATGAAAGCAGTATCTATTCCAGTAATGGCTAAGGTAAGAATTGGCCATTTTGTGGAAGCTCAGGTTTTGGAAGCTTTAGGTGTAGACTATATTGATGAGAGTGAAGTATTAACCCCTGCGGATGAAAAATATCATATAAATAAACATAATTTTAAAGTTCCTTTTGTTTGTGGCGCAAGAAATTTAGGTGAAGCCCTACGTAGAATAGGGGAAGGTGCAGCTATGATACGGACTAAGGGTGAGCCAGGAACAGGAAACATTGTAGAAGCAGTTAGACATATGCGTCAAGTTATGGATGAAATAAGAAAATTGAAAAATATGCCTAAAGAAGAATTAATGTCTATGGCAAAAGAATTAGGGGCCCCTTTTGAACTTTTGCAAGAAGTAGCTAAAAATGGAAGATTGCCGGTAGTAAATTTTGCTGCTGGAGGAATTGCTACTCCAGCTGATGCTGCCTTGATGATGCAGTTAGGAGCTGATGGAATATTTGTGGGTTCGGGAATATTTAAATCAAAAGACCCAGTAAAAAGGGCGAGAGCTATTGTAGAGGCTACTACTCATTACAATAATCCTGAAATTATTGCTAAAGTTTCGGAGGGCTTGGGAGAAGCCATGAAAGGTATAGAAATTTCTAAGATTGAAGCTGCCGCACGGATGCAAGATAGAGGTTGGTAAAAAATACCTAATTAGAATAGAGAGGAGTTGCGAATTAGATTGAAGGTTGGAGTACTATCTCTACAAGGAGCTGTAGAAGAGCATCTAAATATGGTAAGAAAATGTGGTTTTGAAGGGATTAAAGTAAAAACACCAGGAGATTTAGAAAAAGTTGAGAGGTTAATTATCCCTGGTGGTGAGAGCACTACTATTGGTAAATTAGCAAAAATATATGGGTTAGACAAGGCAATTATTAAACGAGGACAGGAAGGAATGCCTATATTTGGTACCTGCGCTGGCATGATTTTATTAGCCAGAGAAATACAAGATAGTAACCAGATAAGGTTTGGCTTAATAGATATTTTAGTAGAAAGGAATGCCTTTGGAAGGCAAGTAGATAGTTTTGAAGCTGATTTAGAAATTAAAGTGTTAACTGGAGAACCTTTTAGAGCAGTATTTATAAGAGCTCCTTATATCAAAAAAACAGGGAGTAAGGTAAAAATTTTAGCTAAACTTGATAGTAAAATTGTAATGGCCCAACAAGACAATATTTTGGTATCAGCTTTCCATCCAGAATTAACTGATGATTTAAGAATACATAAGTATTTTTTAAGTGAAAATTATTAATTAGTTGTTAGTATATTATATCGCGCCCTCTTGATTTTTCCCTCAAATTATACTATAATAACATTGCCACAAAAGAGTAAATTTCTTTTAAAAATTAGCAAGAACCCCTTGACAAGGTTCTGTATCTTTGTTAGTATGTATTCTGTCACTTAAAAAAGATGGGGTTGGGGGGTTACCCCTGACTTACCCCTTGTTCTTTGAAAATCACATAGTACCCAACCAAGTACGGAGAGTTTGATCCTGGCTCAGGATGAACGCTGGCGGCGTGCCTAACACATGCAAGTCGAACGAGAAGCTGACTTCTGATTCCTTCGGGATGATGAAGCCAGCGGAAAGTGGCGAACGGGTGAGTAACGCGTGGGTAATCTACCCTGAAGTGGGGGATAACCCTCCGAAAGGAGGGCTAATACCGCATATGATCTCCAGGAGGAAGTGCCTGGAGATTAAAGGTGGCCTCTGTCTCAAGCTACCGCTTCAGGATGAGCCTGCGTCCTATTAGTTAGTTGGTAGGGTAATGGCCTACCAAGACGACGATGGGTAGCCGGTCTGAGAGGATGTACGGCCACACTGGGACTGAGATACGGCCCAGACTCCTACGGGAGGCAGCAGTGGGGAATATTGCGCAATGGGGGAAACCCTGACGCAGCGACGCCGCGTGGATGATGAAGGCCTTCGGGTTGTAAAGTCCTGTTCTGGGGGAAGAAACCTTAAGGGTCCAATAAACCCTTAAGCTGACGGTACCCCAGGAGAAAGCTCCGGCTAATTATGTGCCAGCAGCCGCGGTAATACATAAGGAGCAAGCGTTGTCCGGAATTATTGGGCGTAAAGAGCTCGTAGGCGGTCTTAAAAGTCAGGTGTTAAATTATCAGGCTCAACCTGATAAAGTCATCTGAAACTCTAAGACTTGAGGATAGGAGAGGAAAGTGGAATTCCCGGTGTAGCGGTGAAATGCGTAGATATCGGGAGGAACACCAGTGGCGAAGGCGGCTTTCTGGCCTATCTCTGACGCTGAGGAGCGAAAGCTAGGGGAGCAAACGGGATTAGATACCCCGGTAGTCCTGGCTGAAACTCAAAGGAATTGACGGGGGCCCGCACAAGCGGTGGAGCATGTGGTTTAATTCGACGCAACGCGAAGAACCTTACCGGGGCTTGACATCTTCCTGCCCCCCTGAGAAATCAGGCCTTCTCCCTTACCGGAGACAGGAAGACAGGTGGTGCATGGTTGTCGTCAGCTCGTGTCGTGAGATGTTGGGTTAAGTCCCACAACGAGCGCAACCCTTGTGCTTAGTTGCTAACTTGTTTTACAAGTGCACTCTAAGCAGACTGCCGCAGATGATGCGGAGGAAGGTGGGGATGACGTCAAATCATCATGCCCCTTACGTCCCGGGCTACACACGTGCTACAATGGTCTGTACAGAGGGTATGGGGTGAAGTCGTAACAAGGTAGCCGTATCGGAAGGTGCGGCTGGATCACCTCCTTTCTAAGGAGTAAAGATGGTCGATCATTCTGGTTGGGTACTTATTGTTCGTATATCGTATGTCGTAAAGAACGAGACACTAAATACGAGATACGAATGGCGAACGATATTTAAGGTCGTATTGTGTGCGCCCAAGATGGTATAAAGTGAGTATCGTTCTTTTAGTTCTTTACTAAATACTAACGACTATTCACTAACAACTAAAGAGAGGGCCTTTAGCTCAGTTGGTTAGAGCGCACGCCTGATAAGCGTGAGGTGCCTGGTTCAACTCCAGGAAGGCCCACCATTTATTCGTATATCGTATGTCGTATATCGTGAAGAAAATAGAATTCAAAGGCAAGAATAGAATCGTATATCATATATCGTGAAGGAGCAAAGGACGAGATACGATATACAAGATACGAACGATGAATTGATACGGGGATGTAGCTCAGCTGGGAGAGCGCCGCCCTTGCACGGCGGAGGTCAGCGGTTCAATCCCGCTCATCTCCATAACGACTAACCTGTTCCTTGAAAACCAAATAGAGTGTATAAGGTAGAAAAGTATCCAACTTAACGATCAAGTCGAAAAGGGTGTACGGTGGATGCCTTGGCACCAGAAGGCGATGAAGGGCGTGGTTAACTGCGATAATCCCTGGGGAGCCGTAAGCAGGCCTTGATCCAGGGGTGCCCGAATGGGGAAACCCACCATAGCAAACCTATGGTATCCTTACCTGAATAAAATAGGGTAAGGAGGCGAGACGGGGGGAACTGAAACATCTAATTACCCCCAGGAAGAGAAAGTAATAACGATTCCCTAAGTAGCGGCGAGCGAAAGGGGAAGAGCCTAAACGGTAAGAGTGTGATAGTCGGTAGACGTTGCTCTTGCCGGGTCGTGGGACCTGATCTGATTCTACTACCGTAAGAATCAAAGAGTTAAAAAGTCTTTTTCTAGCCGAAGTGATATTGGAAAAGTCCACCATAGATGGTGATAGTCCAGTAGGCGAAAGGGAAAGACCTCTTCATCAGGCACCCGAGTATCACGGGATAAGGGAAGCCCTGTGAGAATTTGGGAGGACCACCTCCTAAGGCTAAATACTAACTGGTGACCGATAGTGAACTAGTACCGTGAGGGAAAGGTGAAAAGTACCCCGGAAGGGGAGTGAAATAGTACCTGAAACCGTATACCTACAAGCAGTGGGAGCACTATTTTTTAAGATTTATCTTAAAGATGTGTGACCGCGTGCCTTTTGTAGAATGAGCCGGCGAGTTACGATACCTAGCCAGGTTAAGCAGCAGCTGCTGCGGAGCCGTAGCGAAAGCGAGTCTTAAATAGGGCGTCAAGTTAGGTGGCGTAGACCCGAAACCGGGTGATCTAACCATGGCCAGGGTGAAACAGGTCTAATCACCTGTGGAGGCCCGAACCCACCAGTGTTGAAAAACTGGGGGATGAGCTGTGGTTAGGGGTGAAAGGCCAATCAAACTCGGAGATAGCTGGTTCTCCTCGAAATAGCTTTAGGGCTAGCCTCAAATGTTTTCCTATGGAGGTAGAGCACTGAATGGACTAAGGGCCCTACAAGGTTACTGAACCCAATCAAACTCCGAATGCCATAGGTTTATAGTTTGGGAGTCAGACTGCGGGGGATAAGCTCCGTAGTCAAAAGGGAAACAGCCCAGACCAGCAGCTAAGGTCCCCAAGTGCAAGCTAAGTGTGAAAGGAAGTAGAATTACCGAGACAGCCAGGATGTTGGCTCAGAGGCAGCCATCATTTAAAAAGTGCGTAACAGCTTACTGGTCAAGTGATTCTGCACCGAAAAATGTACGGGGCTATAAGCTTGCCACCGAAGCTCTGGATCCAGAATTTATTCTGGGTGGTAGAGGAGCGTTCCCTTACCGGGTGAAGGATAACCGTAAGGATATCTGGACGGAAGGGAAGTGAGAATGCCGGCATGAGTAACGATAAGGAGAGTGAGAATCTCTCCCGCCGAAAACCTAAGGTTTCCTGGGGAAGGTAAATCCGCCCAGGGTTAGTCGGAACCTAAGCTGAGGCCGAAAGGCGTAGGTGATGGACAACCGGTTAATATTCCGGTACTACCAGATTATCGCTACAAGTGATGGGGGGACGCAGTAGGGTAGGTCAGCACGATAAAAGTTACGTGTCTAAGCCCGCAAGGGAGGAGATAGGAAAATCCGTCTCCTTTTAAAACCCTAAGAGGTGATGGGGAGCTGCTACGGCGGCGAACTGATTGATCCCACACTGCCAAGAAAAGCCTCTAAACAAGATAACCTGGTATCCGTACTAAAACCGACACAGGTAGGTAGGTAGAGAATACCAAGGCGCTCGAGATAACCCTCGTTAAGGAACTCGGCAAAATGACTCCGTAACTTCGGGAGAAGGAGTGCCCCATTAGGGTGACCCAATTTACTTGGTTAGCCTGAAGGGGTTGCAAAGAAACGGCCCAAGCGACTGTTTACTAAAAACACAGGTCTCTGCTAAATCGAAAGATGATGTATAGGGACTGACGCCTGCCCGGTGCTGGAAGGTTAAGGAAGGGGGTTACTCTCACCTCAGGTGAGGGGAAGCTTCTGACCGAAGCCCCAGTAAACGGCGGCCGTAACTATAACGGTCCTAAGGTAGCGAAATTCCTTGTCGGGTAAGTTCCGACCCGCACGAATGGCGTAACGATTTGGG
>LDZU01006133.1_pt1 | contig 27755 bp, 22 predicted proteins | sample 615531 | NCBI WGS metagenome assembly LDZU01 (sample SAMN03408293, study PRJNA278302) | terrestrial metagenome | isolation source: oil reservoir sample SB2 | place: USA: Alaska, North Slope, Schrader Bluff formation | collected 2011-09 | reverse complement strand
TACCAAAGCCACTACCAGAGCAGGAATATTTGCTGGGGGAGATATTGTTCGAGGTTCAGCTACAGTAATTTCTGCGGTAGGAGATGGTAAGGTAGCCGCTCGGGCAATTGATAAATTCTTGTCTTTAGGTAAAAGTTTGAGAAAAAAATAGAAAATATTTAAGATATATTAAAAAAGGAAAATTGCTTACCATGGATCGATCATCATCAACAAAGGCAGCTGAAAGCGGTCTAAGGGTACAGGGAATTTTGATGATGCTTATTGCGGCATTTTGTTTTGCTGTTATGGCTATGTTGATAAAATTTGTATCAGATATCCCCTTAATGGAAATAATATTATTCCGCAATATCCCTATAATGTTAGTAATTCCTTTAATGATACTAGAAAAAGGAATACCTATTTTAGGGAATAACCGGTCTTTATTGTTATTACGAAGCGTCCTTATTATTTTTGCTATGGCCTCTTATTTTTATACTGTTAAAGTTATGCCCTTAACCGATGCTATCACCATTAAAGAATTGGCCCCCTTTTTATCAGTATTTTTTGCAGCTATATTTTTAAAGGAAAAGATAAGTTTAAAATCGGTTTCTATATTTGTTTTTGGTTTTTTGGGGATGTTATTAGTAGTGAAACCGGGAATTCGCGTAGATATTTTCCCGGTATTCATTGGTTTAGGGGGAGCAATACTGACTGCAGTGGGTTATATAATGATACGTTATTTACGTTCAGATGACCATCCCTTAGTAATAGTTAATTACTTTGGATACATTATAGGTTTGACGGCTTTGGGGGTATTATTGTGGCAAAAAAATTTCATCATCCCGGACCTAAAAAGCTTAATTATTTTAATTTTGATAGGAATAGCAGGATTAGGTGGGCAATATTTTCTAACCTTATCATATTATATAGCGCCCCCAAAATTGGTGTCTCTTTATTTATATTCACAAATTATATTTGGTGCTATTTTTGACATTTTTATTTTTAAAAAAGCTCCTGATTTATTTAGCTTATTCGGTGCCTCTTTTATAATTTTAAGCGGATATTTAAATTATAAATTGAAAGCGGAGTAATGCATACTTTGTTTTGTAGTTTTCAGCAAAGTTGTTAAAGAATCCTATTATGATGGTATTTTTTAAAAAAAGGTGAATAGATGATGTCTGACTATCGAGGTGATGATTTTACTAATAAGGATGAGAGATTTATTGGTGGAGAGATTGGTTTTCTCCAGAAATCACTACAGCTCTTTGGTGGATGTCCTTTTCTTATTGATGATAAACATACTTACTCGTTTCTCGAGACCGATAGAATTTCTACTCAGCTTAGCCGTGGACTAAGTCGTCTTGGGATAAGACAGGGAAACAGGATAATCCTATACCTGGAGGGTGGAGCGGAATTTGTTTTCTCTCGCTTAGCATTGCGAAAACTTGGCGCTGTGATAATTCCTTTAAATACTGATTTTAGTGCTCCGAAGATTGAAAAAATTATTGGCGATATTAAGGCAGATTGGATGATAGTTAGTAAAAGACTCCTATGTGTTTTGCAAAAAACAACCCTTCCTGGCTTGTCTGGACGGGTGATTGTTGTTGGCGAAATTCCGTGGGATTTTAAAGGTTTTAAAGTAAAAAGTTTCAAGCAGTTACTCGAAGAAAGGGAATCAGATATACATTTTATAACTACTGACCTTAATAGCGATGCTACAATTTGTTATACTTCAGGTACTACTGGCCCTCCAAAAGGCATAGTATATACACACCGAAATACCCTGGCTGCTGGTAGGTGGATGGCAAAGGCGACAGGGATGCAACCTGGTGATGTGTTGCTTACTGCTATCCCTATGTATGTTTCTTCGAATTTTAATGGCCACTTTCTTGCCAGCTTAATGCAGGGGGTGTCGATAGTCTTATTAAAAAGATTCGATCCGGAAGATGTGCTGGCAAAGATAGAAGCCCACAAGGTAACAATTTTTCATGCCACAGGAAATATGTATGTCAATATCTTAAATAATAAAAATTTCTCTAATTACAATCTCTCTTCTCTGAAAATGGTGACCTGGTCCAATATCTTGCCGAAAGCACTGCAGTTGCAACTGCGTAGGGCTTTTCCCAGCGCGGAAATAATGCAGTTTTACGGTTTTGCTGAGGGGGGACCTGTGGGAACATATATAAAACTTCAAGATCTTTTTCAGAAACCTGGTTCATGTGGCAAGATTGATCCAGGGTTTGCCTGCTTTCGGGTTGTTGATGAAAAGGGGAGCGATGTGTCCCCAGGAGAGATTGGTGAGATTATCTACCAGAGTCCAGGTCTTATGCGAGCATACTATCAGAATCCGCAGGCAACAGAGAAAGCCATTAGAAATGGCTGGTATTATACCGGGGATTTGGGAAGACTTGATCAAGATGGTTTTTTATATATTGTCGGCCGCAACAAGGACATTATCAATTGTGGTGGTGAGAGAGTTTATCCTGTAGAAGTAGAAGAAGTATTATTTAAACATCCCGCAATATTGGACGTAGCCGTACTAGGTGTGACGCATCCTACACTCGGACAGGAGATTAAAGCCTTTGTAGTGCTAAAAGAAGGGTTTCAAGTTACCGTAGAAGAACTTATTGTCCATTGCCAAAAGATGAATTTATCTCCATATAAAATACCTGGTAAAATTGAATTTAGAAAAGCATTACCTAAAAATAGTATGGGGAAGACATTGAAGGGCGAATTAATTTAGACTACTATTAATAGAAGCAGTAGCATTGCGGATTTAAGCCTCCGAGGCATTTATTTAGAAAAATGCTATTAAATTTTATTGAAAAATTTAATGGTGAAGTTAAGAAAGAACAAGAAAAAATAATTTATTGGCAAAATTTGACAAATTTTATAAATAATGATAAAATTTCAAAAAAATTGAATATATTTACAGAAGTGTGCCTAGGGTTCCGTCTAAATTAATTATTAGAGTCTGGACCAAGCGGCGCAAGGTATCAACTTGATACTACACTTTTAGGATAAAAGCCTGAGAGATAGGTTCTGTTAATACAACCATTACCTATTTTTCAGGCTTTTTTTATAAATAAAAGCATTTAATGCTTTAATTAAATGAAGAAAAAATTTATTAATTTTAAAAAAATAATAAGGAATATTGTATGGCTGACTTGGATTATAAAGATTATTTAAAGACATTAAATAAAATAAGCAGAGCTATAGTTTCTGATCTTTATCTTGAGGACATCTTAAAGCTCATCGTGACTCTAACTGCCAACGTGATGAAAGCAAAGGTCTGTAATGTGTGGTTAATAGATGAAAAAAAACAAGAATTTAATATTAAAGCAACACAATCAATGCATCAGGAATATTTAGATAAAAGAACCATAAAATTAAACGAAGGTATTGTAGGGCTAGTAGCCAGAGAAAAAAAACCAAAGATAATTTATGATGTATTAAAAGAGGAACAATATAAAGAAAAAAAACTTGCCAGAAAAGAAGGTTTAGTTTCTATGGCAAGTATCCCTATGATGGTTAGAAATAAAGTTATAGGAGTACTTAATGTATATACCAATAAGCCTTATGAATTTAGTAAAGCGGAAGTTACGCTTTTGAGCACTATTGCCAATCAGGCAGCAGTGGCTATAGAAAAAACTGAGCTAATAGTTAAAACGAAAATAATTCAAGAAGAGTTAGATACGAGAAAAAGAGTAGAAAGGGCAAAAGGTATATTAATGGAAGAAAGGAATCTAAACGAAAGTGAGGCTTTTTCTTTAATTAGAAGAACTAGTATGGATAAACGAATTTCTATGAGAGAGGTCGCTGAAGCTATAATTCTTTCTTATGAAATACGTCAAGTAAAATAATATAAATAAAATACGATATTAACGGTTCGAATTTCTACAAGGGAGTAGAATATACGGCAAAGAAGCCTAATTATTTCCACAAGGCCAAAGAAGTCCTTTTATGACAATGTTTGTCTTAAGAGGGCTTCTTTTTTTTGAACAGGCCTTTGCACTTAAGATAAACAGAAGAAAACAGGAGGTGGTGCGTCTTATTCGGTTCTAAATATTAAATAGAAAAGATAAAAAACATTTTTTATAATTCAAGAAATTTTACTATTATTTAGATAGAAAGGGGATTAACAATGGCGAATCAAATGGATACTCTTGAAATGTTACAAATGAAGTTAGAAAAGGATGCTGATAAAATAGATGCTTTTAAAATGGCACAAATACAGTTAGAAAAAGCTGCCCATAAGATGAATTTGGACTTTAATATTTTATCTCAACTGAAAGAACCAGAAAGAGTATTAATGGTTTCTATTCCAGTAAAGATGGATGATGGAACGGTGAAAGTATTTACTGGTTTTAGATCACAATATAATACTGCTCGAGGACCAGCAAAAGGTGGAGTAAGATACCATCCTGATGTTACTTTAGATGAAGTGAAAGCTCTTTCTGCCTGGATGACCTGGAAATGCGCGGTGGCGGGGATACCCTATGGTGGAGCCAAAGGAGGAGTAATTTGCAATCCAAAAGAAATGTCAGAAGGGGAATTAGAGAGACTTTCCCGGAGATATATCTATGAAATTTCATCTATTATTGGTCCTGAAAAAGATATTCCCGCACCTGATGTATATACAACTCCCCAGGTTATGGGTTGGTATATAGACACCTATAATAAACTTACTGGTAAAGCAAATTATTCCACCATAACTGGGAAACCTTTAGAATTATGGGGTTCGGAAGGAAGAGGAGAAGCAACTGCTCGTGGTTTATCTTATACAGTAGAAGTAGCTGTCAAACAACTAAATATCAACCCTTCAGAGGCAAAAGTAGTAATTCAAGGATATGGTAATGCTGGTTCAATTGCTGCAAAATTACTACACGATCAAGGATATAAAATTATTGCGGTTAGTGATTCAAAAGGTGGGGCTTACAATCCTCAAGGGATCGATCCCTTGCAAATTTTAAGTTATAAGGCTACAACTGGTTCTGTAAGGGGATTTCCAAATACGAAGTTCATCTCTAATGAGGATTTACTGGAATTAGAATGCGATGTTTTAGTACCGGCAGCCTTAGAAGGGGTAATTACCGAGAAGAATGCAAATAATATAAGAGCGAAGATTGTAGCTGAAGCTGCTAATGGGCCTACTACTCCTGAAGCGGATGAAATACTGTTCCATAAAGGAGTTTTTGTAATACCTGATATTTTAGCTAATTCTGGGGGAGTTACTGTATCTTACTTTGAGTGGGTACAAGGTCTTTATGGTTATTTCTGGGACGAAGAAAGAGTAAATAGAAGGTTAAAAAAATTAATGGTAAAGGCCTTTAGTGAAGTATTGAGAGTTGCTCAAAAGGAAAAGACAGACAATCGAACTGCTGCCTACATATATGCTATATCACAAGTAGCGAAAGCAATGAAAGCACGAGGGATTTGGCCCTAATTTATTTATTATTTATTGGTGATTTGGTAAAAAACAATGAAAAACTCAATTAGCGAAGTGGGTGAGGAAAGATGGCAAAAATAGAATTTAGTAATCGAACAAATCTTATAGAACAGGCAGTTTATAAATTTAACCTTCAGGATGTAGCGGAACCAAACCTTTATCGGGAAATATTCCCCTACACAGAGATACCCAGAGTAACCTTTAACCATAGACTTGTTCCGATGTTTGTCCCTGAGGAGATCTGGATTACGGATACTACTTTTAGGGATGGCCAGCAATCCAGGTCTCCCTATAAAGCAGATCAGATAGTAAGAATTTACGATTATTTACATAAACTTGATAATGATTCAGGGCTTATAAGGCAAACGGAATTTTTTATTTATTCTAAAAGTGATAGGGAAGCTGTAGAAAAATGTCTAAGCAAAGGATACAAGTACCCAGAAGTAACCACCTGGATAAGGGCGAAAGAAGAGGATTTTAAATTAGCAAAAAAGATGGGGATAAAAGAGACCGGCATATTAGTCCCTTGTTCTGATTATCATATATTTAAAAAGCTTAACCTTACTCGGGCAAAGGCCGTAGAATTATATATTTCTGTTGTCAAATTAGCTTTGGAAAACGGAGTGATCCCCCGATGTCATTTTGAAGATATTACTCGGGCTGATTTTTATGGGTTTGTAGTTCCCTTTGCCAATGAGCTTATGAAACTTTCCCAACAGGCGAAAATTCCTATCAAAATTAGAGCTTGTGATACTTTAGGTTTAGGTGTTTCTTATCCAGGAGCTGCTTTGCCTCGATGTGTGCAAGGTATTATATATGGGCTTAGGCATTATGCTGAAGTGCCTTCAGAATGGCTCGAGTGGCACGGACACAATGATTTTTATAAAGTTGTAACCAATTCTACTACGGCTTGGCTTTATGGAGCTTCTTCAGTAAATACGTCTCTTTTAGGAATAGGTGAAAGAACGGGAAACTGTCCTCTGGAAGCAATGGTTATTGAATATGCTCAACTTAGAGGAACTTTAAAAAATGTAAAATTGGAAGTAATAACTGATATAGCTAATTATTTCGAAAAAGAAGTCAAATATAAAATTCCATCTCGAACTCCTTTCGTAGGGAAAAATTTTAATAAAACCCGGGCAGGGATTCATGCTGATGGGGTACTAAAATATGAAGAAGTTTATAATATTTTCGATACAGAAAAATTTTTAAAAAGACCGTTGAAAGTATCAGTTGGTGCGCATTCAGGTCTGGCAGGAATTGCTTTTTGGGTAAATAATTATTTTAAGCTTGAAGGTGACAGAAAAATAGATAAAAGAGACTCAAGAATTTCAAAGATAAAAGAATACATAGATAGAGAATATGCCAAAGGCAGGGTGACAAGTTTTAGCGATGAAGAATTAGAATCTCTAGTAACCTTATTTTTTGAAAGAGGAGTATGGGGCGAAGGAGAAGTACCTGGTTTTGATTCGGCGGAACCATAAGGAAAGAGGAGGTTTTTTAATTATGCAATTAACAGTTACACAAAAGATAATAAATAAGCATTTGATAAATGGGGAGATGATTCCAGGGAGAGAGATTGCAATAAGTATTGACCAGACACTCACTCAGGATTCAACCGGAACTATGACCTATCTTGAACTTGAGGCTTTAGGCATTGATAAGATAAAGACTAAAAAATCAATAGCTTATATTGATCACAATATGCTGCAAACAGGGGCTGAAAACGCTGATGATCATATTTATATTCAAACAGTAACCAGTAAGTACGGAATATTTTTTTCAAAACCAGGTAATGGGATATGCCATCAAGTTCATTTAGAGAGATTTGCTGTTCCAGGGCAGACCCTTTTAGGTTCGGATAGCCATACGCCGACAGCTGGGGCGGTAGGGATGTTAGCTATAGGTGCAGGAGGGATGGATGTTGCTGTAGCTATGGGTAGTGGAGAATATTATATGACTTTGCCAAAAATTGTAAAAGTAGAACTCAAAGGGCAATTAAAACCTTGGGTATCTGCAAAGGATATCATACTTGAACTTTTAAAAAGACTGACTGTTAAAGGTGGAATAGGAAAGATATTTGAATATTCTGGTGAGGGTATCAAAGAGCTGTCTGTCCCTCAGAGGGCAACAATTGCTAATATGGGAGCAGAATCGGGGGCGTTAACTTCTATATTTCCGAGTGACGAAATAACCTTAAATTTTTTAAAGGCCCAAGGCAGAGAAAATGAATTTTCAAAAATAGAAGCAGATAAAGGAGCAATTTATGATGAGGAGATAGAAATAAACCTTTATCAATTAGAGCCCTTAGTAGCCTGTCCTCATAGCCCAGATAGGGTAGTACCAGTATCTTCTTTAAGAGGGCTTAGAGTTGATCAAGTGGTTATAGGCAGTTGCACAAATTCTTCATATAGTGATTTAATGAAAGTAGCGAAAATTCTTAAGGATAAAACCATTGCTAAACACGTTTCTTTGGCCATAGCACCAGGGTCAAAACAAGTTTTGTCTATGCTTGCTAAAAATGGAGCTCTAGCAACACTAATTGAGTCAGGTGCAAGGATTCTTGAATGTGCTTGTGGTCCCTGTATTGGTATGGGTCAATCACCTTCCACAAATGGTGTGTCTTTAAGGACCTTTAATCGCAATTTTGAAGGGAGGTCTGGTACATTTTCAGCAAAAATCTATTTGGTTAGTCCCGAGGTTGCTGCAGTATCAGCCATTAACGGCTATTTGAGTGATCCAAGGGAATTAGGGAAGCCTCCTTTAGTTAAAGAACCAGAGCTATTCTTAGTAAATGATAATTTAATTATACCACCAACTAATAATCTTGATGAAATAAAAATAATAAAGGGGCCTAATATAAAACCGTTTCCATTAGGCAAGCCTTTAAGCTCAAAGATTCAGGGGAAAGTTTTAATAAAGCTGGGGGATAATATTACAACTGACCATATTATGCCATCGAATGCTAAATTACTCCCTTATAGATCAAACATTCCTTATCTTTCTAATTATTGTCTGACTCCTTGTGATAAAGATTTCCCCGAGAAGGCTAAGAAAAATAGAGGAGGTTTTATAGTTGGGGGTATTAATTATGGACAAGGTTCAAGTAGAGAACATGCCGCCCTTGTTCCTTTGTATCTTGGGATAAAAGTAGTTTTAGCAAAGTCATTTGCCAGGATACATAAGGCAAATCTTATTAATAGTGGGATAATCCCCTTAGCTTTTAAAAATTTAGAAGATTATGACTATGTTGAGGAAGGAGATGAACTTTTGATTGAAGATGTCATTTCCCAGGTCAAGGGTAAAACAATTAATGTTATAAATATGACTAAGGACAAAGAATATAAGATGATTTTAGATATTACTCCCCGACAGAGAGAGATAATAATTCAAGGAGGTCTTTTGAATTTAATAAGATTGAAAAAATAAAAGAGTAATTTAATTGTAGTTGAAATATTAAAAAAGAAAAAGGAAAAACTTAAAGTTAAATTCGTATCTAATAACTCGTATATCGTTAAGATAGTTAACAAGTTTACCCGTTACCTGGTTCAAGAATATAAAACTTTTACTTAACTGATTAATTCTTATTATTCAACCGAGAACTTGTTTTTGAAATTAACGATTAGAATTAACTGACTAACTGGCAAACGGGGTAACTAGGAAACTATACGCATACTATATACTATGACTGATTAACTAATTTAATGGCAGGAGGTGACTTAATTGACTTATAATATCACCTTAATTCCGGGGGATGGGATTGGTCCGCAAGTTACCGAAGCGGCTAAAATGGTTTTGGAGGTAAGCGGAGTAAATATTAACTGGGAAGTTGTAGAAGCTGGACAAAAGGCCATTCAAAAATATGGCACACCTCTTCCTGATTTTGTGATAGATAGTATCAAAAGAAATAGAGTGGCATTAAAAGGACCGGTTACAACACCTATAGGGACAGGTTTCAGAAGTATTAATGTAGCATTAAGACAAGCGTTAAACTTATATGCAAATGTTAGACCTGTAAAGTCATATAAAGGTATATCATCAAGATATGATGGTATTGATTTGATAATAGTTAGAGAAAATACAGAAGATCTTTATGCTGGAATAGAGCATAAAATAGGAGAAGATGCAGCTGAGAGTATAAAAATAATAACTAGAAAGGCGAGCGAAAGGATTGCAAAGTTTGCTTTTGAACTGGCCAAGAAAGGAGAGAGGAGAAAAGTTACAGCAGTTCACAAGGCAAATATAATGAAATATACAGACGGACTTTTTTTAGATTGTGTTAGAAAAGTGTCTCAAGAATACCCTAAGATAATTTTTGAAAATGTGATAGTTGATGCAATGAGTATGAAGCTGGTTCAAACACCTCAAGATTATGAGGTTTTGGTTATGCCAAATCTTTATGGAGATATACTCTCCGATTTAGCTGCAGGGTTGGTTGGTGGATTAGGGATAGTGCCGGGAGCTAATATAGGGGAGATGGAAGCTGTATTCGAGCCCGTACATGGATCTGCTCCTGAGTTAGACCCAAATATGGGTAATCCGACAGCGGCAATTTTGTCAGGAGTTATGATGTTAAGATATTTAGGCGAAAGTAAGGCAGCAGATAAGGTAGAAAAAGCTGTAGAAAAAGTGTTAGAAGAAGGAAGATATTTAACTTGTGATATCGGTGGTAATACCAGGACATTAGAATATGCTGAAGCCATTATAGATGCTTTAGAATGAGGGTAAAATGGTTGTTCAGTTATTTTTCTTGACATACAATATGTTTTAATATATTATAATCTTCAAATTACGGGAGTATGCCTAAGATTCTGTCTTATCAAGTTAAGATTAAAGCCTGGACCAAGTGGTATAAAACGCTAATAGTAGTATTGGTGTTACACCTTGGGTATAAAAGACCCCAGCGGATAGGCCCCTTTTGTTTTAATTAACGAAATGGATTTATTTGTTGGGGGTTTTTATAAACGTGAAATAAAAAATTAAAAGTAGGTGAAAAATATGCGGAGTGATGTAATAAAAAAGGGTTTGGCGAGAGCCCCTCATCGTTCTCTGCTTAAAGCATTAGGAATAACCGATGAGGAGATGAAGAAACCCTTCATTGGAGTTGCTCAGGCAGCTAATGAAGTAATTCCGGGACATCTTCATCTGAAGAATATTGCTCAGGCAGTAAAAGATGGGATAAGAATGGCTGGAGGTGTGCCCTTTGAATTTTCCACTATCGGAATTTGTGATGGTCTGGCTATGAATCACGAAGGGATGAAGTATTCCTTGCCTAGTAGAGAATTAATTGCTGATTCTATTGAGGTTATGGCTAAGGCACATGCCTTTGACGCATTGGTATTAGTTCCTAATTGTGACAAGATTGTCCCTGGGATGATTATGGGGGCCTTAAGAGTTAATATACCTACTATCTTAGTAAGCGGTGGTCCTATGCTGGCTGGATTTCACCAGGGAAAGAACATTGCCTTGAGTAATGTCTTTGAAGCAGTAGGAAAGTTTCAGACAAATTCTATAAGTGAGCAAGAATTAAAAGAAGTAGAAGATTGTGCTTGTCCGGGAATTGGTTCTTGTGCTGGTCTATATACCGCCAATTCTATGAATATCTGGGCTGAGGCGGCAGGGATAGCTCTTCCTGGTAATGGTACTATTCCTGCTGTTGATGCCCGCAGAATAAGGTTAGCCAAACATGCAGGAATGAAAATTATGGAATTGTTTAAAAAAGATGTTAAATTTTTGGATATCCTTACCAAAGAGGCTATAGAAAATGCGATTACAGTAGAGATGGCTTTAGGTGGTTCATCTAATACTATGCTCCATTCTTTAGCTATTGCCTTTGAAGCAGGTATCCCTTTGACTATAGATGATTGCAACAGGATTAGTGAAAAAGTACCTCAACTTTGTAGTTTATCTCCTGCTGGGAGATATCATATTCAAGATTTAGATAGAGCCGGAGGAGTTTTTGCTTTAATTAAAGAATTAAGTAAAAAGAGGATAATTAATTTACAGGCAATTAGCGTAAATGGTAAAAATATTAGGGAAAATATTACTGACGCCAAAATATTAGATAATGAGGTAATACGTAATCTGGAAAATCCTTATAATTCAGAAGGCGGTATTATCTTCTTAAAAGGTAATTTGGCTCCCCAGGGGGCAGTAGTGAAGAAATCAGCAGTTCACCCAGATATGCTAAGACACGAGGGTCCAGCCAGAGTATTTGAATCAGAAGAGGAAAGTACTAAAGCCATTTTAGAAGGCAAAATTAAGAAAGGAGATGTCATAGTAATCCGTTATGAAGGGCCGAAAGGCGGTCCTGGGATGAGGGAGATGTTAACTCCCACATCGGCTATTGCTGGTATGGGGTTAGATAAAGATGTGGCTTTGATTACCGATGGTCGTTTTTCCGGTGCTACCCGGGGAGCTTCTATTGGGCACATATCTCCAGAAGCAGCGGTGGGAGGACCTATAGCCATTGTAGAAAACGGAGATTTTATCAAAATTGATATCCCGCAAAAGAGATTAGACCTAAAGTTAGAAGAAAAAGAGATAAAGAAGAGATTAAGTGAATTGAAATTGCCTTCTTCTAAAATAAAATCAGGGTATTTAAAATATTATACTAATTTTGTGGGACCTGCAGATAAAGGAGCAGTGAGGAGTATTTAATAATGACAGAAAAGAGGAAGCTCCGATGGCAGAAGAAAATGTAAAGGTATTTAGAAAACGAACTAATATATACTTGACACTTATTTTTTTCTTGACATTTAGAATTAATTGTAGTATAGTTTTTTACAATAAATAAAAAATAAAACTTTGGAAGGAAAAGTAGGCTAACTGAATTGCTAAAGAGAGCCAATGGGTGGTGTGAATTGGCAGCATAAGTTTGTCGAAGATCTCGCCTTCAATATTTTAGGCACAGGTGAACTTTTAATGGAGTAACTTGTGACGTTTGTAAAAGCGTTATCTATTATAGCCAACGAGGATAAGGATAATAAGAAGTAAATATTATCTTTGTCGAAGTAGGGTGGTACCACGAACAACTTTCGTCCCTATTTTAGTCTTTATGGACTAAGGTAAAGACGAAAGTTTTTTGTTTTTTTTGGGAGTATGCCTAGGGTTCCGTCTAATTAATCAGGATTGGAGTCTGGACCAAGTGGCATAAAACACCAATATTAGAAGTATCGGTGTTACACCGTGGGTATAAAAGACCCCAGCGGATAGGTCCCTTTTGTTTTAATTAACAAGATGGATTTATTTGTTGGGGTCTTCTTATATATAAAAGTAAAATAGAATATGAAAAATGGATAGACAATTTATTAAATTATAAAAGAAAGGAGATGAATAAAATGAAGTTGAGTGGAGCAAAAATTGTGATTGAATGTCTTAAAAAAGAGGGAGTAAAGATAATTTTTGGCTATCCCGGTGGGGCTATAATGCCTGTATATGATGTTCTTTATAGTGAACCTTCTATCAGACATATTCTAACCAGACATGAGCAAGGAGCAGCTCATGCTGCTGATGGATATGCTCGGGCTACTGGTAGAGTGGGAGTGTGTATTGCTACTTCTGGACCTGGAGCTACTAATCTGGTAACTGGTTTGGCTAATGCTTATCTTGATTCTGTTCCTTTGGTTGCCTTTACTGGACAAGTTCCTACTCACTTAATCGGAACAGATGCCTTCCAAGAAGTATATAGCAGTGGAATTACCTCTTCCATTACCAAAAACAATTATGTAGTAAGAAAGGTAGAAGACTTAGCTGATATTATAAAACAGGCTTTTTATATTGCTAAAACAGGTAGACCGGGACCAGTCTTAGTAGATTTACCCAAAGATATTCAATTAGCTCAGACCAATTTTGAGTATCCTAAGAAAGTTAATGTTATAGGTTACAACCCTACCTATAATGGACATATCAAACAGATCAAGGTGGCGGCGCAAAACATAGCTGAGGCAAAGAGACCGATTATCCTTGCAGGGGGAGGAGTAATTATTTCTGATGCCTCTTCTGAGTTGAGAGATTTAGCTCTTAAGACTAATATCCCAGTTACTACTACTTTAATGGGATTAGGTTCTTTTCCGGAAACCCATCCCCTTTCTTTAGGAATGTTGGGTATGCATGGTACACCTTATGCAAATTATGCTATCAGTGTTGCGGATCTGATTATCGCTTTAGGAGCAAGGTTTGATGATAGGATTACTGGAAAATTAGCTGATTTTGGTTCACAGGCTAAAGTGATTCATATAGATATTGACCCGGCTGAAATCGGGAAGAATGTCTCGGCTGATATCCCCATTGTAGGAGATCTTAAAAAAGTGTTAAAAAGGTTAAATGAGGTTGTTGATAAAAAAGAAAATATGGAATGGTTAGAAACAATAGAAGATTGGAAAAGAAAGTATCCCCTGAAATATGATAATAACGAAGAATTAAAACCGCAATTTGTTATAGAAAAGGTTTATGAAATTACCAAGGGTAAGGCAGTGATAGTTACTGATGTAGGGCAACATCAGATGTGGGCTGCCCAGTATTATCAATATACTACACCCCGCACCTTTATCTCTTCAGCGGGGTTAGGAACAATGGGTTATGGTCTTCCGGCAGCTATTGGAGCAAAAATTGGTTGTCCTGAGAAAAAAGTAGTTTGTATTTCGGGAGATGGTAGTTTTCAGATGAATCTGCAAGAGTTAGCTACCGCGATTGGCCATAATCTTAATATTATTGTAATTATTATAAATAATAGTTATCTCGGGATGGTACGACAGTGGCAAGAATTATTTTTTGATAAGAGATATGCTGCGACCAATTTGGTTGGTAACCCAGATTTTGTAAAATTAGTGGAGGCCTATGGGGGAACCGCAATTAGGGTAAGCAAGAAACAAGAGCTGTATCCTGCATTAACCGAAGCTCTCTCTTTAAATAAATTTGTTTTAATTGATTGCCTTGTTCCTGGGGAGGAGAATGTCTTTCCTATGGTGCCTCCTGGCTCATCTGTATCTGAAATGTTAGGAGTTGATTAATTATGAGACATACTATTGCGGTATTGGTAAAGGACTATCCAGGTATCCTGGCGAAAGTAGCAAGTTTATTTACTCGACGAGGTTTTAATATTGAAAGTCTTGCTGTTGGGCATACAGAGAAGACCGGTATTTCCAGAATGACTATTGTAGTCGAAGGGGATGAAAGAGTTTTGGAGCAGATAACCAAGCAACTTAATAAATTAATCGATGTTATTAAAGTTAGAGATCTTCAGTTCCAAAATTCAGTTGAAAGGGAATTGGCTTTAATTAAGGTAAATACTAATTCTTTACCCATTCGTTCAGAGATAATACAAATGGTAGACATCTTTAGAGCTAAGATAATCGATGTAAACAATCAAATTATGACTATTGAAACTACCGGTACAGAGGATAAAGTGAATGCTCTAATAGAATTGTTAAGGCCTTTCGGTTTAAAAGAGGTGGTTCGGACTGGGAAAATTGCTCTTTCCAGAGGGAGTAGAGACATATCTACTTCGAAGAAACAAGATGAATAGAAATTTTTTATTAAAATATAAAGAATAGTATAATTAAGAGTATGATTCCATAATAATTTTTAAGTTTTAACAAAATAATGCCAAAATAAAAAGGAGGATTAGAAAGATGGCAAAGATTTATTATGACCAGGATGTAAAGAAAGAATACTTAGAAGGAAAGACTGTGGCAGTTATTGGCTATGGAAGTCAAGGAAGAGCACAAGCTCTTAACTTGCATAATAGCGGAATAAAAGTAGTAGTAGGTCTGCGTGAAGGGAGTAAATCATTTAATTTGGTAGAAAAAGATGGATTAAAGGTAATGAGCATTTCTGAAGCGGCTAAGGTTGGTGATATTGTTCAAATATTGATTCCAGATGAAGTTCAAGCTAAGGTCTATTGCCAAAAAGGAATTGAAGAGAATTTAAAAGAAGGCAATGTCTTAATGTTTTCTCATGGGTTTAATATCCATTTTGGTCAGATAGTTCCTCCTCAGAATGTGGATGTAATTATGGTGGCTCCCAAGGGCCCTGGTCGCCTGGTAAGAGAGATGTATCTTCAAGGTAAAGGTGTCCCTAATTTAATAGCCATATATCAGGATTACTCAGGTAAGGCGAAAGAGATTGGTTTAGCCTATTCGCAAGCCATTGGAGGAACCAGGGCAGGGACCATTGAAACCACATTCAAAGAAGAGACTGAAACTGATCTATTTGGTGAACAAACAGTACTTTGTGGTGGCGTTACTGCTTTAATCCAGGCAGGTTTTGATATCTTAGTAGAAGCAGGGTATCAACCAGAAATTGCCTATTTTGAATGTCTTAATGAATTAAAATTAATAGTTGATTTAATCTATAAGGGTGGAATTACTTATATGCGCGATAATGTTAGTAATACTGCCGAATACGGGGATTTAAAGGTGGGAAAAAGAATAATCAATGAAGAAACCCGTAAAGAAATGAAGAAAGTATTAACAGAAATACAGAATGGAGAATTTGCTAAAGATTGGATTCTGGAGAATCAAGCAGGAAGGCCTTATTATAGGGCAATGCGGAACAAAGAGGCAAATTATTTAATTGAAAAAGTAGGAAAAGAGTTACGCAGTATGATGCCCTGGATAGAAGAATAGTATTGCGTATTGAGTATCGAGTATTGCGTTAAGATGGCTAGCCAGCTAGCCAGTTTATCGGTTGCCCGGTTTAAGAATTAAAAATATTTTGGTTAAATGTATCAGTTATTAACTCTCATAATTTAAATTTAGAATTTGTATTTAAAATTAATTATTAGAATTAACTGGTTAACTGGCAAACAGGGCAACTGGGTGACTATTTACGCAATACGATATGCTGACTACTAATTTAATTGGTGGATTGGCAATTGGCCGATTGATAAATTAACAAACGAGGTAAGGAAATTGAAAAATAGAGTTGCATTTCAGGGAGAAAGAGGAGCTTTTAGTGAGATTGCGGCGATTAAATATTTTGGACCTTTTATTAAACCTGTACTTTGCAAGACTTTTGGGGAAATATTCTGGAAGGTAAATAACAAAGAGGCTGATTACGGTATTTTACCAATAGAAAATTCTCAGACCGGTGGGATAAATGAAGCGCATGACCTTCTATTACACGAGAAATTATTTGCTGTGGGAGAAGTAAAGTTAAAGGTCGAGCATTGTTTAATAACCAAAGATGAGATTGATTTTAAATTAATTGAGAAAGTGTATTCTCATCCCCAGGCCCTGGCTCAATGTGAAGGTTTTTTATCAAAAAATTTACCCCATTGTCAGATAATCCCGGTATATGATACAGCTGGAAGTGTAAAAATGATTAAAGGTTTAAAGGAAAGTAATGTTGCTGCTATTGCTAGTAATTGGGCAGCAGAACTTTATGTCTTAAAAATAATAAAAAAGGGGATACAGGATAATAAACATAACTATACTCGTTTTTTAGTGTTATCTCCTGAAGTATCTACTGATCCTAAGTGTAATAAGACTTCTATTATTTTTGCAGTAGTAAGTAGACCAGGGGCACTTTATAAATGTCTTAAAGAGTTTGCACTACGAGATATTAACTTAACTCGATTAGAATCACGACCCAGTAAACAGAAACCCTGGGAATATATTTTTTATACAGATTTTGAAAAAGGTTTATTTGAACAGAGCGCTCAGGAAACTTTAGAGCAATTAAAGAAACATACTACCTTTGTTAAAGTAATTGGGACCTACTATTCTGAAATGGAATAAAATATTTAAAAGAAGGATTATGAAAAAACTTTGGGTAATTAGTCACTTTTTCTTTAGACTTCTTCTTAGAAAATTAGAAAAGATTAGTAAAAAATTAAATTTATTAAAAAGAAGGAGAGAGAATGATGGAAGATAGAATAATAATTTTTGATACCACTCTTCGAGATGGGGAACAATGTCCTGGGGCATCTCTTAATACCTATGAAAAGTTAGAAGTAGCTAAACATTTAGAAAAACTTAATGTAGATGTGATCGAAGCTGGATTTCCCATTGCTTCCCCTGGTGACTTTGAAGGAGTAAAATTAATAGCTCAAACCATTAGAGGATGTACGATTGCAGGTTTAGCTCGTGCGGTGAAAAAAGATATTGAACAAGCCTGGGAGGCGGTAAAATATTCTGAGAGACCACGAATCCATACCTTTATAGCGACTTCTCCCATTCATATGAAAAGTAAACTACAACTTACTCCAGAACAAGTTTTAGAGCAAGCAGTGGAAGCAGTTAAATATGCTAGCAAACTTTGTCCAGAAGTTGAGTTCTCAGCAGAAGATGCAAGCAGGAGTGAAAAAGAATTTTTGTACAGAATTTTTGAAGAAGTAATCAAAGTTGGTGCTACTATAATAAATATACCTGATACAGTGGGATATGCCCAACCGGAAGAATTTGGTAGACTGATAAAAGATATTAAAGGAAATGTTCCTAATATTGAAAAAGCAATTATTAGCGTGCATTGCCATAATGATTTAGGGTTGGCAGTGGCTAATTCTTTAGAGGCTATAAAAAATGGGGCTACTCAGGTAGAGTGCACTATAAATGGGATTGGAGAGAGGGCAGGTAATGCTTCTTTAGAAGAAATTGTGATGGCTTTAAAGACCAGAAATGATGTCTATCAAAAGGTTACCCAAATCAATACTACTCAGATATATCCTATTAGTAGATTAGTGAGCAAATTAACTGGGTTTACAGTTCAGCCTAATAAAGCAATAGTGGGGAAGAATGCCTTTGCCCATGAAGCAGGAATTCACCAGGATGGGATTTTAAAAGAACGCACTACTTATGAAATTATGACTCCTCAGTCAATAGGTCTGGAGAAAAGTAGTTTAGTCCTGGGAAAACACTCAGGAAGGAATGCCCTTAAAAATAGATTGGAAGAAATGGGCTATGATTTAGACAAAGAGAAATTAAATGAAGTGTTTGAAAGATTTAAAATAGTAGCGGATAAAAAGAAGGAAATTTTTATTGAAGATTTGGAAGCTATTGTTTCCGAAGAGGTAATGGGTCAAATTCCTGAGGTCTTTAAATTAGAGTATTTTCATGTTAATACTGGCAATAGAACTTTGCCAACCGCCACAATTAGATTATTATATCAAAATAAACAACATTTAGAAGATGCAGCCTGTGGAGATGGTCCGGTAGATGCATCGTTTAGGGCAATAGATCGAATTACTAAATTGAAATTAAAATTGATAGATTACAATGTGCAGGCTTTAACCAGAGGAAAGGATGCCCAGGGAGAGGCTATTGTGAAGATAAAGGACGAAAAAGGGAATGTCTTTACAGGTAGGAGTACAAGTACTGATACTTTAGAGGCAAGCATCCAGGCTTATCTTAATGCTATAAATAGAATGGTTAGTAATTCAGTTTCAACTGCTCATTGTTAGTTGGTTAGTATAGTCGATAGTGAATAGTCGTTAGTCGTTAATAGGGGATAGGTTAAGCAAAAACAGGGGAAACTTATCGCTGAATTAATGTAGGGGTTCGATTTATTGAACCGTTTTGGATCGAATAAATTCGATTCCTATACTAGATTCGTGGCAATAACGTAAGATAACATAAACTGTAGACTTAAAACCGATTTTTACCTAAAAACCACTTTAGTATTTTGTATTTAAAACTAACGAATAAATAAAGGGTGTGATTTAAAAAGTGACTAAAAGAATAGAAATAATGGATACTACTCTAAGGGATGGAGAGCAGATGAAGGGGGTAAGTTATTCCCCTTCAGAAAAATTAGCTCTTGCCCAAATTTTATTAGGAGATGTAAAAGTAGATCGGATTGAAATTGCTAGTACTAAAGTAAGTAAAGGTGAAGAACATTCAGTAGCTAAGATACTTGAGTGGGCTGAAAAGGCTAACTGTGCTGGAAGAATAGAGGTTTTAGGCTTTGTAGATAAGACTGAATCGGTCGATTGGATTTACAATTTGGGTGGGAAAGTAATAAATATTCTTGCCAAAGGCTCGATTAATCACTTAACTAAACAGTTGAGAAAAACTAAAGAACAACATCTTCAGGACATAAAGAAGACCGTTAAGTATGCTAATCAAAAAGGGATTACCTGTAATATTTATTTTGAAGATTGGTCAAATGGGATGCTTTATTCTAAAGATTATTTTTATTATCTATTAGATAATCTTAAAAATGAACAAATAAAACGATTCATGTTGCCGGATACGCTCGGAATTCTTTATCCGTCTCAAGTTTTTCAATTTATTAAAGAAATAATATCAGTATATCCTAGACTTCATTTTGATTTTCACGCTCACAATGATTACGGCTTAGCTACTGCAAATACTTTAGCGGCAGTAGAAGCGGGGGTAAAAGGAATACATTGTACAGTTAATGGAATGGGAGAACGAGCCGGTAACTCTTCTTTGGATGAGGTAATTGTGGGGCTTCATGATTTTTTAAAAATAAAAACAGGAATAAAAGAAAAACAATTAGTTTATGCTAGCAAAACAGTTGAATCCTTTACTGGTTATCGAATAGCTTTTAATAAACCTATATGTGGTTCTAATGTCTTCACTCAAACAGCAGGGATTCATGCAGATGGTGATAGAAAGGGGAATCTTTACAATAGTAAACTATCACCTGATCGATTTAGGCGTAAAAGACAATATTCTTTAGGTAAATTAAGTGGAAAATCTAATTTAGAATATAACTTAGAAGAAATTGGGATTAAGCTAAACAAGAAGCAAAAGAAACTTGTTCTAGAAAGGATTATTGAACTTGCTGATAGAAAAGAAATTATTTCAGCAGGAGATTTACCTTATATTATTTCAGATGTTCTAGAAACACCACAAAAAAAATATTTTGAACTAAAATCATGTAATATAATTACCAGTACAGAATTGAAATCTACTGCTATAATTAAATTGCTTTACCGAAAGGGTGAACAAAATAAAAAGTTGGAATTAGAGGAAATTGCTCAAGGGGATGGAGGATACGATGCCTTTATGAATACTATTAGGAAGATTGCCAAAAAAATAGATTATCCCCTACCAAGTCTTTTAGATTATACTGTTAGCATACCTCCAGGAGGGAAGACAGATGCTTTGGTACAATGTGTTATTACTTGGGAGATGGCAAACAAAAAAATATTTATTACCAAAGGAATTAATCCTGATCAGGTATTAGCTGCCATAGAAGCAACTGAGAAAATGTTAAATCTAATTGCTTTACAGAAAGAATATAATGGTAATTCGAATGTAAAAAAAGAACTGTAAAGATAGTAAAATATGTAGAGGGGGGGGTTAAGAGGAAGTTTACTCCCCTGACAATCTTGTTCATTATTCAACATTATAATTGTTTGGGGGACTATTTTTATGACTATAAAGAAAACTTATGAGGAAATAAATAAAAAAATTAAAAAAGGCGAAGCTGTAGTGGTAACTGCAGAAGAAATTATTCCTATAGTTGAAGAAAAGGGTGTAGAAAAAGCTGCAGAAGAAATTGATGTGGTTACTACTGGTACTTTTGGACCAATGTGTTCTTCGGGAGCAATAATAAATTTTGGGCATAGCGATCCTCCCATTAGAATGCAAAAGGTATGGTTAAATGATGTGGAGGCTTATGCAGGATTAGCAGCAGTAGATGCTTATATAGGAGCTACTCAAATTTCTGAGAGTAGGGGGATGGAATATGGGGGAGCTCACGTAATTGAAGATTTGATTTCTGGGAGAGAGATTAAATTAAGAGCTCTATCTAACGGTACTGATTGTTATCCGCGACGGGAAATAGAGACTCATATTACTAAAGAGAGTATAAATCAGGCAGTTTTATTTAATCCTCGTAATAGTTATCAAAATTATAATGTTGCGATTAATACTTCTGACCGAAAAATATATACTTATATGGGAATATTACTCCCCAAAATGGGTAATGCAAATTACTGCACTAGTGGTCAATTGAGCCCTTTACTTAATGACCCGAAATTTATAACTATTGGCGTTGGAACTCGTATCTTTTTAGGGGGAGCACAAGGTTATGTTGTTTGGGAAGGGACACAGTTTTGTCCTATGTCTTTGAAAACAGATGATGGAAAAACAGTTTACAGAGGAGGCACTTTAGCGGTAATTGGGGATTTAAAAGAGATGAGCCCAGACTATATTCGGGCAGCAATTTTTAAAGGATATGGAGTGAGTTTATTAGTGGGCATAGGTGTTCCCATCCCTATCTTAAATAGTGAGGTGATGAAATATGTTGCAGTGAAAGATGAGGATATATATACTGAGATAGTTGATTATAGTTTTCCTCGTTTAAATAGACCTTCTTTAGGCTGGGTTAATTATAAACAATTGAGAGAGGGGAGGATTAGAGTTCGAGGGAAAGATGTCCCTACCTCTCCTCTTTCCAGTTATGCAAAAGCCCGGGAAATTGCCCAGAAATTAAAGGAAAAGATATTAAAAGGTGAGTTTTTATTACAAGAACCCATCCAAAAATTTCCTAAAGAAAGAGAATTTAAGCCTTTATTAGAAATTCGATAGAAATAGTTAAGTGATTACAACCCCAAAAGTAAATAAATTTGTTAATTTGGATTCCCTCTTTCGCGGGAATGACAAAGCAGTAATGTAGGGGCACGATGTATCGTGCCCACACATTATAACTATAACCAAAAAGTCATAATTTACTGTAACATTATCTGCAAGGCACTATATGTATAATTTGTTAAAAATATTTTTTGGCTTTTTAGGAAATAACCATAGTATATTTGGAAATTAAAATCTCTAAAATAATAAGTTTAAAGGGATGATTTAAATGTTGAAAAAGAAAGTGATATTTACTTTCTCTTCTGAAAACGTAGAAAGACCAGTAACCTATCAACTGATAAAAAAGTACGACCTATGGGTAAATATTTTGCAGGCAAAATTTAAGCCAAGTTTAGGGGGAAAGTTAGTTTTAGAACTTAAAGGGGATGAAAAGCAGATAAAAGAAGGGTTAGACTTTGTCAGACAAATAGGTGTGCAAGTTGAACTTTTGGAGCAAGAGGTATTATGGGATGAGAAGAAATGTGTTGATTGTGGGGCTTGTGTTTCTATCTGCTCGACCGGAGTGTTGTCCTTAGATAAAGTAACTTATAAATTGAAATTCGATTATGAGAAATGCATAGTCTGTGGTAACTGTGTAGAGGCTTGTCCATTAGGGGCAATCAAAGTTACCTTTTGAAGTAACCCCTACCCAAACTCTCCCCTTCAAGGGGGATGGCAGGGAGGGGGTAGTAACTTGAATAAGAATGGTAGAAAGGGGAAGCAATGATTTTTCCACTGACTAATAAAATAGAATATAAAGAAAGGGTTTATCGTAATTTAATTAAAGACAAAGACCTAGTCTCTTTTCAAGTAAAAGAAGCAGAAAGTGATTTGTATATAAGGGTAAATCAAGATTTAAGTTTCTATGCCCAACAAGTTTTGGTAAAATTTAGAAGGCAGATAGAAAATTATATTAATAGTTACCCTTTATTTAAAAATACTCTTTTACCATATCCGCAAGATGCTAATGCCCCTAAAATAATTAAATCTATGATTGAAGCCGCAAGCCAGTGCGGAGTTGGACCTATGGCTGTAGTGGCAGGAGCAATAGCTGAATTTGTAGGGAAGGAACTTTTAAATTACTCTACCGAAGTCATTATAGAAAATGGTGGGGATATCTTTATAAAGAGTAATCAGATAAGAAAAGTAAGTATCTTTGCCGGAGAGTCCCCTTTAAGCCAGAGAATTATTTTAAAGATACAGACGCAAAAGAATTATAGGGGAATCTGCACTTCTTCTGGAACAGTAGGGCCCTCTCTAAGTTTTGGTAAAGCAGATGCAGTTACGGTGATTTCTGACTCTGTTTTACTATCTGATGCTGCTGCTACTGCAATAGGTAATATAATAAAAACTAAAAAAGATATAGATAAGGGATTAATTTATGCTCAAACAATAAAAGGAATAAAGGGCGTAGTAATTATAAAAGATGATAAAATAGGTATCTGGGGAGATGTTGATTTTATCACAATATAATAAAATAAAAGAGGAGTGAGTGGAATGTTTACCAATAAAAAAGTTGCTATAATAGGTGTGGGTAAGATGGGGGAGACTCTGCTTAATAGTATGATTAAAAATAATTTAGTAAAGAAAGAAAATTTAAGCGGTAGTACTGCTCAAGAAGAACATGCAAAAGAGATAAGTAAAAAATATGATATTAGGACTTATATTGATAATAAAGAAATGGTTTTAGGAAAAGATATAATTATTCTGGCTATTAAACCTCAAATGATAAAGAGGGTAATTACTGAAATTAAAGAGGTGGTTACAGAAAGACAGTTAATAATATCTATTGCTGCAGCTACTAGTACCAAATTTATAGAAGAATGTTTGGAAAAGAATATTTCGGTAATCAGGGCTATGCCCAATACCCCAGCTTTAATTAATGAGGGGATGACTGTTCTTTGCCCCGGAAGATATGTTGATAAAAGTCATATTCATATGGCTTTAGATATCTTTGGAGCAGTAGGGTTGGTAGAAGTCATTCAACGAGAAGAGTTAATGGATGTAGTTACCGCTTTATCAGGTAGTGGTCCAGCTTATACTTATATAATTATTGAGTCTCTAACTGAAGGAGGAGTTAGAATGGGTTTACCCCGAGAATTAGCTCAAAAATTAAGTGCCCAAACTTTGTTAGGTGCGGCAAAAATGGTATTAGAAACTGGGATGCATCCTGCCTTATTAAAGGATGCGGTAACTACTCCGGCGGGGGTTACGGTAGATGGATTGATGGAATTAGAAGATGGGGGAATAAGAGTAACTCTTATTAAAGCAGTCAGTCGAGCTACTGAAAAATCTAAGGAAATTTCTCGATAAAAAAGAGATTTAGTTTGATTTTATAGCAATTTACTTTTTTCGTAGAGTTTAAATTTATCTAACTCGCAACAAAAATAGACCAGATAAATTAAAAAACTTCTACTTCAAAAGAAATACTTTATACAAAACGTTTTAAGTTTTAAACTAGCGACTAACGACTATTCACTATCGACTAATAAGAGAATAAGGAGACGATTTATGGTAGAGTTAAAGGAATTATCAGAGGCTTTATTCCACGGCGATGTTTTAAAAGTAAAAGAACTTACCCAGATGGCCTTAAGAGAAGAGGTAGAGCCCAGGGAAATTTTGGAACAAGGTTTAATTAAAGGGATGGATGTTGTCGGGGAAAAATTCAAAAATAATGAAATTTTCCTTCCCGAAGTGTTATTAGCTTCTCAGGCTATGTATGGAGGTTTAGAATTACTTCAACCCACGTTAGTTAAAAGTGGAGTAAAGGCGAGGGGTAAAGTAATAATCGGAACTGTTAAGGGTGATTTGCATGATATCGGTAAAAATTTAGTAGCTATGATGCTAAAAGGAGGGGGATTTGAAGTTGTAGATTTAGGGATTGATGTTTCCCCTGAAAAATTTTTAAGGGCTACACAAGAACATAAACCTGATATCGTAGGTATATCTGCTTTATTAACTACTACGATGGTGGGGATGGCAGAGGTGATAAATACGTTAAAAAGAGAAGGTTTTAGAGACAGGGTTAAAGTAATGATAGGAGGGGCTCCAGTTACTCAAGAATTTGCCGATGAAATTGGAGCAGAGGGATATGCTCCCGATGCTGCCTCGGCAGTAGATAAAGCCAGAGAGCTAATAAATAATACATAGTTTAAGGAGAAAATGAAAATGTTGATTATTGGAGAGAAGATAAATTCCAGCCGAAAAAGTATTAAAGAGATGGTGGAAAACAAAAATACAGAATTTATTCGAGAACTGGCTCGAAAACAGGTAGAATGTGGAGCCCAAATGTTGGATTTAAATATTGGAACAATTAGGAAAAATGAACCAGAAAATATGCAATGGCTAGTAAGGACGGTTCAAGAAGCAGTGGATGTCCCTTTATGTATTGATAGTCCTAACTATGAAGCGATAAAGGCTGGGTTAGAAGTTTATAATTGGGACAAGGGGAAAGCTTTAATTAACTCGGTAACCGCGGAGAGAGAAAGGCTGGAATTAATTTTACCTTTAGTTAAAAAATATCAATGTTCAGTAGTAGCCCTTACTATGAGAGAAGAGGGCATCTCTCACGATTCTAAAGAGAGATTTAAAATTGCTGATGAATTAGTCAAGAAACTTACCGACGAAGGAATCTTTATCGAAGAAATATATATTGATCCTTTGACTTTGCCAGTTAGTACAAATATTCAAAATGCCAATATTGTTCTGGAAACTTTGAAGAGAGTTAAGGATTCCTATCCTCAAGTTAAAACAATTATAGGGTTAAGTAATATTTCTTATGGTTTACCAGAAAGAAGGTTACTTAATCAAAGTTTTGTGGTTTTGGCTATGGTTTTTGGTCTTGATGCAGTAATTCTAGATTCTACAGATAAAAATTTAATGGCCTTAATTAAAGCAACTGACCTTTTATTAGGTAAAGACAAATTTTGCAAACAATATCTTAAAGCCTTCCGAGAAGGTAGATTATAATGAAATGAAACAGAGGAAGGTTCTCTGTTTCATTTTACCAAGAAAGGTATACATAAAAAAATGAATTTAAGAGAAAAATTAGCAGCAAATAAATTTGTAGTAACGGTGGAGTTAGATCCCCCTCAGACTTTAAACATAGATAAAATTTTAAGAGAAGTAAATGGTACTGATTTTAGAAAAATAGTAGATGCGGTAAATGTTACTGATTGTCCTTTAGCTAAGTTAAGAATGAGTCCTATTGCTCTTTCTCATATTATTCAGGAAAAAATCGGGTTAGAAACAATCTTTCATATAACTTGTCGGGATAGAAATTTATTAGGCTTGCAGGCAGAGCTTTTAGGGGCAGCGGCTTTAGGGGTAAGGAATATTTTAGCTTTAACTGGAGACCCTCCTGATATGGGTGACTATGTTAAGATAACCGGTGTTTACGATGTAGATTCTATAGGATTGATAAAGATGGTAAATAGTTTAAATAATGGATATAAGTACTTGGGTGGAGAGCTTAAGGATAGAACAGATTTTTTCGTGGGGGCAGCGGTTAATCCTACTGCTTCAAATCTAAAGAAGGAGATAGAGAAATTCGAGGAAAAAGTATCTTCAGGGATTAACTTTATTCAAACCCAACCTATTTATGATGTAGAACTATTAAAGAAATTTTTAAAACTTACCTCTCATATTAATATCCCTAAAATCATTGGAATTATGCCCCTGAAGAGTTATAAAATGGTTGAATATATAAATAATAATTTACCCGGAATTTTTATCCCTTATAAACTGCAGGAGAGGATGAAGGGGAAGGATGTAAAAGAAGGGATAAAGATAGCTCGAGAAATTATTAATAAGATATGCAAACTAAAGGAAGTAGCAGGAATTCATATTTTCCCTTTACGAGATATGGAATTAGTCTGCAGTTTATTAAATCAGTCGTTAGTGAATAGTAAATAGTCGTTAGTATTTGTTATATAACCCCTAACTAATCAAGATAAAGAAGATAATAGATATGAAGATAATAAAAGATATAAAATTAAATATAGACAGAGAAAAAGTATTACAATACCAGGGATATAGTACAAAGAAGGTTAAAATCCCTAACCAAAATATTTTGCAAATTACTGAAGAGGAAATTAATCGAGGATATACCCTTTTCAAACCTCAAGGAATTTATTGTTGGCATAAAATTAATAGTTTTTTATCAGAAGAAGAGATTAAATTAGATGGTAGTCATATTTTTAGATTTAGTAAATCTATAATTAAACAATTAAATGGTGCAACTTATTTGCTTGTAGGAGTAGTTACTATAGGAAGTTCATTGGAGGAGAAGGTTTCGGAATTGTTCTCTCAGGGAGAGTATCCTCGGGCATTGGCTCTGGATGCAGTAGGGACTGTAGCGGTCGAAGATTTTAGTCGGAAAGTTAGAAGTTTGGCGTGTCAGGAAGCAATAGAGCAAGGTTCCAAAACAAGTAGGCATTTTTCTCCCGGTTATAGTGGGTGGAATATATCTCAACAAAAAATTATTTTTGAAATTATACCTGCAGATGAAATTGGAGTAATATTAACTAAAAGATATATGATGTTACCTCAAAAATCTTTATCCTGGGTGATTGGAGTAGGTAAAAAAATAGATAAATCTTTTAGGGATGATAATGATTGTAAAAACTGTCAGTTTAAGTCCTGTAAATATAGATTTTAAATTTAATTAAGAAAGGAGTTACTATGGGAAAAACAATTGCAGAAAAAATAATTTCAGCCCATACAGATACAAAAGATTTTAAAATAGGAGATATAATCAAAACCTGGGTGGACTTTGCCTT
>LDZU01003565.1_pt1 | contig 27829 bp, 30 predicted proteins | sample 615531 | NCBI WGS metagenome assembly LDZU01 (sample SAMN03408293, study PRJNA278302) | terrestrial metagenome | isolation source: oil reservoir sample SB2 | place: USA: Alaska, North Slope, Schrader Bluff formation | collected 2011-09 | reverse complement strand
ATTCATGAACGTATTATGACAGTCCTGGCGACATCGAAGCAACAGGGACTCGATACCCGAAAGATACTGATATCAAGTCTGGCCAGCTAAACACGTACCACATATCTAATAACATGTACCGCACTCTGCAAATAAAGCTGGACAGGTCTAACGCACTCATTCAGACAGCGAGGATCTGGAATGCCGCCTGTCAGGATGTCATAGACTACGGCTTCGCGGCGCATGACTATAACAAGACCAGACTCAATAGAGCTACATACAAAGACCTCCGGGAGAAATATCCAACGCTTCCATCTGCGCTTCTTCAAACCGCAAGGGATCAAGCAAGTGATATGCTAAAGAGACTCAGATTCAAGACGAAGCCATTTAAAAAACCGCTCGGAGCGGTTCGGTTCGATATCCGCACCATGAAGGTGTTCTTGGAATCTGGATACTGCAAGCTGACCACCGCTTTCGGAAGGTTGAGATACGACTTTCAGTTACCAGAATACTATAAGAGATACGTAGGATGGAAGGTAACTAACGCTCAGCTCAAAATAACCAAAAACGCTTGCTACCTAAATGTCCAAGTAGAACAACCGGACCCAGAACCAATAACCGGGGATAGAAGGCTCGGAGTCGATCTTGGTATCAATAACATCGCGGTATGTAGCGATAACACATTTTGGGAATCTGGCCATGTTAAAGCGGTCAAAGGTAAATGCCAGTATTTGAGATCAAAACTTCAGTCCAAAGGCACTCGATCAGCAAAACGGAAGCTCCAAAAACTTTCGGGTCGAGAGAGACGGTTTCAAAAGGACGTGAATCATCAAATTGCTAACTGGATTGTTTCAAAACCATATGATATAATCGCACTGGAAGACTTGACCAACATCAGGAACGGTAACAAGAATAAGAAGCTTGGTAAATGGAGCTTCGCCGAACTTAGAAGTTTCGTTGAGTACAAAGCTATGGCCATTGGGAAGAATGTAATAACTATCGATCCTAGATATACATCACAAACATGTTCCAGATGTGGGTACCAGCATAAGAATAATCGTATTGGGCGGATATTCAAATGCAAAAGTTGCGGGTTCCAGATCGATGCAGATTTGAACGCATCCAGAAACATCGCTACCTTCAGTAGATCTGATCGTAGCAGGCTGCAGTCAACCAGCCAATAGTGACACAATATCATCGTAGTCACAAGCCACGGCCTTCAGGCCGTGGTAGTTGACTCGAATGAATATGTGCCGAACTTCCGTCCGCATCAACGAGTCCGCCGTTCATTCCTCCCACGGCATCGAGCCCTCGAGGGACTTTATGTACTCCTCCTTGGAGGCCCCTCTGCAATTCTTCAGGGTCTCTCTGAGCTGTTCACCATGTTCTCCCAGCCAATCAAACTTGTCGCAGGAACTGAGCTCGTCACAGGAGCTGCAGAGCTCAACGCCGTTCTCCTTGGCGCAGATCCTGATGGTGCAGTCCGGTGGTCCTCCTCCGCTCTCGCACCCAGCACAGACGGCGTACTTCATCATCCACTCCATCCCCCTGACCACCTGATCCCAGTCGATCCTCTCCCCATCCATAGAGACGTACGGCGCCCACTCTGAGATCTTGTAGCCTTCGATGAATCCCCTCGTCTGGCCTGCAGTCTTGGCCACAGTGCCGCTGCCGAGGGGGCACGATATGCAGACGATCCCGCAGGGTCCGACCTGGTTTTTCTCTATATCTTCCTTCATCGCATGAAAGATGCTGCCCAAAATACTTAAAGAGACGACCTGCACCATCCAGAACGTAGGCAGATGGTGGCCCTCCGTCCCCCAACAGAAAAGCCTATAACTCCGCCGTCCAATTTTCTCACCCTATGACCGCTCTGCTGGAGATAAAGGGCCTCTCGAAGAGCTTCTCGGTGAAGGGGAAGAGCTTCGAGGCCCTCCACGACGTCAACCTCTCGGTGGGGGACAAGGAGTTCATGTGCCTCCTCGGCCCCTCGGGCTGCGGTAAGACGACCCTCCTTCGGATCATGGCGGGGCTGGAGAGGCCCACCAGCGGTGCAGTCCTCCTCGACGGCGTTCCCATCGAGGGGCCGGGACCCCAGCGGGGGATGGTATTTCAGGAGTATTCCCTCTTTCCCTGGAGGACGATCCTCGACAACGTCGCCTTCGGCCTGGAGCTTAAGGGAGTCCCCAAGGACGAGCGATACGAGAAGGCCCGCAGGTACCTGAAGGCTGTGGGGCTGGAGGGGTTTGAGAACAGCTACCCCCACGAGCTCTCGGGGGGGATGAAGCAGAGGGTCGCGATCGTTCGGGCTCTGGTGAACAATCCCCGGGCCCTCTTCATGGACGAGCCCTTCGGGGCTCTCGACGCGCAGACCCGAAACGTCATGCAGGCGGAGCTTCTTCGGATCTGGCAGGAGCAACAGAAGACCGTCGTCTTCGTCACCCACAGCGTCGACGAGGCGATCTACCTCGCCGACCGGGTGGTGATCATGTCCGCCCGCCCCGGTCAGATCAACGAGATCATAGAGATCGAGATCCCAAGGCCCCGGGTCAGGACCAGCACCGAGGTTAACCGGTACCGGGAGAGAGTCCTCTCCGTCTTGAAGAGCCTCCGAAAAGATTAGTCTAAGTTTTTGTATATTTTGTTTGTTTTATTTGTTTTGGACCTTCTCCTCGGCTCCGATGGTGGGGGCGTCCGAGGGAGGGTAGGGAGCGTTTATATTCGTAGAGGTACGAAATTTGTCCTAGCTGGTGAGACCATTGAGCAGATCCAAATGGATGGAGCTTCCGAGGCTGGTGGTGGTCGGCAGCGGCGTGGCATCAGAGGTGGCCGACGTCTGCAAAGACCTCAAACTGAAGGGCGGAGCTCTCATCGTGACGGGCCCCACCACCGGTGCGCTGGTGGGGGGAGAGATCTCTCAGTGGATGGAAGATCGCGGCTTTGAAACGAGCCTCATGATCACAAGATTTTCAAAACTTGAAGAGGTGGAGAGGGCAGAACGGCTGGCTTGGGAGATGAAGGCGGGCTTTCTCATAGGCGTCGGCGGCGGAAGGTCGATAGACGTCGCCAAGCTCGCCTCTGTCAGGGCGGGGTTCCACTTCGTCTCCATCCCCACCGCCGCCTCCCACGACGGGATATGCTCGGCCCAGGCCTCCCTCACCATCGACGGCGAAACGACCTCCGTCTCGGCCCAGGCCCCCCTGGGGATCATAGCGGACACCACCGTCATCTCCAAGGCCCCCGAAAGGCTCCTAGCTGCCGGGTGCGGCGACATAATCTCCAACTACACCGCCATACGGGACTGGAAGCTCGCCCACAGGCTCCGGGGCGAGGAGTACAGCGAGTACGCCTCCGCCCTCTCGGAGATGACGGCCAGGATGATCGTCGAGACCGCCCCTGATCTGAAGCCTGGCCTCGAAGAGTCGGCAAGGGTCGTCGTCAAGGCCCTCATATCCAGCGGCGTCGCCATGAGCATCGCTGGCTCATCGCGCCCCGCCAGCGGCTCAGAGCACAAGTTCGCCCACGCCATAAACAAGATCGATCCGGGAAGAGCCCTCCACGGCGAGCTCTGCGGCCTTGGCACCGTAGTCATGATGTACCTTCACGGCGGCGACTGGAAGATGATCCGAACCGCCCTGAAAGAGGTGGGGGCGCCCACCTCGGCCTACGAGATCGGCCTCGAAGAAGAGACGGTGATCGAGGCCCTCACCATCGCCCACACGATCCGCCCGGAGCGCTATACCATCCTGGGCTCGGGTCTCACCAGAAAGGCGGCCACCGAGGCCGCTAAAAAAACAAAAATAATATAATTATTTGTTGAGGCGAATACCATGTCCGAAGCAGCTACACAGATCACCCTGATAGGAACAAAGCTCGCGACGATTGGGATGGAGTTCATATTCAACTCGCCATCGCCAGAATGCGAGACCTGCAAGCTCAGAAACACCTGCACCAACCTCGAGTCGGGGAGGAGGTACAGGATTCTGGGGATTCGTGGGGAGCTGGTACACGAGTGCCCCATCCATGAGGCGGGGGTCCGGGCGGTGGAGGTGACCGAAAGCCCTATCATCGCAGCCATCGACGCGAGGAAGGCCTTCGCCGGATCCAAGACCGTCCTGGAACCGCCCAAATGTGACGAGTACGACTGCACCATGTACGAGCTCTGCCACCCTGTCGGCCTGAAGTCGGGGGACCGTTGCACCATCGTTGAGGTGGTGGGCGAGGCCCCCGAGGAGTGCGAGCTCGGAAACAAGCTGAAGCTGGTGGAGCTGAGGCGCTGAAGCGCCTCGCACCCCCAAACATTTGAATTATTTTCTGAGCGTTGAATCTCGATTATGAGACCGCTTTTGACCTACTCCCGGAACGTCTTCATCCCCGTCACCAACGTCTGCAGGAACCGGTGCCTCTACTGCGGATATAGGCGGGACGAGGGCAAGATCATCGATCGCAAAGAGGCGATAGAGCTCTTGGAAAGAGGGGCGTCGTCGGGCTGCACTGAGGCCCTCTTCTCCCTCGGCGAGGCGCCCAATAAGGTTTCCGGTTTTGGCGCCCTTCTCAAAAAGACCGGGTGTGACGACCTCATCGACTACATCATCGAGCTATCAGAGATGGCTCTGGATAAGGATCTCCTCCCCCACACCAACGCCGGCCTCATCTCAAAGGAAGATATGCGAAGGCTTGCGCCTTACAACGCCAGCATGGGCCTGATGCTCGAGACTACGGCCGAGGTGGAGGCCCACCGGTCCTCCCCTGGAAAGAGGCCCGAATTGAGGCTGGCCGCCATCGAGGCCGCAGGAAAGCTGAAGATACCCTTCACCACCGGCATTCTGGTGGGAATAGGCGAGACGGAAGAGGACCGGGTCCGATCGATCCAGGCGTTAAAAAAAATCCATGAGATTTACGGCCACATCCAGGAGGTGATCGTCCAACCCTTCGATCCAAAGCAGGGAACCGCCATGTCCCATCTTGACCCTCCCGACTCGGAGACCCTGGCTGAGACTGTGAGAATGGCGAGATCAATCTTACCGCCAACGGTCGCCGTCCAGGTTCCTCCAAACCTGACAGATCCCCTACCCCTGGTGGAGGCCGGAGCTGAGGATCTGGGAGGGATAAGCCCCGTGACCCCCGACTGGATCAACCCCAACAAGCTCTGGCCAACCCCCGAGGAACTCGAATCCCGGCTTTCGGGATTTGAGCTGAGGGAGAGGCTTGCTGTCTACCCCAGGTACATCGACCTCGGCTGGTGCGGGAAGATGACCCAGACGCTCGTGAAAAGGCTGGCGGGACCCGATGGTTTAAGAAGAAGAGATTGATGCTGAGATCTCCGTGGCGGATCGCAAATAATATCTCAGATCAGCGCAGAGCTGATGCGGTATGAGCAAGAAGTCTCTGGAGATCGGCATAAGCTGCGGACTCGTCTTCCTGATGATCGCGCTCATGATCCTGGTTCAGACGGCTGCACCCGAGCCCCTCCGTCCGGCGGGGTTCGTCCTGGCGGTTCTGGCCTTCATGCTGCTGATGGGCGGTGCAGGGTTTGGACTTATGAACGTCGAATCGTAAAGTCGGATGAAACCAGATAGAGATATCAAGATCGAAAGTGACATGCCTCTTTGCAGAGGGTGAGATATGGGCATCTTGGACAAGTTGATAGGCAGGTCTGGTGAAGACGATTACGTGAACATAGACCTGGGGCAGTTCGAGGAGGTCTCAGCTGGGGGTTCCTCGGAGATTCTGGTGAGGATGGCGGAGCTGAACGATCTCGACGTCATCTCCGAGATAAAGATGGAGATCGGGAGGGGAAACCTGGTCCTGGTGGATATCTCCCCCCTGAGAAGGGAGAAGGACATTCTGGACGAGGCGATCGGCGAGCTGAAGGCCGCCGTAGAGGATCTGAGGGGCGACATCGCTGGCCTCGGCGATAACCTGGTGATAGTGGTTCCCAAGAAGATGAGGATAGATCGGGAGAACATTTTGGGGGACGAGGATTGAAGGCAAAAACTACCTCCAGCTGCCCCATCTGCAAAGCTGAGATCACCTTCGACTGGGAGACGAAGGATATTCCCCACTTCGGCGAGGCTCTGATCATCGCCGGGGTCTGCGAGAATTGCGGTTTCAAGCTCTCGGACACAATCCTCCTCAACCAGGGCGAGCCCGTCAGGTACACCATCACCATCGAAGAGCTTGAGGACCTCAACGCGAGGGTGATCAGGTCCACCAGCGGGACGATCAGGCTCCCGGAGCTGGGAATTGGCGTAGAGCCAGGCCCCGCCTCCGAGGCCTACATATCCAACGTCGAGGGCGTCCTTCAGAAGGTGAAGGGGATCGTCGCCTTTGCCACAAAGTCCGCGCGGGACGCCGGGGTCGAGGAGAACGCCCGCCGGGGAGAGTGCATCCTGGAGCGGATCGAGCAGGCCATGAATGGCGTCGGCCCCCTCACCATCATCCTTGAAGACCCCCTGGGTAACAGCGCCATAGTCTCCGAGAAGGCGGTCTCCACCACCCTCACCCCCGAAGAGTGCGAGGACCTCAAGACCGGGATGATCATCCTCGATTCCGCCGCCTGACCCTGCAGCGATCCACGGAGGCGGAATAACTGATAGTCCTCAGCGGCGGGACCGGGACGCCGAAGCTCCTCTTGGGGCTCAAGAAGCTCCTACCCCCCTCAGAGCTTACAGTGGTCGCCAACACCGCCGACGACCTCTGGATCTCGGGAAACCTGGTATCCCCGGACCTGGACACCGTCCTCTACACCCTGGCGGGGATGATCGATCGGAGAACGTGGTGGGGGATCGAGGACGACTCTTTTGAATCCCACGACTTTCTAAAAAGCATTGGCCATCGAGAACTCCTCGCCCTGGGCGACCTCGACCGCGCCATCCACATATTCCGGTCCGACCGCCTCAGAAAGGGACGGACTTTAAGCCAGGCTACCGAAGGGCTCTGTCGTGCGCTCAAAATTGAGGAAAAAGTCCTTCCGATGACCGACGATCCCGTATCCACCATGATATCGACCCCCGAGGGGGAGATGAACCTTCAGGAGTTTTGGGTCTCCAGAGGCGGTCGCCTTGATGTGACCGGCATCCGATTTAGGGGGATCGAGGACGCCCTCCCAAGCCTCGGGTTTCTCGCGGCCCTGGAGAGGGCGGAGGTGGTGGGCGAGCCGGTCTTGATCGGGCCGAGCAACCCCGTCTCCAGCATCGGGCCGATCCTGGCGCTGAGGGGCGTTCGGGACCTGCTGAAGAATATGGACAGGAGAGAAGAAAAGGGGGAAAAGGGGGAAAAATGCCGGGTTGTCGCCATAAGCCCCCTGGTGGGCGGCGGACGGCCCCTCAGCGGCCCCGCCGCCAAGTTCATGCGGGCCTGGGGATATCCCGTTACAGATCAGGGGGTCGCAGACCTTTTGGGATGCGTGGACCTGATGGTGGTGAGCCCCGAGAGCGACTACCGGGGGCCCTCGGTCCGGCTCGACACCGTCATGAAGGACGAGGAGGACAGTCTGAGTTTGGCGAGGAAGATCGTGAAGATCTTGGATGGAAAGATGGAAACAGAAGCGGAGGCATAGGCGGAGGCGGTCTGAAGTGTTCTTGGGCGTGGATCACGGAACAAGGGCGATAAGGTTTGCAGACTCTGATGGCAGATGCTATGTCATCCCAAGGGAGGAGGCGGGCCGTCTCTCCCCCTCGGAGATCATCGGCCGGATCGGGCGGGCCTTCGACCTCGACCTAGACCTCGACCGCTCCCTCGCCTCCAGCGCCGAGAAGGTCGATCTCCTCGCCCTCTGCTACTCCATGGGCGACGGCCTGACCGAGATCATCAGAATCGAGGACGCCGAGAACCGGGGGGTCATAAGCCAGGAGGGCGCCGGGCTTCACGTCGGCGGCGGGACCAACGTCTTCGACGCCGTCCGAGAATCGGGATGGCCCGCTATCCTCCTTCCCGGAATTCACGACCGCTCCGACATCGACCCGAGGATGCGGGTCTTCTCCCATGGCGCAAGCCCTGAGAAGGTGGGCCTCGCCTACAAGGTCAGAAAAGACGGCAAAAGGGACTTCATCATCTCGGACGCCAGCTCCAACGTCGTCACCATCGGCGTCGCCGCTGGGCGCATAGCTGGGGCCATCGACGCTCCCATCTTCGCCCCCGGCCTCCTCCACGGCCCTCTCGACGTCGCCGCGATCCGAAAGGTCGATGCCGGAATGATGACCGCGAACGAGGCATTCACCAGGGGCGGAATCTTGCGAAAGCGCGGCCGCACCCTCAAGAGCTGCACCGATAGTGAGAAGGAGGCGGCCTTCGAGGCCCTCGCCCTCTATGCCGCCATGGAGCTCGCCGCCATGGCTGTCCTCCTTCGGGACAAAGGCTCCCCTCATCCAGCGCTTTATCTAGCGGGCGACCCCGCCTCTCGGATCTCGGGCAGGGTCTCGGAGCTTTTGGGGCGAGAGGTTCAACCGCTGAAAAGCTGCGATGCGGCCCTCGGGTGCGCCCTGATCGCGGAGGACGTGTACAACGGAGCGCGGGAGGTGCTCGGGCTGAGGGTGGATGGGAGAGTATGAATAGCGCTCTAGATATTTGTTTTTTGACGGAAGCCAGAGGGCTAGGGCCCCCGATAAGAAGATCGGGGCGTAGTCGGCGTCCCCCGGTTGATGGCCCCTCTGCTCCGGGACCCGACGAAACAGGAGTTGAGCCTGAAGTTCTCCTGAAACTTCTCCTCGGTGCAGGGCGCGATCCCCGGGGTCCATACGTGGATCATCTCGGCGCCGAAAAGGGAGTTGGGCCTCTTTTCGACGCAGCGCTTCAGGGCTCCCTCCAGGTACTGGGGCTCGACGGTCCGGTCCCCACGAAGATCCGGTCGCCGGGGTGGATCTTCTCGAAGATGGCGTTCTCCGGCCAGAAGTTCTTCTTCCACCTCTTCTTCATCGCCTTCAAATCTGAGCAATTATCGTCCGGATAGAGCGCCAACGCCCGCGGCCTCCTGTAATCTGAATGAAGGCCTCGGCCGAAATCGGATGCACAAGGCTTTCTGCCCGAAATAATATTACTGGCGAAGGTTATATTTATTGATGTTGGTATAAAAACATCTTAATTAATCACGAAGAACAAGTCTGAGGAATAAAAGCGGGACCTTAAGCTTAAGGTGAAGAACTCGAACCATAGGAGTTCGATTTTAAATTTCATCTAAAATCTTTACAAACTCGTCCTTTCCGATCTTGATATCGTGGGCAATCTGCCTAAGTATGCCTCTGCCCAGCTCTTCTCCCCCGTGGATAGGTACCACGGTGACCCTGCCGTCTGGGTGCTTCATCACCAGATGGCTGCCCTTTTGTCTTGCGATTTCAAAGCCCAGTTTGCTCAGGGCCTTGACGACCTTATCCGCCTCAACCGGTCTCAGCTTCGACAACCTGTACCCCCACAAATTCCCCAGGCGCGATGTCTTTCTCCACTTCGAGGTACAGCTCTATCGCCTCTTTCGCCCGCTCGATGAGGTCATCCAGGCTCTTTGCCTGGGTATGGCATCCGGGGAGGGAGGGGACAGTGGCGACGTAGTATCCGTCCTCGTCCCGTTCGACGAGGACGTTGAACTTGGTCTTCATCTCTCGACTATTTTGCGTTGAGATCTTAAATACCTTGGTCATGCGATGAAAGGCAAGTCTTCCAGAACGGCCTCGATCCCCTCAGAATGGTCCTCGATTAGCCCTATAATATCGGGACCTGCTCGGCCAGGATTCGATCTTTCAGCCGAGGATGAAGCGACTTGTAGGTGAGAACGTCCACCCGCCTGTTCGTGGCGTCCTCCAGCTCGTTTTTGAGGTGGGCAAGATCGAGGAGGCTCCTTCTCCCCTCGAACTCGATCAGGATGTCGATGTCGCTCTCCTCGTCCATCTCATCGACTCGCCGCCTCTGAGGAGCTTCTCCACCTCCTTCTCGGCCAGCTCCCCCCTCGGGAAGGGGACATTTATTAGTCCATCTCATCTAAACTAAGTGAGACTAAAGCGGCGCTACCTCTTCATAAAACCGACCTCGGAAAGGCAAATTGGTGCGGGGGATGGGAATTCAGCACGTATTTACTGGTAATTTTTGGCGAAGGCCGGTTAATTACTTTCGCTCCGCCCATCCTTTAGCCTTACCTCCATTGGAGCGATAATAACTGGTCATGGAACTCGAACTACAATCCCCTCTCACTCTCGCCCCCAACACCTTCAACGTCCTCATAGGACCAGAGGAGATGCTGATCGACTCGCTCAACTACAACCTTAAGGAGCTTCAACGCCTTCAAGTACTCTACGTCTCCGGGAACTATTCGCGCATTCTCGACAAGCTCGATCGCCGTTTCACCGAGCTGGATGTCCGCAGAGCTTTCACCGCCTACCAGCTCCTGACCATCCTCAAGGAGGCATATCAGACCCTGACCATACTGGAACACGATCCCAGCCTCTTCGAAGATGCATCAGAGATGGCTGAGTACGTCGGTCAGGCCTTGAAGGAAGCTTCGAACGGCTCATCTGTGCTCTTGTACTCTCCTTGGACCGATCGACACCTTGAGGTGGTATCCAAGTTCGCTGACCGGGTCTTCGTCTTCAACGAGGTTCACAAGTACGTCTACAAGCGAGCTTCGAAGAAAGCCAAGCCAGGTCCGAGAGTGCAGAGAACTCTGGAGGCGTTCTGATGGGTAGAACCTTCAAGAGCGTCCGGATGGGGTCTCAGGAGGTGGCTCAACGGTGGCTGAAAGCCTCCCGAGCACTGAGCAAAGAAGACCAAATATACGGTAAAAGGCTGGCTGAGATGGTCAAGAAGCATTCCAGCGAAGCTTTCTACGCCCTCGACGACCCCCTGGAGGCCGCAATTTTCTCCGTCCTGATAGAACTTCTGAAGGATACCGATCGGAAAGCAGTCGAGAAGAGAGACGATGTGGATCTTTGATTCGTATCATCGAGGATCTGTAGAGCTTTGGGATCGATCGAGAGGATCACCCAAACCGCTCACCTTCAGGTATCAGCCTTCTTTCTACCTCCATCTCGAAGATCCCCACGCTCACTGGGAGATGACCGAGGGGTTGGAAAGTCGGTTCAAGGTCAAAGAGTGCAGCTTCGATACCGTTTACGGACCCCTCGATGGATACGAGATCTGGGCACCCAGGGACGTTGCCCTGAAGATCGAGAAGCAGACACGTCTCCAGGCACAGCTTTACAACGTCGATCTGCGGATCGATCAGAGATACCTCGCCGATAAGGGTCTATTCCCATGTGGCGACGAGGGGGAGTCACGCTTCGATGTGGATTTCGACCTGCCTCTGACATCTTTGGAGATCGAGGTGGACGCCAACCCTCAACTCACAAGGATGATTACAGGGATAACTGTCAGGAATTGCAGTCGGGATACAAGGCTGAATGGACCCGAACGGCAAGTTCTGGCCGATCTATTCGATCTCGTGACGGTTATCGATCCAGACATGATTCTCTTCCCCGACGCTGATCTCTGGGTTCCGAGGATGGTCGCAAAGGCAGAGAAGTACGGACTCGACCCATGCCTGAGCAGGACGGGCTGGTTTAGGAACATGGCATCCAAATCCTACTGGAGCTATGGGAAGATGGAACACAAGCACGGTGCCGTGATCCCTGAAGGTCGGATACTGATCGATACCGAGAACAGCTTCACATATAGAGAAAGTGGAATTGCAGGCATAATCTTGGCGTCGAGACTGACTGGTCTATCGCCGAACCTAACGTCTCGCTACACACCAGGCACTTTGATCTCCAACTACGAGGTTTATGAAGCATTACAGAGAGGTATCGCCGTACCCTTCAGGAAGTGGGATGCAGAGCGGCAGAGAAAGATCATAGACCTGAAGGCGGCGGACAAGGGTGGCATGATATTCCAGCCGCAGCCAGGAGTTCACGAGAACCCCTATGAGCTCGACTTCACCTCCTTTTACCCTTCCATCATAGTGAACTACAACCTCTCCCCCGAGACTCTGGATGGTGCCAATAGGAGAGGTTTTCTCAGTGCCGTCATCGAGCCGCTGCTGGATCTGCGACTTGAGACCAAGAGGCTGAAAAAGATCGATCCCAAATACAAGGGTCTTGATTCAATCCTCAAGTGGATGCTGGTTACCTGTTTTGGTTATACTGGATACAAGAACGCCAAGTTTGGGCGGATCGAGGTCCATGAGTCCATAACTTCCATTTCAAGAGAGTTGCTGATCAAGACCAAGCAGATCGCAGAAAGCATGGAACTAGAGGTACTCCACGGTATTGTAGACTGCCTATGGGTCAAAGGCGGCGATGCATCACAATTCAAGGAGAAGGTGGAAGCTGCGATCGGGATAGGGACAGAGCTTGACCCTTATGACTGGATCGTCTTCTTACCCCTGGCTGACGGATTCGGAGCTTACAACCGTTATTTTGGCAGGTTATCGAGTGGCAAGATGAAGATGCGGGGTGTAGCGTTGCGAAAGAGGGACACGCCCGAGTACGTAAGGCGTATGCAGATGGATGTCTTCGCGAAGATGGGCGAGGCTCGGAGCATCGAAGAACTTCTCCGAATCAAACCACAGGCGGTGGAGATCGTGAAGAGGTATCATCGAGAACTGCCTAGTGCAGATCCCTCAGAGATGGTCATCCATCGAAGGATAAGCAAGCTGAACTATGAGAAAAGATGCGTTCAGGCATCAGCGATCCAAGCCCATAAGAGGAGAGGGGTGAAGGTCTCCCCTGGTATGACTGTGGGATACGTTATTCGCGATGCGAGCAAGTGGGAGGTCGATACGGAGTGGGACGCCTCCAAGTTCGATCTTGACTATTACGCAAAGTTGATCGGCAAAGCTTGGGATGAGGCGTCATTCGCCTTCAAGTTCATTGAGGGAAGATGCAGCTAGATGACAACACGAATACTTTCGCACCACAAGGTTCCGGCTTTTCTATGATGTCGTGCAATGCTTATTCTGTAAGGCTTGGATCATATCGTTGAATCCAGCCCCTTACCTATGATCTGCACTATGGTTGGGAGAGATTGCACCAAGAACCCCCTTCATTGCTCTCTCCTGACCCTCCCTTCATTATCTGCCGTACCAAGATTATATTAATATGAAATCAATAATCTATATCCAATGACCATTCTGGTGGGCTGTAGCGGCTGGTCCTATGATGACTGGGTGGGTCGGTTCGATCCCATGGGATTGGCGAAGAAGAAGGGAGAGTGGCTCTCTTATTACGCCCAGTTTTTCAACACAGTAGAGATCAACAGCACATATTACCACCCACCAGGAGAGCGGCAGGTCCAGTCCTGGATTAAAAAGGTCAAGGACAGGGAGGGCGGATTCAAGTACTCTGTGAAGATGCCAGGTCTTGTAACCCACCAGGCACTTGTAGAAGGCGATGAGGAGAAGGCTCTCTTCAGGACGGGCACCTTTGAGAAGACATGTCTAACTCCTCTTGCCGATGCAAATCTTTTGGGTGCCGTTCTGTTCCAACTATCACCTCATTTCAAACACGAAGGACAAGCTCTGGACCGTCTTTCCAATGTTCTGGACTCTTTGGCTCAAAAGGAGTACGACCTTGTGGTGGAGTTCAGGCATCGAAGTTGGCTGGATGAAAGCAGCGATGACTTAGATCCTGCAACTTTAGACGTCCTGAAAGAGGGTAACATAGCCAACGTCTTGATCGACGGTCCGGGACATTATCCCGGTAAGACGCTGACTGCGGATCACGCTTACGTCCGCTTCCACGGCAGGAACTACGATATCTGGTACGGGAGAGAAAAAGAGGGCGATCACAGGCTCGATAGATATGACTACCTTTACGACAAGGATCAGCTCGATCGATGGGTGCCTCGGATCAAAGAGGTCGAACTGAAGACCACCAAGCTTAGGATGTTCTTCAACAACCACGCCAGAGCCAAGGCGGTAAGGAACGCATTTCAAATGATGGACATGCTCCTGATCGAGCACAAGTCAAAGGAGATCCATCTCCTGGATCAGTTTACTCTTGGGGAATTCGGAAAATAGCGGAATCGAGTCGCAAGCGGACAAGCACCGATTACGATGGCCTTTCACATTCATAGGGACCGATCACATTTGTGATGTCCGCTCCGAGCCCGACTCAAAGCCAGTTCAGACGACAAGCACAGCACTGTCCTTTTTCACAGCGTCCCATTCGCGAGAACCCGAGAAGCCACCTCCAGTTGGCGGGCCTGTTGCTTACTCTGTCCTCAGCTTTGTGCCGCATCTCACACTTGACGAGGGCTTTCGGGTTTAGCTGAGTTTTGGGCATATACTACGCCCGTTACGGCGTGCATATATCCGACCTTATCGGTTCTCAGCTTCCCAATGCTTTCCGGATGCTGCCTCAATAGACAGCACCTCTCAGGTCTAGCCTGAAGAGCTTTGCCGGTATGCTTGTCCTCGTTCTCACGGTACGAAACGCGGCAAACTTAAAATTACTCATTATAGATACTAATAGTTTGCGGTCGATATCTCCTTGTCAAGTCTGGAGTCTCAAGAAGTGGACGAACCTCGACCACAAAAACTTTTTAGTGAATAGCAACTGTATTTACTTATGAACATGATGAATAACAACATGGTAAGTTGGATTGCAAGAATCGCAGTATTAGGCCTGCTCCTTGTTACAGTTGGTCTGGCACAGGAAAACGCAACGATTCTTCCTCCTGTCGACGTGAATGTCACAGTAGAGAACCGCACTGAGAATGTGACCATTGAGGTTGTACCACTCACCAACACCAGGCAGGTTCTTGCACTATCTGGAACAGACTCCAGCATCTTCGATAGTGGCCTATTCACCAAGAGTGCCGCTGGCTTTGTCTCAAACCCGGCCTATACTGCAAGTATGAACACTTTCCTCGCCGGCAATGAGACTGCAACCTACCCCACCGGAAAGATGGCTACTCTCGGCCTAGTTCACATGGTGACCAATAACTAGGAGCCAACCCCTTCAAATAATCCATCTAAGATAAGCCAGAGCTGCGGGATATGTTCATTGTGGGGTATGACGCCCACCACGAAGATCCGGTCATCAGCTCCAAGGAAGAGATAACCGGGCTGAATCCAAAGGGGGGATGGTATGCCAACGATCTATGATCTCATACGAGCTTTGAAGAGCGATGTCGTGCAGGATCGCCAGGATGCTGCTTATACGCTCGGTAGGATAGGCGATCCCAAGGCAGTCGAGCATCTCATAAATGCTCTGAAAGACGACGACTGGAGAGTCAGGGAGCGTGCTGCCTGGTCTCTAGGCAGTATCGGAGATGCAAGAGCGGTTGATCCTCTCATCAATGCTCTGAACGATGACGAATGGTTGGTACGATCGAGGGCTGCCTGTGCTCTCGGTCGAATAGGCGATGCCAAGGCTGTCGATCCTCTAATCGTGGTACTCAAGGATGAGAACAGAGGAGTCCGATGGAGGACTGTCGAAGCCCTTGGCAGGATCGGTGAGCCGAAGGCGGTCGACTCTCTCGTCGAAGCTCTGAAAGATGAGGTCTGGAGTGTTCGATCAAGAGCTGCCTGGTCGCTAGGCAGGATTGGCGATACAAGAGCGGTAGAGCCACTTATCGAAGCTCTGAAAGACGATCACAAGTACGTTCGCCGTAATGCTGTTCTAGCCCTCTGTCGGATTGGTGATTCACGGGCTGTCGATGCACTGACTCGTATAGGAACGAGTGACAAGGAGTCGATTGTTCGAGAGGCTGCAGCCAAAGCATTGGAGAAACTGGGGGCCAGTTAGCCCCTTTCTTTTCCCGTATTGCTTCTCCAAGCACCTGCACTCCTCCACAGAGTTTTAAAGGAGAATTCAAATGTCGAACCCCTCGTAGGATTTCCGCAGATAGCCCAAACCCCGCCAGGTATATCGTGGATTTCTTTATCCCTCTATTGGCTGTAGGTATCCAATGGGAGATCCATCTGCTAGTACAACCGCCTGACCAGTAGCGTTCAGCGCTAGAGTTAGGTTATGTCCCATCAAAATCGAATAGATAGCTGTGTCATTTATGATTGTAAAGCAGATCTGGTTTGGAATGGTCTCTTCTCCAACTGTGCCCTCATCACTAAGGAATGAGGCCAACTCATCGGACTGTCGTCGCTCTATCCATGAAAGTCCCCCTGTCCATGCAGATCCCATCCCAGCCTCAAAACGGGCCTCGGCTGATTCCTCGCCTGGTCGGCTCTCTATATCCGCAGTTGTGGGAAAGTTCTCGATATCTGTTGCTTCCCCAAGCTCATCACACGTGGCTCCTATCGATAAGCATAGAATAGTAGCTATCAGAATTTTTATGCCGGTCATGTCTTGTAAACTCCCCTTTTTGGGAATTGTGATCCCCAATAATATAAGTATATCCTTCAAGCACTTCAGAGGGACGCAGCCATAGAGAGATGTTAAAAGAATAGAGGGAAGGAGAAAACAGCCCATACAACCCATATCAGTTCAGTTCGAATGCTCGTTCTCCTAATCAACGGCAATTGAAGTCACTTTCCAACATGACTCTTAATATCAGCACACTCCGATCGTCATATAAATCGCTAGTATTATATACAATATTCGAATCATACCAAATTTCCCCCATGAACTTTGATCAAATGAGAGTCGCCTTAAAAGTTCAGGTTCACACCTACAGCAACTTGGCTTCTCACACTGCGCTACATGTAAAACGTTGAGTGTAGAGCTAGGATCTGCTTTCCCACTCTAAATTCTAATTTCCTAATTTGGTTCTAATTTCAATACCGATAGCTACAGCCCCAAATTAGGAAACTAGAGAAATTAGACGTAATTTCAACATCTCAATATTAGCTTTTATGTGCTCTGTCCAGCAAGGAGACACAAACCCTGTTCTATTGGATTGAAATTTAATACTAATTTTCCTAATTTCCTAATTTCAAGTCTATAGCTATCGATAAAGCCAATTAGGAATCGTCTTGGAAATTAGAAAATTGGGTGACATATTCAGGGATCATGTGATCGCGGCGGCTATCCTCGATAGGATCCTTCACCATTGTACTACAGTCAACATCAAGGGGGATAGCTACAGGCTTAAGGAGCGAAAACTACAGGGATTGATTCCCAAGAACTTTTCTAGATAAGTGTGAGAGGTGATTGGTTCGAGCAGAAGCCTTATCTGTAGATGGACAGTTTTATTCCGCCATAATTGGACAATTTTAGACCGGCGTTGACAACCAGTTCCATCTCCGCTCCAGATTCTTTTGCACCGTCAAATACCGCCTTGACCAATCTGAGAGTCTGGCTCTTGGAGCCTCTCGGACTGGCATTTATCGCTAGAATCTTCAACTTAATCACCTCTTCTGTCCCTTCCTGGAAGGAAATGATCTTCTTCCTGTGACAAAAAATTAAAGGTTAGACCACCGAACTGACTCAGGATTCGATGGTCTCTTTCGTGTAGATGTAGAACCTGAGTGGTTCCTCAACGGAGATCGCGTCTTGGTCGGCGGTCTTTATTCTGATGTCGCCCATAAGGGGCTGGTCCTTGTTTTCGCTGAGGATGATTTTGTTGTCCTCGTTGTTCATCATGATCACCATAGAATCGGCATCCACGACCTGAACGGTCATCTTATCGTACTCGGTGTCCTCCTCCACTGGGATGGGATGAGTCGAGATCTGCCATATGCCGTCGATGACGCAAGTTCGGCCTCCAGTGCAGTTGACGTCGGCTAAATGAATGGCCAAAACTGCAACATTTTGAGAGTCGTCAAGGGCCGTCGTATAGACGTACGTATCTGGTGCATAGAAGTAATCCCGTTTCAACAGGTTATTGTCCTTGTAAAGTTCGAGGAACACCATCTCGCAGCTATTGTCCACAAAGAACTTGGTGGCGAAACCCTCCTCAAATGTGAGGATGTCCCCGTCCTTAATCCTCCTTGGTTCGGCGCTATCTATCAGCACTTTGGACAACTGTTTGTCAACGAGCATGTTGTCATCCTCAGAGGCGTCTGATAGACGCGAACGCAAAGAACCAGTCTCATCTGGGACATATCCAGCAAAGTAATTTTCACCGAGGAATCCCATGGTCCAGTACTCGCCCCATTCCGCGAAGTTGAAGTCTTTCTGCTGGGCTACCGTCTCGTAGATGACGCCGTTCGGCTCGTCGAGTGTGTTGCCGTAGGTGGTCATGATGATCGCCTCTGTACCGAGGTTCTCGTCTACGTCGTAGTAGAACCCAGCGAAGTTGGAGGGATTCCATTCGAACATCGCACCATCAACAACTTCAGCAACACTGCCCCTAAGTTCGTAGGTGCCAGGCTCGGTGACGTTCCTATAAATGTACAGGCGATTGGGTTGATCTGCAGTCCTTAACCTGATCCCGTCCATTAGATCGACGTCGATATTTGGAGATAGATCGATCTCACGGATGTTGGTCATGGAAATCCTGTCTCCACTGATCGACGAAACCTCCATTATGCCGTACCTCAAGCCTGGTTCGACTCTGAGAAGATCATCCGAGATTTGGAACGTCCCCTTGATCGTATAGTAGCTTGCAGGTTTCAACTTCACACTGCCTGTCACACGGACGGCGATAAGAGTGACGTTGCGGTCTCCTATCGGGACGGCGTAAACGTATGTTTCTGGCGGGTTTATCGTGGCCGTGTCCAGGAGGGCGGTTCCCTTATAGAGTGCGACTTTAACACCCTCCTCAGAGTCAGAAAATTTTAGCTTGTATCCTTCCTCCAGCAGAAGGTCCTGATCTGCACTTATGGTCTCTCTAGAATCAGAGTCGATAAGAACCTTGCTAAGAATTCCCTCGTCCTCAAGGCTGGACCAAGAAGGTGAGATGATGCAATCGTCGTCATATCCTGCAAAGTAACTCTCACCAAGTAAGGCCAAACCTCGGTAATGTCCCCAGTCACCGTGTTCGAAAGCTACCTCCTGGATGGAGGTGGTATAGACAGCGTCTCCGATCCGGACTGATTGTTCAGGGGTCTCCAACAAGAGGGATTCATCACCCAGACCCTTGTCGATGTCATAGTAAAACCCTGCAAAGTTCTGAGGAGTCCATACGACGCTTGATCCATTTTCAAATTTTACGACTTCGCCTCTAATCGTCAAATCGTCGGCACAGTACACCGAACCGATCAAAGCCAAGAAGGCGATGAGGATGGTCGGTAAACTCATTTCAGATCAACTCCTCTGAGCCTTGAACTGTCACTTTTTTGTATATGTAGAAGCGAAGTGGGTTCTCAGCAGAAAGCCAATCCTGGTCTGCGGTCTTGATCCTTATGTCACCCATCAGTGTGGTTCCCATGTTCTTATTGAGAGTGATCTTGTTGTCCTCGTTGTTCATCATGATATTCATCGAACTAGGATCGATAGATTGTACTGTCATCTTATCGTATATAGCGTCCTCTTCTATCGAGATAGGGGAATCTGAAATCTGCCAAAGTCCATCGATCTTGCAGTAACTCCTGTCATCTAGACTTACCGGTTCCAGGAAATGTGCTGCTATAATCGGGACTCCCAGAGCGTCGCCCAGATCCGTGCTGTAGACATAGGTGACAGGTGGAAGGACGGCCATCTGATCGATTACGAACCCGTCGTGTAACAGCTCCACGAGTATTGCTTTATCGTCAATCCCGATTTGAGGTCTAAGTTCGTATCCTTCGGCCAGCTCGACAGTTTCACCGCTTCCAATCACCATCGATGTGCTGTTATCCACAAGGATCTTGCTCAAGCACCCAGAACCGAGGAGGTTTGACGTTGTAGCTTCGTCCAAGATCGGATCGCTTGTCATGTCATCTATATAACCAGCAAAGTAGAGCTGCCCCATGAAGGCCATAGCGTAGAAACTCCCCCAGTCCTGGAACTCGAAATTGTCTATCTGGGCATCTGTAGTGTAGACGACACCATTGGGCTCTTCAAGAGTGTCTCCCCAAAGGCTAATGGTGATCTTCTCCGTGCCGAGGTTGTTGTCGATGTCGTAGTACAATCCGGCAAAATTTGAGGGATTCCATTCCATCATATAACCATCGATGACACAGTTGACGCTACCTCTGATTTCGTAGTTGCCAGGCTCTGTGATCTCCTTGCAGATGTAGAATCTGAGTGGCTCTTCGGCAGAGATTATGTCTTGGTTTGCGGTTTTAATCCAGATGTTCCCCATCAGGGGGGTATACTTGTTCGCGCTTAGGTCGATCTTGTTGTCCTCATTGTTCATCATGATGGCCAACGCGTCAGCATCTACGGTCTGGATCGTCATCTTGTCGTACTCTGTGTCCTCCTCTACGTCAGTATAGGTGTCGGAGATCTGCCAGATGCCGTCGATGGTGGCCAGGTCCGCGCCCGCTCCCCTGAAAGCGTTCTTGAAGTGGACAGCTATGACGACGATCTTCTCAGTATCGCCCAGATCCTTCTTGTACGTGTAAGTCTTATCCTCGATAGTTGCTCCGTATTTTGAGGGTTCAACCAAAGCAGAATCTACGACTACGCCGTCCTTCGTAAGCTGGACGTAAACTCTACCAGTGCTCTGGTCAGTGGTTTTGATCTCAAGTTCATAGCCCTCGGCAAGCTTCAGAGGCGTGCTCGTTGTGAAGGTTCTCTCCTCGTCGTCATTATAGAGCACCTTGCTGAGTTGTTCGTCGATCATCAGGTTGTCGTCGGTGGAGTCGTCGAAGAGGTAAGCATCCTCAGCATCTCCCTCGACGTAGGCAGCGAAGTACTCCTCTCCAAGAAATCCGATGGTCCAGTAAGTTCCCCACTCCTCATAATCGAAGTCGTCCCTCTGGGCCACCGTCTCGTAGACGACGCCTTCCGGCTCTTCAAGAGCGTCACCGGTAATGGTCAGGGTGATGCTCTCAGTTCCGATGTTGTCGTCGATGCCGTAGTAGAAGCCTGCGAACTCCTGTGGACCCCAGGTATAGACGGCGCCGTCCTCCACTGTAGCCACATTACTCCGAACCTCCGTTGAGTTCATCGCAAATGCAGCCATCGCTAAGAGCAGCAATATAGCTGCTGTGAACGTGATTACCCTCATCCTCGTCATTCTAAATCCCCGAATTTTCTTCCTTACATCAACAATGGGACAATTATTATCTATAAACTCATTGGAAGGGTATCAGGATCGGTTTAACGAGAGAGTCAATCTCGATCGCAGGATAGTCTTTGTGGATCATAATGTCGACCAAGAAGCAGCAGTGCAGCGGAACGAAATCCCCAAAAAGGTGTGCATCTCATCTATATGGATTTCCATTATTAATAAGGGAAACTATGAGCTTTTTGTCACCAGCTCATGTGACATTGACAACTATAATTTCCGTACTATTATGTTATTGTTTCGAAGCAAACGGCCACAGACACCGTTATTAGCATCACAGGCAGGGCTGTCCTTCATCAGGTATGCTATCTTCACACCGAACTCTTTGCACAGCCAGAGAACCCAGTTGGACCCTCGGATGTACTCTTCGGTCCTGAACTCCCGTTTCCCGTTCTTGAGTCCACGAACCTCCACTATAGGGTTGCCATCATCGTCCCATGTGGTGAAACAAGCTGGGCGAGGCGTTGGCAGGCCACCCATGATCTCAGGACATACGGGTAATAGTTCGTACTTCTCTCTGAGCTTGGCCACCTTCTTCTCCTTGTACAGTCTTTGGCCCATCTTGTGAGTAAGTCCGTGATACCTGCAAGGTATGCCACAGGCACACATCGATATGGCCACCACAGGTTTCCCCGATGACACCAGATCTTTCGCGTTTTCCGGGTCCGAATCGAACGCCTTGGTGTTGTTGACTTCACCCTACCGCTTCCCAATGATCACTGTGTCCATCTATGACAGCCTCCGAATTCATTACGTCACTTGATCCCACTCGCTAACAGTTCGTAGAGGATGTTAAACTTTCCACGTTGCTATCCGAAAATTCATGCTCATTCTCGACCAACGCATCAATGGGTGCACGACGTTTTCAGACGTGAAATGTTCAACCTCATCGCCTCATGGACCGAAAGGAAACATAAACCTGAAGAGTTTCAGGAGCCAGAGACGGCAAGTATAATAGATAAAAGGAAAAAGTAGTGTCGAGAAGTGTAGGCGATCATCAAAAACAAGATACAAGGTCCCCAGCCATGCCAATAAAGAAATCAGAACTCTATAGTCACCTGTGGAAGAGTTGCGATGAACTCCGGGGAGGGATGGACGCCTCTCAGTACAAGGATTACGTGCTGGTCCTCTTGTTCGTCAAGTACGTCTCTGATAAATACGCCAGCGACCCAGAAGCTTTGATCGAGGTGCCAGAGGGGGGCAGCTTCGCCGATATGGTTGCCGTTAAGGGAAACAAGGAGATCGGCGACAAGATCAACAAGATCATCGGAAAGCTGGCGGAAGCCAACGGTCTCAAAGGCGTTATCGATCTCGCAGATTTCAACGACGAGGACAAGCTCGGACGCGGAAAGGAGATGGTACAACGCCTCACCAACCTTATAGCCATCTTTGAGAATCCCGAGCTGGACTTCAGCCGCAACCGTGCAGAAGGTGACGACATCCTGGGCGATGCCTACGAGTACCTGATGCGGCATTTCGCTACTGAATCCGGCAAGAGCAAAGGGCAATTTGCAACCCCCGCAGAAGTCTCGATTGTGATCTCCAAAATAATAGGCATAACCCCAGAGACCAAGCAGGATCAGGCGGTTTACGATCCAACATGTGGCACCGGGTCGCTCCTCTTGAAGGCTTCTGATGAAGCTCCTCGTGGGCTGACCATCTATGGTCAGGAGAAGGACAACTCCACAGCAGGTTTAGCCAAGATGAACATGATCCTGCATGGGCATCCTACCGCAGAGATCTGGCGGGACAATACCCTTACCGCACCGCACTTCAAAAAGAAAGATGGCCGCTTGGAGACCTTCGACTTCGCTGTGGCAAATCCACCATTCTCTGATAAAGCTTGGAGCAGTGGACTTGACCGCGAACACGACGAGTTCAATCGTTTTGAATATGGCATACCTCCAGCCAAGAATGGCGACTACGCCTTCCTCCTCCACCTCCTCAAGTCCATGAAGAGCACCGGGAAGGGTGCCATCATTCTGCCACATGGCGTGCTCTTCCGGGGCAATGCCGAAGCTGCCATTAGAAAGAAGCTAATTCTGCACGGATTCATCAAAGGCATCATAGGGTTGCCGCTGAACCTCTTCTACGGGACTGGGATTCCTGCCTGCATAATCGTCCTGGACAAGGAGGATGCTGCATCCCGACAGGGCATCTTCATGATCGACGCCTCCAAGGGCTTCATGAAGGACGGAAATAAGAACCGTTTGAGAAAGCAGGACATCCGCAAGATCGTGGACGCGTTCACCAGGCAACTTGAGATCCCCAAGTATTCCCGTATGGTCCCGCTATCCGAGATCGAGACCAACGACTTCAATTTAAATATCCCGCGTTATATTGATTCAAGCGATGCGGAGGATCTGCAAGACATTGAAGCGCATCTGAGAGGAGGCATTCCTGAGAGGGACATTGAACGGCTGGCATCTTACTGGCAGATTTGTCCCAGCTTAAAGTCTGCGCTATTCACCCCCACCGACCGACCCGGCTATATGCAGCTCAAGGTCGATCCAAGCGAGATCAAGACAACCGTATTCCAGCACCCGGAATTCCTCGCCTACACCGATCAGGTCAAAGATCGTTTTGCGGGCTGGCAGTTAGCCAACACCCCAATTCTTAAAGGCATCAAAGAGGGCGACCGACCCAAAGACCTGATCGAGTCGATATCCGAAGACCTGCTCGGACGGTTTGCCCAGGTGCCCCTCATCGACAAGTACGACGTCTACCAGCACCTGATGAGCTACTGGTTCGACGTCATGCAAGACGACGTCTACATGATCGTGGCGGACGGCTGGAAAGCCACAGACAAAGGCGAGCCCAACTTCGACCTGATCCCGGCTCAGCTTGTCATCAACCACTACTTCAAATCCGACGCCCAGGTCATCGAAAAACTGGAAGCTGATCGAGAGGCTATCGCCCGCGAGATGGAAGAACTCGCTGAGGAGCATAGCGGCGAGGGTGGTCTTTTGGAGGTGGCCAAGACCGACAAGGGAAAGCTGACCAAGATGAGCGTGAAAGGGCGGCTCGCTGCCATCAAGTGCGATTGGGATGCCAACGAAGAGCAGCAAGTGTTGAACGACTACCTCAAGCTAATCGAAAAGGAGTCCGCAGCCAGCAAAAAGGTTAAACAAATTCAAAGAATGTTGGATGCCAAGGTAGATTCCCAGTACGTCAAGCTCGGTTCGGAAGAAGTAAGGCTGCTCGTTGTGGATGACAAGTGGATGGCAACTCTCGACGCCAGTATCCAGACCGAAGTCGATCGCATCTCTCAGGTTCTCACTGTACGCACCAAGCAACTCGCTGAACGCTACGCTGATCCGCTGCCCACCCTAGTTGATGAGGTCGAAGCCCTCAGCATGAAAGTGGATGAACACCTAGGAAGGATGGGGTTCGCATGGAAGTGAAGCCTGGATATAAGCAGACCGAAGTGGGGGTGATTCCACAGGATTGGGATGTAAAGAATCTTCGCGATTGTTTGATAAGTAACCCCGATTATGGCATCAACGCCCCTGCTGTACCTTATTCGGATACTCTCCCGGTCTATATCCGAATTACTGATATTACAGATGATGGCAAATTTTCTCCTGATAATATTGTATCAGTCCGGCATATCAAAGCGGATAGCTACTATCTCAACGATGGAGACCTTGTATTTGCAAGAACTGGTGCGAGTGTTGGCAAATCATATCTCTACAATCGGAAAGATGGTAGTTTAGTATTCGCTGGATTTTTAATTCGAGTTAGGACCAATCCTGCGAAGCTTATTCCCGAATACCTCTCAAATTATATCCAAACCGGACCTTACTGGTCCTGGGTAAAAATAATGTCCACTAGGAGTGGGCAGCCTGGAATCAATGGTCATGAATATGGACAGTTACCCATCCCTTTGCCCAAAACGGAAGAACAGCGTGCCATAGCCGTCGCCCTCAGCGATGTGGATGACCTCATCACCGGACTGGACCAACTTATCGCCAAGAAGCGCGACATCAAACGGGCTGCCATGCAGGAGCTGCTAACCGGAAAGAGAAGGCTGCCGGGATTCAGTGGGGAATGGGTGGTGAAGCGATTGGGGGATTCGGCCATCCTCAAAGCGCGCATTGGATGGCAGGGTTTAACGACCACTGAATACCTGGATTCTGGGGATTGCTATCTCGTCACAGGTACGGAATTCAAAAATTCGTACATAGACTGGAGTAACTGTCACTTCGTCGATGAGTCTCGCTACAAGCAGGACAAAAACATTCAATTAAAAGAGCACGACGTTCTCGTGACTAAGGACGGAACCATCGGTAAGGTCGCATTAATTACCAATCTGCCTAAGCCTGCGACACTTAATAGCGGAGTCTTCGTGATTCGACCGATAGACAACGTGTTTCACCCCAAGTTCTTATATTATCTGCTTTGTTCCAACGCGTTCACCGATTTTCTTGTTCAGCTCAGTGCCGGATCGACAATCAATCACCTTTATCAGAAGGACTTTGTGAGTTTCACTTACAAGATGCCAGCGACCATTGACGAACAAATCGCCATCGCCAATGTCCTCTCCGACATGGATGCCGAGATCACCGTGCTTGAAGCCCGCCGTGACAAGACTAAAGCCTTGAAGCAGGGGATGATGCAAGAGCTGCTTACTGGGCGGATTCGGCTGGTGGAGGGAGGTGCCGCATGATCAAAGTAGGAACGCCTGAACGCCCAGTGCAGAATCATGTTATTGAGCTATTCAGCAACACGCTTGGTTATGAATACCTGGGTAATTGGATCGATCGGAATAACAACAACATCGAAGAGGGTTACCTGAGAGCTTTCCTGAGAGAAAGGCAGGGCTATGATGATGGCTTGATCAAACGCGCCCTGCACGAGCTGACCCGCATGGCAGGCGACCAGAGCCGCAGCCTCTACGACATCAACAAGGACGTTTATGGCTTGCTGCGATATGGTGTGAAGATAAAGGAAGGCGCGGGTGAGCAGAGCAAGACGGTATGGCTGATCGACTGGAGCCACCCGGAGCGAAACCACTTCGCCATAGCCGAGGAAGTGACCGTACCAGCCTCCAATGCCAAGGCTTACACCAAACGTCCGGATATCGTGCTGTATGTGAACGGCATCGCTCTTGGTGTGCTCGAACTAAAGCGCTCAACGGTATCTGTATCAGAAGGCATCCGCCAGAATCTCGACAACCAGAAGAAAGAATTCATCCAGCCGTTCTTCACCACAATGCAATTAGTAATGGCGGGCAACACCACCCAAGGCGTGCGCTACGGCACCATCCAAACGCAAGAGAAGTATTACTTGACCTGGAAGGAAAAGAGCGCCGTCGAGAACCCGCTTGATCAACACCTGATTCAGCTATGCTCCAAGCAGCGCTTCTTGGAGCTGATACACGACTTCGTAGTCTTCGACGCCGGTACTAAGAAGATCTGTCGGCACAACCAGTATTTCGGGATCAAGGCATCACAAGATTTCATCCGACGTCGTGAAGGCGGCATCATCTGGCACAGTCAGGGTAGCGGCAAAACCTTGACCATGGTTTGGTTGGCAAAGTGGATATTAGAGAACCGCAGCGATGCCCGTTTGCTGATAGTTACCGATAGAACCGAGCTGGACGACCAGATTGAGACGGTCTTCTTGGGCGTGGATGAGAAGATATACCAGACCAAGAGTGGAGCCGACCTGATCGCTTGCCTCAACGATACTCGACCAATTCTGATGTGTTCTCTGATCCACAAGTTTGGCAGAAGGGGTGAAGAGAGCGACGAGGCGGACGTGGAGGGGTTTGCCGCCGAGATAAAGAACGCTTTGCCTCCGGACTTCCGTGCCAAGGGCGACATGCACGTCTTCGTGGACGAGTGCCACCGCACCCAGTCAGCCAAGCTCCACCAGGCGATGAAACAGATACTGCCCGATGCGCTATTCATCGGCTACACCGGCACGCCGCTCCTTAAGAAGGACAAAAAGACCAGCCTTGAGGTATTTGGTCGGTACATCCACACCTACAAGTTCGATGAAGCGGTGGCGGACGGCGTGGTTGTAGACCTTCGCTATGAGGCACGTGACATCGACCAGCACATCACCTCTCAATCCAAGATAGATCAGTGGTTTGAAGCCAAGACCAGGGGACTCACCGACATCGCCAAAGCCGAACTTAAGAAGCGTTGGGGCACGATGCAAAAGGTTCTATCCAGCCAATCTCGCCTCGAAAAGATAGTCGCTGACATCTTGCTCGATATGGAGATCCGCCCCAGGCTGATGGACGGTCACGGCAACGCCATGCTGGTGACGAGCAGCATCTACGAAGCATGTAAATGCTATGAGCTGTTCGATAAGACGGATTTCAAGGGAAAGTGTGCCATTGTCACCTCCTACAAGCCCCAGCCTGCCGATATCAAGGGCGAAGAGAGCGGCGAAGGGATGACCGAGAAGCTCCGCCAGTACGAAATCTACCGAAGGATGCTGGCTGACTGGTTCAATGAGCCGGAAGATAAAGCCATGTATCGGGTAGATGAGTTCGAGACGAAGGTCAAGGAGAAGTTCATCAAGGAACCCGGTCAGATGAAGCTTCTTATCGTCGTCGACAAACTTCTTACCGGATTTGACGCTCCTTCGGCTACCTATCTCTATATCGACAAGCAGATGCAGGACCATCGTCTATTCCAGGCGATATGCCGCGTTAACCGGCTAGACGGAGAGGACAAGGAATACGGCTACATCATCGACGAACATGCTCAATAAAATATTATCTCATACCGTGTTATAAATTAAGTCTGCCAACCTTGGGAAATTGTCCCGAGATGAAAATATTCCATTAAGATAG
>LDZU01006178.1_pt1 | contig 27998 bp, 27 predicted proteins | sample 615531 | NCBI WGS metagenome assembly LDZU01 (sample SAMN03408293, study PRJNA278302) | terrestrial metagenome | isolation source: oil reservoir sample SB2 | place: USA: Alaska, North Slope, Schrader Bluff formation | collected 2011-09 | reverse complement strand
AACTGAATCAAGGAATCGAGCTCTTCAAGCTTTTCTGCATTATGACCTGTCATGTCGCTAAGCTCATCCATACCCTCTCTCAGGACAGAGAAGGAAGCAGCGTTTGCTCTCGTCAGATCATTGAGCTGCGACCTCAGGCTTGATATATCGCTTTTCATTGCAGAAAGCTCTGGACCAATTTCCTTGACTTCTTCCACGGCTGCCTTGTTTGCCTCAACTTCTGCTGCAATATTGGCAATCGTTCTATTTGTATTGGCCAGTCGTGTACTCAGATCGCTAGTGGTATCTTCGATCCTCGCAAGGTCTGCGGAGAGCTTATTCTCAAGATCTTCCAAATCTCCGACACCCACATACAATCTCAGCGTTGAACTCAAGTCACTTCGTGTTATGTAGTCTGCCAGAACATCCTTTGAAACGTAGTTTTCCATTACCCTGGTTAGATTTCTTTCAATGTCTCTTACAGACTGATGCAACTCCGTTACATCCGTCCCGACAATATTGATCTGCCTGCTCAAACTCTGGTTGATGTCTCCAAGAGCCTTGTCAAGAGCTGCAAACTTCTCACTCAGATTATCCACGTCTCTTGAAGCGTAGGAAATCCTGTCAACCAGAACGACAACCTGCCGTTTTAACGCATCAAGATCGTCTACTGTTGCAAAATTACCATTCGGAACACCTTCATAAGCTATACGCTCAATCTGGCTTTCAATACTTCGAACGCGTTCCAAGACACTGGCCATCTGTACCAGATTGCCAGATCGGTCCGTCATCGCCAGTTCAAGCTGCTGAAGCCGTGCTCTCAACGCGTCATCAGAGACAGGTAAATCTGAAGGATCCCTACCCATGTAAGTCTCATCAACGTAATTCAGGAGTTTGTCAATCAAAACTGCCGCTTGATACCTGTTCAGCGGATCAGTTCCCTGGTAATAGTACCTTCCGTCTGCCGCCCTGATACCGCTCAGTATTCCGAGATCCGTCAGTCTCATGATCGCATCGTATGCCCAATGAGTTCGTGCCACGTCTGCGTAGTCAACCTGGGCTGAGACTGTGGAAAAGAAGACAAAAACGAAAAGAAACGCAATAACAATAAACTTCACGCGCATTGCTGCACCTCCCTCAGTAGTCGCTTCATGTCATGATTTTACCACATATCACTTCTCATGAATCTTGTATGCATGGTAATATCTCCATCAGGAGGTGTTTTCCATTGACAAAGAGAACCCACACCTGTGGTGAATTGACGGAAAAAGACGATGGAGCCACGGTAACCCTCTGCGGATGGGTCGATACAATCAGAAATCTTGGTGGTATCGAGTTTGCCAGGATCAGGGATCGTTACGGGTTCACTCAGGTTGTTTTTGATCCGCAGAACGAGAACCTTTTCTCCAGGGCGCGCTCACTCGGCCCGGAATTCTGCGTGGCCGTTACAGGAACTGTCAGGAAGAGACCTCCAGAGGCTCAAAGAAGTGACCAGGGCACCGGAATGGTTGAAGTCCTCGCGAAAGAGCTTGAGGTTTTCTCCACCTCTGAGGTTCCTCCCATATATATAAATATCGATGATAAATCATCTGAGGAGCTTCGCCTGAAATACAGATATCTTGACCTGCGGAAACCTGTGATGAGGGACAAAATGATAACAAGACATCTCTTCACAAGCGCTGTGAGGGATTTTCTGAATGCACAAGGATTCCTTGAAATAGAAACACCTGTTCTGACGAAATCTACCCCTGAAGGCGCCCGAGACTTCCTTGTTCCGTCAAGACTGCGACCAGGCCGCTTCTACGCACTTCCGCAGTCACCGCAGTTGTTCAAGCAACTGCTCATGGTATCAGGTTTTGACAGATACTTCCAGATTGCAAAATGTTACCGCGATGAAGACCTGCGGGCAGATAGGCAACCTGAGCATACGCAGATAGATATCGAGATGTCTTTCGTGGATGAAGAAGACGTGTTCTCCCTGGCTGAAGGACTTATGAAACACGCTTTTGAATGTACAACAGCCACAGAAGTGAGTATTCCATTCAGAAGGCTCACACATGAACAGGCCCTTCTTTCTTACGGATCTGACAAGCCAGATACGAGATATGGCATGGAACAGTTTGATTTCGCTCCATGGTTTCGTGAAACATCTTTCGCAGTTATCGCAAATGCCCTTGATAACGGATACTCAATTCGAGGCTTCGTTGCCGACGGTCTAGCTGGATCTTTCTCCAGAAAGAGACTTGAGGAGTATACTGAAGCGGCAAAGAAGCTGGGGTTGGGTGGACTGATGTGGATAAAGATTGAAGATGATGGTAGCGTAAAGTCTTCTATAATGAAGCACTGTTCTAAACAGGTAGAGAAGCTTATCGCAGACAACGCGATCTCAAAAGGATCCATCGTCTTCTTTTCAGTTGGACCAACAACGATTCTCTCAAAGACACTCGGAGAACTGCGGAAGAAGATAATATCCGAAGAATCTCTTTCTGCAGATGGTTTTGAGTTCCTCTGGGTAACGGATTTTCCGATGTTCTCACTGGAGCATGAAACACAGAGGGTTGTCGCAGAGCATCACCCTTTTACGATGCCAAACCTTGAAGATCTTGAGAAGTATGGCATGAACGATCCTCTGAGGATCAGGTCCAGAGCGTACGATCTCGTTATAAATGGCGTAGAGGTGGCAAGTGGTTCTGTGAGAATTCACAGACAGGATATCCAGCGCAAAGTCTTTGAAATGCTGGGTCTCAGTAACGAAGAAGCACAGAGCAAATTCGGTTTTCTGCTCGAAGCATTCAAGTACGGACCGCCACCTCATGCTGGAATTGCTCCAGGTCTCGATCGTTTGGTGGCTCTTGTTGTAGGTTCTGATTCTATCAGGGATGTAATTGCTTTTCCGAAGACCGCGAGTGGTTCAGACCTTATGACCGGGGCGCCTTCAGAAGTAAGCCCTGATCAGCTGAAGGAGCTTCATTTGAGAGTAAAGGATGAAGAGGATTAGAATAGCGATCGATGGACCGGCCGCTTCTGGCAAGTCTACTGTGGCCAGAAAAGTCGCTGAGAAACTCTGTTTCTCCTACATAGATACCGGGGCAATGTACAGGGCCCTGGCACTTAAAATCCAAATGAGGAATGTCGATCCATCGGATACAGTCTCCTTAAGAAGAGAAATACTGGATAAAACATCCTTTAGCATCTGCAATAATGAGCTGCTAATTGACAACAATCCTTTAGACTCGAGAATCAGAACAGAAGAAATCTCCAGGCTCTCTTCGATGATCGCTCAGATTCCTGAAGTGAGGGCCTACATGAAGAAAGAACAGCGAAAGCTTGCAAAAGATGGTAGGGTAGTTATGGAAGGAAGAGACATAGGGACGGTGATCCTCCCTGATGCGGAGATCAAGATATTCCTAACTGCCTCACCTGAAGAGAGAACTCGCAGAAGAGTAACTCAACTAAAGCTGATGGGGCAAGAAGCAGAAGAAGCTCAGATCATGCGTGAGATTCAGCAAAGAGACCTGAACGACTCCACGAGAGACCTGGCTCCTCTAAGACCTGCTCCCGATGCAATTAATATTGATACCACGCATATGTCAATAGATGAAATAGTTGATGATATAGTTGAAAGGGTTTCAGCAGAGTGAGAGTAATCGTCTCAGAGAAAATCGGTTTCTGTCAGGGTGTTGAGAATGCCGTTCGAGGGACTTGCGAGGCTCTCAAAACATACGAGTCTGTACAGGTCTCCGGGCAAATAGTGCACAATCATTTGATTTGTTCAGAACTCGTGGAAATGGGACTGAAAGTGCATCCTGATAACGTGCTCCCTCAGCCTTTGACAGAAGACTCTGTAGCACTAATAAGGGCACATGGGATTGATCTCGAATCGGAAAATGAACTCAAGAAGAGGTTCCCAAGAGTACTGGATTTTACCTGTCCTATTGTTAGCTCTGTATTCCAACTGGCAGAGAGACTGGACAGACAGGGCTACATAGTTGTTGTGCTGGGCAAAAAACAGCACCCTGAGATAAGAGCACTGGTTAGCAGAATTAACAGACACTTCTTGGTTGAGGACCTGAAAGACCTCGATCAAGTAATCGGTGAGCTCAAGAAAGATGAGAAGAAGGTTGCGCTTATATCTCAAACCACAACGGATACTGAGAAATTCGGACAGACTCAAGCGTTTCTCGAAAAGGAACTCGGCAAACGTATCAAAGTTTTCGACACGATCTGTAGATTCACCAAAGAGCGCGAGAGTGCGGCTCGGCATCTTGCTCACGAGGCGGATCTTGTCATTGTAGTCGGGGCTCCCAACAGCTCAAACACAATGAAGCTGGTGAACATCGTGAAGAACGCAGGGACTTGTGCTATCCTTGTCGAGGATTCACAAGATCTTTCAAATCTTACTTTACCTGAAACTGTGGGCTTGATCAGTGGAACATCTGCATCGACCGAACAGGTCCAGAAAATACTGGATAATATAGAAAAGGTGGCAAGGAGGTAAGTATATGGACGATAATGCTCGGAAACTTGATGACGACCTGAGCATGGAAGAGGTCTTTGAACAGATTCGACCCTCTCCTACTGGAAGAGGCGCAAGGAAAGAGGCAGAAGTATTTGCCCTACACCCTGATGGAATAATGGTTCTAATGGATGGAAAGCTCGACGGATTCCTGCCTGAGAATGAGCTTGTTAGGCCAATAGGGGAATACAAGGTCGGAGACAGGATATTTGTCAATGTTATCAAGACCGATGAAGAAGAAGGTCGTGTAGTCGTCTCTGAGCGACGCGCTCATAACGTAACCATTATGAAACGCGTAGAAAAGGCCTATCGCGATGGAGATTACGTCGAAGGAGAAATCGTTGGCGAAGTGAACTCCGGGTACAACGTAAAGCTTGAGAAGACTATCAATGCATTTCTTCCTGGTTCTCACTCAGGAATCAGGAAAGGAGACCCTTATCCCGAAGGAACCCTTCGTTTCAAAGTAATCCGTTTCAAGAGACAGAAGAGAGGTCTCAACGTTGTAGTATCGCTGAAAGCGATCAAGGAAGAAAGGATCAAGGAGTTCTTCTCAGATATTGAGCTTGACCAGATTGTCGAGGGAACGGTAGAAGCGATACATAATTTCGGGGCTTTTGTAACCCTGTCTGAAGATATTTCGGGACTCATTCCCGCATCAGAAATCAGTTGGGATTTCTCTCAAAGAATCAGTGATGTCATAAGTGTTGGAGAAAAAGTTACAGCAAAGGTTATCGGTTTGGACAAGAAAAAGAAGAAGGTCTCTTTGAGTCTGAAAAAGATGAGTGAAAACCCCTGGTTGAGAATCGAGGAAAAATACCCGACAGATGCTGTTGTTGAGGGAACTGTTAAGTCTATTGAACCATTTGGCTTTTTCGTTTGGCTTGAGCCTGGGGTAGAGGGTCTTGTTCATATATCAGAGGTATTTTGGGGGAATGTGAAGAAAGACCTCCGGTCAGTTGTCAGTCCTGGTGACAGGATCGAAGTGAAAATTCTGGATACAGATGCCGAAAACAAGCGGATTTCACTCAGTTATCGTCAGGCTATAGGAGATCCGTGGAAGACAATTGAAGAAGACTATAAGATTGGAAGCATTGTTGAAGGAAAAGCAGCGAAAGTCCTTCCCACTGGTGCAATAGTAGAGATAACTGAGGTCTTGTCTGGATTTGTTCCGGTATCAGAGATATCATGGAACTTCGTTGACAGGGTTGAAGATGTGGTCAAAGAAGGGGAGACAGTCCAGGCAAAGATCATCTCGATTGACAAAGAGAACAAAAGAATGCGATTGAGCATAAAGCAGACCACAGAAGATCCCTGGGTTGCCGTTTCCAAGAAGATCAGAGTAGGTAGCAAAGTCAAGGGAACGATAGTCCGCATAACCAAGGCTGGGGCGATTGTTCTTGTTGACGACTATAATGTCGAAGCCTTTCTTCCTATTTCTCAGGTCTCTACAGAACGTGTTGAAGATGTTTCTGATCATGTTCAGGTTGGACAGAAACAGGACTTCAAGGTCATCAGGCTCGTTTACGATCCTGAAAAAGACACTAGAAACATGGTTGTCTCTATAAGACAGCTATTGAAGGATCGAGATATTGAAGAAGCACGCCGTGTGATGAATGAGCTCAACGATGTTGAAGAGACCCGAATGAGCCTTGGTGAGAAGATCAAGCGTCAGATGGAGGATGAGAAGAATTAGTGGCTACGGCTGTTATCGTAGGAAGACCAAACGTTGGTAAATCAACGCTCTTCAATCGTCTTTCTGGAGGAAGAAGAGTAATAGTTGACAACCAACCAGGTGTTACCCGTGACTTCGTTCACGGAACGGTTGAATGGCAACAGAAGCATTTTAACATAGTAGATACATGCGGTCTCTTTGAGTCACCCGAAAACATCATGGAAGACCAGATGAGGAACGTCACGATTGAGGCTCTTCAGGCAGCAGATTTGATTCTGTTTGTAGTTGACGCAAGAGCTGGCGTGACCCCGGCTGATCTGGCGGCAGCAGATCGAATCAGAAAGTCAAAACGACCTGTTTTGCTGGTTGCTAACAAGGTTGAACAGCTTCATCTATTTGAATCTCTTATGGCTCCAGAGTTGTACAGTCTCGGTTTTGGTGAACCCATCCCCCTTTCTTCCGAGCACGGCCTTAATATCGACGTTTTGCTGGATGGAATAATATCACGTCTTGAAGAGACTGGTCATAACCTTGACATCCCTGAAGAAACTGACCTGGAAACAATCAGGGTGGCTGTCACAGGAAGGCCCAATGTTGGTAAATCCTCACTTTTCAATGCCATACTTGGAAGTAAGAGAAGCCTGGTAACAGAGCTCCCCGGCACAACCAGGGACTCTATAGATGAAACGATCCTGCTTGACGGCAAATCTTTCACATTCATTGACACCGCCGGGATGCGACGCAAAACAAAAGTGGGAATCAAGAATGTGGAGTACTACAGTGTAATGAGGAGTGTCGATGCAATAGAGCGTTGCACGATAGTGGTCCTGGTAATCGACGCGAGGGAAGGAATTGGCGCACAAGACAAAAGGATCGCCGGTCTTGCTGAAAAGAACGGTAAGGGAACAGTTGTTGTCTTCAACAAGTCAGATCTTGTTACAGCAGCACAAATCAAACTCCTCGAAAGAACAGTCAGAGACGAGCTATACTTCATCGACTACAGCCCGGTGATCTTCACTGCTGCTACCATTTCTAAGGGAATAGACAAGCTTATAGACTCGATACTGCTGGTCACAAGAAACCTTGACCTCAGGATCCCCACAAGCACAATAAATGAGCTCCTGGAAAGGTACACCGCGTTCACACCTGCACCAGGCAAGGGGGGCCGGAAAGCGAGAGCTTACTATGCAAATCAGGTGTCTAATAGACCCCCTTTGTTCATGCTTCATGTAAATGATCCAAAACTGTTTTCTGAAGCCTTTCTCAACGGCTTCAGAAGAGCCATCAGGAAGAATATTGATCCTATGGATGGAGCCCCAATTTTTCTGAAATTGAGGAGGAAGAGATAGATGCTAATAGCTCTGGTTGGATATCTTTGTGGTTCTATTCCGTTCAGTTTTCTTCTGCCGTTGCTCAAGGGAATCGATATCAGGAGAGTCGGAAGCGGTAATGTTGGCGGAACAAACGTTCTGAGAGAGCTTGGCGGCTACTGGGGAGCCCTTTCAATGCTCATGGATGGTCTGAAGTCTTTCATACCGATAATGATTGCCAGATATGTCTTTGGAATAACTACTGGTCAGGCAATGATGATGGGGTTTTTCGCCTGCCTGGGGCACAGCTATTCTGTTTTTCTTCTGTTTCGAGGAGGGAAATCGGTCTCCTCATCTGTTGGAACCTTCACAGCCATTAAGGGGTATTTTGTGGCGATCTTTTTTGCAGTATGGCTCCCTCTAGTGCTGATCACAAAGTATGTCTCGATTTCTTCGATAATCGCTCTGTACTCTCTGGCCGCTCTTGGTTTTTTGATCGTTGGATTGGATTTTGGATTGTGGGCTCTGGCAATCGCAACGCTCTCCGCATACAGGCACAGAAGCAATATCAAGAGACTTCTGAACGGTACCGAAAAGAAGACAGACCTGATCGGGTCCTTTAAGAAACGCCTTGCAAGCAACAAAGAATAACGACAGTTCTGACTACCCTCTTAAAGAGCTGCTCCCCTCAATGGCTCTTATACGTGTCAGATTCTTCTGAAGAGCAGCAGAGTGCCTGGCGCGCTCTCTTTCATCTTCAGTCATTCTTATCAGTTCCTCTGCCCTGCGTGCAGCTTCTTTGGCTTCATTCAGATCAATATCTTCTGGCCTTTCGATAAATCCACTGATTATCTGGGCATATTCCCTTGTATTAATCATGAAACCGCCATGAACTGCAAGAACCTTCTTTCCCTTGTCACTGACTATCGTCACAACATCCACTGAAAGCTTCATTATGGCTGGTGCCCTTGAAGGTAAGAAACCAATGGCTCCCTTCTCAGTCCTGAAAGAAACGAATTCTGCTACTCCTTTCCAGGCAATTCCTCTGGGACTAAGAACCTCAAGTTCTATGGGCATTACCTATCACCGGACATGTGCTTCGCTTTCTCATGCACATCATCAATCGAGCCAACCATCATGAATGCCTGCTCCGGAAGACTATCGTGCTTGCCTTCAAGAATCTCTTTGAAACCTCTCACGGTATCTTTGACGGTCACATACCTTCCTTCCACACTTGTAAAACTCTCAGCCACAAACATTGGTTGTGTCAAGAACCTCTGGATCTTCCTCGCTCTATGCACTATTGTCTTGTCTTCCTCGGAAAGCTCTTCCATACCAAGAATTGCTATTATGTCCTGGAGATCCTTATATCTCTGGAGAACCTCCTGAACACCTCTTGCAACCTGATAGTGGTCTTTTCCCACCACCTCAGGATCCAGGTTTTTGGAAGTTGAGTCCAGCGGATCGACGGCAGGATACAGTCCCTGCTCGGCAATCTGTCTTGAAAGGTTGATAGTCGCATCAAGATGACTGAAAGTGGTTGCGGGGGCAGGATCCGTGAAATCATCTGCAGGAACGTAGATCGCCTGAACAGAAGTGATTGAACCCTTTTTAGTAGACGTTATTCGCTCCTGCAACTTCCCCATTTCACCTGCGAGCGTTGGTTGGTAGCCCACGGCTGACGGCATTCTTCCCAGAAGAGCGGATACTTCTGACCCGGCCTGAACAAACCTGTAGATATTGTCTATGAAGACAAGAACATCCTTTCCCTGGACGTCCCGGAAATATTCGGCCATGGTAATCGCTGAGAGCCCCACCCTGAATCTGGCTCCAGGTGGTTCGTTCATCTGACCAAAGACCAGTGCTGTATTATCAATGACTCCGGATTCCTGCATTTCCAACCAGAGATCATTTCCTTCTCTTGTCCGCTCTCCAACTCCGGCAAAGACAGAAAGACCTTTGTGTTCTATAGCAATATTCCTTATTAACTCCATTACCAGAACTGTCTTTCCAACACCAGCTCCTCCAAAGAAACCAATCTTACCACCCTTATTGAAAGGAGCAAGGAGATCAATTACCTTGATGCCTGTCTCCAGGATTTCAATGTCCGTCTGCTGATCGGTCACACTGGGGGGTTCTCTATGAATATCCCAACGCTCGTCGAATTCGACTTCTCCAAGATCATCGACTGGTTCTCCAAGAAGATTGAAGATCCTGCCGAGTATCTTCTCACCTACGGGTACAGATATCTGTCTGCCCGTATCCGTGACTTCCTGACCCCTAACAAAACCTTCCGTTGAGTCAAGCGCAATTGTTCTGACTGCATCGTCACCTATTACTTGCGCCACCTCAAGGATCACGTCTTTTCCCAGCGAATCGTTGTGAGTCACAAGAGCATTCAGGATGTCCGGAAGCTTTCCTCCTTCGAAGGAAACATCTACTACCGGCCCGTAAACCGCGATTATCTTTCCTTTATCATTTCCAACAGAATTCTCTCGTGATCTCTTCTCTGTCTTCGCAGTCACTTCAGCACCTCCAATTACTCCCCTCTCAGGGCTTCCGCACCATTTACAACTTCAATGATTTCCTGAGTTATTGTAGCCTGGCGCAATTTGTTCTTACCGAGTGTGAGCCTTTCTATCATCTTTTCAGCATTTTCTGTCGCGTTTCTCATTGCATTCTGCCTTGCGTGAAGCTCCCCGACCTTTGTTTCATGCATTGCCAGTAATACAGAGTTGATAACCCATGAAGTCACAAGTTCCTCAAATAGAATCTCAATTTCTGGTTCGAAATCATAGACATCACTATCAGAATCACTCAGATCTACAGGAAAGACTCTCATAGTGTCTGCGGTCTGAGCAAGAGAACTCTTGAAACGCGAATAAACAAATTTGAGACCAGAAGCATTCTCTCTCTTCATCAGGTCAAACAGCCTGTCTGCAATAACTCCGGCCGCTTCAATATCTGGTTCGTCATAGAATTTGCTGAAAACTTCTTTCACTTTATCGTTGTGTCTGTAATGTACTTCTGCTTTGGTCCCAACTGTGACAATAGAACGAACGTCTTCTTTCTCCAGGATTCTGTCTGAGTGCTTCAGAATCTCGCTGTTGAAGGAACCGCAGAGTCCCATATCCGATGTCACAACAACAAGGACTTCCCCTTCTCCGTATTCGTATGGAAGCTCACTGATCTCTCTTGCGGCAATTGTCAGGGCCCTTCTCAGACCCTTTTCTGTCATCCTGACGTACTGAAGAGTTCTCTCAATCTTCTTGATCTTTGCTCGTGCCACCATTTCCATGGCACGAGTGATCTGCATCGTTGATCTGGTAGAGTCTATCCTTTTCTTGATCTGCCTGAGCTTGCCTTTACTCATGAGACCACCTTTAGTCCTTGAATTCCTCTGTAACCTTTTCGACGAAGTTCTTCAGTGAATCCTCCATTTCAGGTGTCAGATCTTTTTTCTCGACGATATCTCTCAGGAGAGCTTCCTGTTCTTTCCGTGCTTTGGAGAGAAGAAAAGACTCGTATTCCCTTATGCGTTCTGTCGGAATATCATCGAGATAGCCCTTGGTTCCGGCATAAAGAACAACGACCTGCTCTTCCACGGACATCGGAGAGTACTGGTCCTGTTTCAGAAGCTCAGTCAGCTTTTCTCCTCTGGTCAACTGATCGCGGGTTGCTTTGTCAAGCTCGGTTGCAAACTGTGCAAAAGACAACAGATCACGGTACTGCGCAAGTTCAATACGAAGGTTGCCTGCGACCTTCTTCATTGCCTTGATCTGCGCCGCTCCCCCGACCCTGGAAACCGACAGACCAACGTTTATTGCTGGCCTGTTACCAGCATAGAAAAGGTTTGGATCCAGGTAGATCTGCCCGTCCGTGATCGATATCACATTTGTAGGAATATAAGCACTCACATCGTTTGCAAGAGTCTCTATCACCGGCAGTGCAGTAAGTGAACCTCCGCCTCTGTCATCATTAAGCCTCGCGGCTCGTTCCAGGAGTCTTGAGTGAAGATAGAAGATGTCACCCGGGTAAGCCTCACGACCAGGTGGCCTTCTCAGAAGCAACGAGAGTTCTCTATACGATGCAGCGTGTTTTGATAGATCATCGTAGATCAAGAGAGCATCTTTTCCCTCGTTCATGAAGTACTCGCCAAGTGCTGTTCCTGAATAAGGCGCCAGATAACTCAGGGCAGCGGGATCGCTGGCAGAAGCGAAAACAATAGTTGTATAATCCATGGCTCCAGAATCCTCTAGCCTGTCAATCACCCGCGCGACAGCAGCTGTCTTCTGACCAACAGCAACGTATATACAGTAAACACCTTTGCCCTTCTGGTTTATTATCGTATCAACTGCCAGGGCACTCTTCCCTGTCTGACGGTCACCGATGATCAGCTCTCTCTGACCTCTGCCTATCGGCACCATTGCATCAACCGCCTTTATTCCAGTTTGCAAAGGCGTGTTCACCGGCTTTCTGTACACCACTCCCGGGGCTTTCGTTTCAATAGGTCTGTACCTTTCGCTCTTAACAGGACCCTTTCCATCCAGAGGTATGCCAACAGGATTGACAACTCTTCCCAGGAGTTCCTCTCCAACTGGCACTTCGATAATCCTGCGAGTTCTCCTGACCTGGTCTCCTTCCTTGATGTCTGCATATTTTCCAAGAACAACAATGCCGACATTGTCTTCCTCAAGGTTCAGTGCAAGACCAAGAGCGTCGTTCTCGAAACGAACTAGCTCGTTCGCCATCACACCGCCCATTCCGTATGCCCTTGCTATTCCATCTCCGACTTGAATGACCCTGCCGGATTCATAATAGTCGATTTCTCTGTCTGTTTCCTTCAGTTGTGCCTTGATGACTTTCGTTATCTCTGACGGGCTTATCTTCACTGGATCACCTCCGCGGAGTTATCCGCCGTTTCAAGGCTTCGTTGAATTCGCTTGAGACGCCCTCTTATACTCAAATCCAGGGTGTAATCGTCGAAGCTAACAATAGCACCTGCAATAAGAGAATCATCTAATGTTATCTTGAGTTCTGGCGCTTTTCTGGTATGCTTTGCAACAAAATCACTAATCACCTTTTCGTCTTCTTCAGAAAGCTTCGTAGAGGTCCTTATGAAGACATCAATCTGATTCCTGGAAAGCTGATCCAGCTCTTTCAGTGAGCTCATGATGTCAGTAACCAGATGTAAACGCCTTTTCGAAACGAGCAGCTTCAGGAAAACGCTGATAATCCCCGGCAGCTCTCCAAGAAGCCTGTTGATCACCTCAATGATTTCTTTCCTGGAAGTTGTCGGATCAAGGAGGTAACTCCTTGCACCAGGGTCATCGAGTAAGCTTTTTACATTCCCCAAAGCTAGAAATGCTTCTTCAACCCCAACATCTCCAAGAGATTCAAGAAGGGCTTTTGCATATTTGTAGGAAAGCCTTCCTTTAGAGCTACTCACAGCTTATCATCCATCTGTCTCGATATCCTCTGAAAGTACTGTCTCCGCGCTTGCTCATCAAGTTCCTTACCAAGGAAACGTGCCACCAGTTCCACGGCAGAAGTAACCACGCCAGTCCTAATCTCTTTAACGGCTTCCTGCCTCTCCCGTTCAATCTGAGCCTGGGCATCTTCCAGAATTCTGTTCGCCTGAGAATCAGCGTTTTCTCTTGCCTTGCTCACGATCTCGTCTGCCTTTTCTTCAGCTTGACGAATAATCTGATCGGCCCTGATGCGCGCGTTTTCAATCTCCTCTTTGTGCTTCTTTCTATATTCTTCCGCGTCAATCCTTATCTTCTCTGCTTCAGCAATCTCTGATTCAACGGCCTTCTTCCTCTCATCAATGATATCGAAGAACTTGCTGTAAAGAATCTTCCTTAACACGAACATGAGAAAGATGAAGTTCATCAACTGTATCAGAGAAGTCAGATTCAGTTCAATCATCTAATCCCCCTCCCGGGAACGCTCATGCAACCAAGAGAATCATGAATGCTATTACAAGAGAGTATAGACCTGTCGACTCCGCAACTGCCATAGCCAGAAGCATTCTGGTTGTCAGTGTTCCTACCATTTCGGGCTGCCTGGCCATCGCTTCCATTGCTCGTGAACCAATGTTACCTTGACCGATACCTGGTCCTATAGCACCTATTCCCATCGCAATACCTGCCCCAATATACTTTCCCATTTGCACAAGAGCATCAGCCATTTCCATTACTATCCCTCCCTATATCAATCATTCCAGTAAAGATCCTATGTAGGCGATTGCCAGCATTGAAAACACCAGCGCCTGTATTGCACCAATAAAGAGACCGAAAAAGCCCCAAAGAAACGGCGGCATCACGAAGTACTTGATCAGATAACTGATTATCAGAACAAGCAGGCCACCTCCCATGATATTCCCGAAGAGCCTCAGAGAATGCGATATCGGCTTTGCTATCTCCGAAATGATGTTCATGGGCAGCATAAGCCAGTGAGGTTGAAAGAACGATCTGATCCATGTGCTAAGGCCTTTGGCCTTAATCGCAAATACATGACTTATGAAAAGCACCATTACTGCATACGTCGCATTAGTATTTAGATCAGAAGTTGGTGAATACCATGTATCCTGAAAGAGGGTTAGCTTCACTCCGTCTTCTGTAACAGTTGTGTTCAATCCAGGAAAAGCGGTGATAATGTTGGATATAAGTATGAAGATGAAGAGTGTGCACGCGATAGTAAAAGTTGGTTTTATGAATCTCTTTCTTGGCACAGCATCTTCAGTGAGTTCAAGCATGTAACCAAGCAGAGTCTCCATAAGCGTCTGCCGTTTTCCCGGCATCAACTCAAACTTCCGGAAATTCAGTGCAACGATGATTATGAGAGCCATGATACCCCATGTCATGAATACAGTCATAGGATTGATTCTGGAAAGAGGCCCTTCTCCGAACGGCAGCTGATAGATCCACCTGATCCCTACGCCCTCAAGGGCGTATTCATACCCTGTCACAATAACGTAAATTATGAGAGCAGCGTATACTATCGCAAAAACACTGAGGAATAGCTTCTCATTGCGGGTCAGATTGAGTTTCACCTAGCCACCTCCCAAAGAGAACTATTGTGAGTTTCCCGTTGAAAACTCCTATGACGCATCCCATAAAGAAGACTGTGCTGACAAGCCCTGCTGATGCCAGAACAAGCGCATAGATGAGATAACGAAGGATATATCCGACTCTGACTCTTCTCTCTGAAAAGGCCGCTATGTCATGTGCAAGAAGCCAAAAACACAGTAGTGATACACCTGAACCGGCGAGAATACCAGTGGCAATACTATGGTTCAGAAACCATAATAGCGATGACTCGACCACTGCAAATGTGACAACCAGAAAAGTCTGCCTAAGTGCTGTTCTTGTTACGTTTCTCATCTTTTGATGCTTCCTTCAACAAGTATTTCACACCACTGAACAACCCGGAGATTACTCCCAGCATGAGAAAAGGAATCATCCAACCTTTCCCCAGACATGTATATCTTACGACAAGATAACCGATAAAACCACCAGCAAAGACATTGGACAGTGTTATCAGACCAAACTGAAGAACAAAACCAAGATAACCAACCTGACGTATCCACTTATCCTTCAAGTCTACCCTCTCTACAGATACTAACGTCAGATGACCGTATCATTGTTAACTCCAGTAGTCATCTATGGAGACATCCACCACCAGAGGGACTTTCAGTTCGGCAACTCCTTCCATTTCCCTCCTGACAATACTGGTGAGTTTCTCTACCTCATTTTCTGGAGCTTCAAATACCAGTTCATCATGAACCTGGATGGTCATCATCGACTCCATATTCTCTGACTTGATTATCTCATGAATCTTTATCATCGCAAGTTTTATGATGTCTGCCGCTGTGCCTTGCAGTGGTGTGTTTATGGCAATCCGCTCTCCCTCCTGAATCGCATTTCTGTTTGCCGTCCGGAATTGAGGAACATCTCTGCGCCTGCCAAAGAGAGTCCTCACGAACCCCTTCTCTTTGGCTTCCTTGATTGTATTCATGATGAAAGAGCGAACGCCCGGATAGGCTGAGAAATAATTGGTTATCATCTTTTGAGCATTCGAAGTACTCTCCTTCAGTCTTCTCGCGAGCCCGTAAGCAGATATTCCGTATACTATGGAGAAATTGACCATCTTGCCGATTCTTCGCATGTCGTCATTTACCTTGTCCAACGATATACCGTATAACTGAGAGGCAGTGAGAGCGTGAATATCCTCGTTCCTCTCAAACGCATCGATAAGCCGCTCATCGCCACTGAAGTCAGCAAGGAGTCTTAACTCGATCTGTGAATAATCCGCACTCAGAATCTTCCATCCTTTCTTTTCAGGAACTATACACTTCCTGATTTCCTGACCCTCTCTTTCTCTTATCGGAAGGTTCTGCATATTCGGATTGCTGCTGGACAGTCTTCCCGTACCTGTCCCTGTCTGATGATAGTTTGTGTGTATTCTTCCACTAACAGGATTGACCAGGCCCGGTAAGGCATCTATATAGGTTGATTTAAGCTTTTGCAGCTTTCTGTATTCAAGAAGTTTCTTAACAGCCGGATGCTTACCTACCAGATCTTCAAGAACTTCTGCGCTGGTTGAATAGGACCCCTGTCTTGTCTTCCTGGGTGGTTCCAGACCTAGCCTATCGAAAAGCACCCTGGCTACCTGGGCAGGGGAATTCGGGTTGAATCTGTCACCGGCTCTCTCAAACAACTCTTCAAGCGTTCTATCCAGCTCTTTATCCAGTTGTCTTGAGAGTGTTTTCAGTCTTTCCACATCAAAGTAGACACCATTCAGCTCAATAGATACAAGGACAGGTATCAGCTTCATTTCTATGTCGTGAAAGACTCTTTCAAGATCAGCTTCATATAGTCTCTTCGAAAGGATCTCCTCGAGCTTCCCGGCAACTACCGCATCTTCACAACTATATCTTGCAGCTTCGTCTACAGGGACCTTAGAGAAATCATCTGAGAGCTGACTCTTTTCCATCAGTTCTTTGAAACTCGTGGTCTTGTACGCCAGGAATTTCGCAGCCAGTTCGTCGAGACTGAATCTCTTCGAATCAGGATTGAGCAGATACGCAGCAATCATTGTATCGAAAAATGGCACAACTGGCACAATTCCATGTTTACAGAGTACAGCGTAATCAAACTTCAGGTTCTGACCGACCAGCTTGCTCCCCGGAGCTGTGAGGATATCCTTGATCCCACGCAAGAACCGCTCTTCGTTTGCCTGCCAGTGCGTAGTCGTATGATTCAAGGGTACATAATAGCTTTCATCAGGGCCGGTGCAGAAAGACACCCCAACAATCCTGGCCTGAATGGGGTCCAGCGAATCAGTCTCCACATCAAACGATATCTTTGAAGTGTTACTCAGCTTTTCAAAGAGACGTTTCAGATCTTCATCTGATTTCACCAGGTGATGTGGAGAGGGCTCAGAATCACTCTCTGATTCATCCTCGTAGAGATCCATTTCTTTCATGAGTGAAGAGAACTCCATCTCCATGAACAGGCGTCGCAGTAATTCTTTACGGACACCTCTGTATTTTGTTGCATCGATATCCAATTCAAGATCTGCGTCCGTAACCAGCTTCACAAGATCACTGGACATATCCAGGGATTTTTTGCCATCGATCAGTTTTTTGCGGAGCCCCGGAGAAAGATCCCGAATGTTCTCATAGACGTTTTCAACCGATCCATATTGTTTTAGCAGTTTATATGCAGTCTTTGGTCCTACACCAGGAACACCGGGAACATTATCTGAAGAATCTCCCGACAACGAGAAGAAATCAAAGAGCTTCTCTGTAGGAAGTCCATACTTTTCGTTTACCCTCTTGTGGTCGTACTCTTCCAGGTCTGTCAGCCCTGTTACAAATCTCAGGACTCTGACCCTATCATCGACAAGTTGTAATAAGTCTTTATCTCCGGAGACCACAATTATCCTGTCAAAACTGTCGTGAAACTGCTTTGAAGCTGTGGCAATAATGTCGTCTGCCTCCAGTGAAGGAATAGAGAGAAATCTTATCCCAAAACCCTCAACGAGCTCTGGTACATACTTCAGCTGATTTACCAGTGCATCAGGCATCGGCTTTCGTGTCGCTTTATACTGATCATACATATCATGCCTGTGGGTCGGTTCCTCTCGGTCAAAGGCAAAGATTGCGTGATCTCCATCCTTCATGTAGTCCCTGGTGAATTTGGAAAGCATCCGAGCAAGACCGAATATCGCATTTGTGGGCTCACCTCTTGAATTGCTGAGAGAGACGTCGATGGCATAGTACGCACGGTACAAAATTGCTGTACCATCAAAAAGGAAAAGCTTCTTACCCATCAGTACCCTCCTCGAAAAGCTCGTCCATAAGCTCCACTGCCCTACGCATGTGCGGTATGACTATCGAGCCACCAACTATCAAAGCCACTTCCATACACTCCATTATCTCATCGCGGGTTATTCCTGACTCTAACCCTGCGACAATGTGATAGGACACACAATCATCACATCTCAAGACAAGCGAGGCGACAAGTCCGAGCATCTCCTTGGTTTTTCTGGGAAGATAACCATCTCTGTAGACAGCCGAATCGAGCGCAAAGAATCTCTTCACATTCAGGCTGCCTATGTCGTTTATTCTCTTGTTCATACGCTCTCTGTAACTTCTGAACTCCTCCAACTTACTCATGTCAAGCCTCCCGCCGACGAATCCCAAAGAAGCTCGTAGCATTTTCCAGCAATATGCCTGAGCATTCCTCAAGTGATATCCCTTTCAAATCGCTTATCATCGAGAAAACATAGCGAACATTTACGGGGTCGTTCCGTTTTCCACGCATTTCTTGCGGCGGCAGGAACGGCGAATCTGTCTCCGGAAGGATACGATCCAGTGGTATGCTTCTGACAACTTCCCTGAGTTCGTCATTTCGCTTGTAAGTTATCGGGCAACCTATTCCAACGTAGAAACCAAGGTTTATGATTTTCTTTGCACATTCCATATCACCGGAAAATGAGTGAACAACAACCTTTGTGCCTGGTGCTTCATCCCTTAAAACCTCAAGAGCATCATCATAGGCATCCCTTATGTGAACTACCGCGGGTAACTTCATCTTCGAAGCCAGGTTCAGCTGATCAATGAACACTTGTTTCTGCACTTTCCTGGGCGACAAGTCGCGATAATAGTCAAGACCTGTCTCACCGATCGCTACAACCTTTCTTGAAGACGAAACAAACGCCTCCATTGTTTCAAGGTATTTCCCTGTGGCGACCTTCGCAGAATCATGTGGATGAACTCCCACAGTCGCATAGACATGATCTTCCGAGTCTGCCAATTCTATGCATTTCCTTGAATTGTCCAAATCTATACCGACTTCAACCACAAACGATAACACACCTCTTTCGATTGTTCTCAGTATGTCGTGCCTGTCACTGTCAAAATGGCGAAAGGACAGATGTGCATGAGTATCACAAATCGGAATACTATCAAGCATTTGCTCTGATTCGAACAATGTCGCCATCTCTTATCAACTCATCCTTTCCAACAATTCTCACAAGACCCCTTTCGCGTGCATTGTGAAGACTTCCACACTCGAGGAAATCCTCGGAGGACACGATTTCGGCTCTGATAAAATGATTCATCAGATCTGTGTGAATTTTTCCTGCAGCTTGTTTTGCAGTGGTACCTTCCTCGATCTGCCACGCTCTGACCTCTTCATCATTAAAGGTAAAGAATGTGATTATCCCAATATGTTTGTACAATGTGGCGTGCAATCTATCGAAGCAGCTCTCAGCAATACCCGTATCTTCCATGAACAATGCTTGTTCCTCTTCAGAGAGATCAAGCAGTTCTGCTTCAAACTCCCCGGCTACTTCTGCATATCCCAGTCCTCTTGCCTCACATATCTGGACAATCTGCTCCCTGGCATCATAGTTCCTTGCTTTATACTGATCCTCATCAACGTTCACAACAACAACAATTGGCTTCGCTGTAAGAAGTGACAACGATGACACAGTACGGGCTTCTTCACCGTCAAGCCCCAGACCTAGCACAAATCCTTCCTCATCCAGGTGTCTACCAATTCTCTTCAGTAGTTCAAGTTCTCTTTCTTCTTCCGCAGTGAGTTTTCGCTTTCCGACATACTCTTCTATCCTCTCAATTCGGCGAGTAATAACTGCCAGATCTCTAAAAAGGAGTTCGGCGCGAATATTCTCAAGTTGTGAAACAGGATTCTTGCCATCTTCCGGCCATGGAACGATATCGCTTCTGAAAGCTCTAACAACCGCCAGCAATGCATCTGATCCCTGAAGACTCTGCATTATCCTGTTTTTCTCCTTTGGGGGACAGGTTGTAGGAAAGCCCGGAATATCAACAAGATTCATCGTCGCGTATATTTTCTTCCTGGTCTTCAAAAGCTCATGAAGGCGGTCAAGACGGCCATCCCGTATTTCAACGACGGAACGGTTCACCTCGTGCTTCATTACTGCTCTCTCTGGCTTCAAAGAAGAAAGGACACGAAAGAGTGTTGTCTTTCCGGCTCGTTCAGCACCGAATATCCCAACATCCACAGAATCCACCTCTACATCGCTATCTTACCAGAAACGTGCCTATCACTTCGGATAGTAAGCAACAGCAAGTAACCAAAATGCCTCAGCCTGGATTTCAGAGATGGTGTTTTCCAGACGGCTCACACTGACCAGACACAAATGCCTGTGATGAATCAGGATTTTGCGGTCAAAGAGTATGAAGGTGGCCAGAAAGAAAGCACCGAAAAGAGGGACTATAAGCCGGATTCTGTTGAAGTGGTCATCCATCTCGACGCCGTGTTACCACGGCGCTCTAGCGTCCTACCCGGAAGGGATTCGGCGGGCTCCTCTAACCCTTCCTGCTTGGACTTGCTCCGGACGGGGGTTACCAAGCACCCGGGTCACCCCGAGTCTGGTAGGCTCTTACCCTACCTTTCCATCCTTGCCACAAGGGCGGTTTCCTTTTCTATGGCCCTTACCAGGGATTTCTCCCTCTGGGCGTTACCCAGCGTCCCTGCCCGAGGAGTCCGGACTTTCCTCGAATCGTCGCGACCACTCGTCCCTCTTTCCGGTTAAACATTTACCTAAAGAGCACTTCCTGCCCTGATACCTATTCTCTGAGACCAGTCTTTTCTGAATTTCGTTCAGAATAACTATCTTAGGCAATCCCCAGTTTCCGAAAACAACACCCTCTCTTGGAGGATCTGACACCAATCTATGAATCACTATTCCTGGATCAAGGTGGTCAAGAAACTCCACGGTTCTGAAAATAAAGTCATCAAGTGTAATCGAACTGAGAAATTCAAGATCACCAGATTGCCCCAGGGGAGAGTCCTTCACAACATACAAAGAATGCATTTTGACTCCGTCAACTCCCAGGGACGAGAGAATCCTTGCACATTCAATCACATCTTCTGTACTGTCCCACGGAAGATTCGTTATGACGTGTGCCACTAATTCCAACTTGTATTTCCTTGCCCTGACAACCGCATCGATGAAATCAGCAAGGCTGTGTTTACGGTTTATTCTTCTCAGCGTACTGTTGTTCACAGACTGCAGACCCAATTCGAGAATCACATCAACCTCGCTAGAAAAAGAATCGAGTAACGCAAGGACTTCATCTGGAACCAGGTCAGGTCGAGTAGAGACATCCAGTGCCACTACACCGTCAATAAGTACACTCCGGTAGATTTCTTCCAGTTTCTCAAGAGATCCATATGTATTCGAGCCCGCCTGAAAGTAAGCGATGAATTTCCTTATACCTCTGTCCTCAAGCTCCCTGATGCGCTTCTCAATCTGCTGGGTGATCGAAAGACTCTTGTCAACACTGAAACCACTACCCGTAGAGTCACAATAGATGCATCCCCCAAGTCCCGATTGAGCATCTCTATGAGGACAGCCAAAACCCGCATTCATAGGTATTCTGTGAACGGTTTCTCCGTACTTTTCTTTGAGATGAGATTTCAGATCTCTATATCGCCTAAAGCTCAATTGATCGTTCAACTGCTCTCTTGTAATCCTTGAACTGCTCCGCGATGTCTTCACTGTGTATCTTCTCTCCCCTGAAAACATAGAGCCATCTCCCCTGAAACCACGCCTTAACATAGCTTTCGCCGTATTCTCCTGATAGCTCTCCATATATCAGAGGAAATGCACTGAACGCAGACCGTACCGGTCCCGCAACTTCTCGAGTCCAGCTGTACCAGAAAGATGTAGCATCAATTGAGCCGTCAAACTGAGCAACACTCATTTCGACATAAGACTGGCCACGCAAGAACACCATCTTCAGAATCACAGAATCCTCTGCAACCAATCCATCTATTCTCCCCGCCAGAATAACTTCAGCACTTTCCACAGCATACCCGTCAGGCTGGAAGCCCACCAATCTTCCTGGTGTAACAGGTTCCGTGCGAGGTCCGCAAGAAACAAGTGCCACTACCACCAGTAATACCGTTGCAGTAGAAATCAGTTTTGCCTTCACTGAATGGTCCATAGAATATCCTCCTGAGATTCATTGGAGCAATAATAGTTTATCACTCTGTCAGTTCTTTGACGAGATTCAAGGATTGAATGATCATTCGGTAGTACTATCAGGCTTTTCGTGGCAGATGAAGGGAGACTCCACCAGCCTGCAGCTTCTGTACATTTCTTCTCTCAGAAACGAAGAATAGAGCAAACCGCTCTTCGGATCTCTTGCTTCAGGCAGTATCTCCATTAGTGGGAGAAGAACAAAGGATCTGTTATGCATATCGTAATGAGGAACAGTGAGAAGGGCCGATTCTATCACAAGATCTCCGAGCAATAGGATATCTATATCAATCATTCTGGGACCCCATTTGAGAGCTCTGACCCTTCCAAGCTCCGTCTCAATCCTTAGTACTTCTTTCATAAGCTCAATCGGGCTACCTGAGTATTCAAACAAAGCCACACAATTGAGAAAGAGCCCCTGTTCGTAGTATCCATAGGGTTCAGTCTCATAAAGTGAAGAAACCCTCACTGGTCTTAATCCGTTATTCTCGAGCGTTTTGAGAGCCAAGCATATGTTTGTCCGTCTTTCACCCATATTACTACCCAACCCAATGACCAGGTTAGACATTCGTTAGCTGCTCCTTTATAACGTTCGCAATGCTTTTGAGCTCCTGAAGCTCTTCTAGAGAGAGTCCATCTTCCCACCAGTACGGAAGCAGAGAATTGTTCAGCATGAGCGGGTCAATGTCCTCAGGTATGCTCCCACATGCTGTGAGTTCCTTCCATAGCTCTGTTCCTGGAATTGGCGTGAGCTCGTTTATCTTTGGTACTACACCTGAATCTTCACAAAACTCAATGGCTCTCTTCACATCCTGAAACGACTGCCCAGGAAGATTTGCGATAATGTAGGCACTGATCTCCTTAGGTCCAAAGCCCTGGCTATTCAGCAGCTTCACTGCTCTACTGAAGTCGGTCGAACTCACTTTGTCTCCCGTCTTTCTCATAACGTCCTCGTTGACAGTCTCAAGCGCAAGGTTAATTGTCTTGAAGTTGCACTGTTTGAAGAGCCGAGCTGTCTGCTCGTCGAGCAATCGTGTGTGTACTCCGTTAGGCAAATGAAATCTAGCATCCAAATCTTCTCGTGCAAGCATGTCGAGCAAGTCCTTGAAACCAGGGTTGATAAGTAGCGCATCGTCAAAAAACGCGATATCCTTAACATTGCGTTCTTCAACAAGCTCTTTGATGATATCAACAGTATGTGTAACATCGCATTGATTGAAAGACCCCCATAAACTCCATCCCGCACAATAAGAACACCTGAAAGGACATCCTGTACTGGTTATCACTACAGCATGACTCAGTCTCTCGTAGTGATCATAATCCGGCTTCAGGAATCTGAACCAGTTCTCTTCGATTTTCCTATTCATACCTAAATACTGAAGGGCTCTCTTTATGGGGGTAATCCCCATGCCGGGAAAGACTGCGTCCGCCCCTGAATACCTTTGCGCGTGATCTGGAATTAATGATGCATAGATGCCCCCAAGTACTATCGGCACACCTTGGATCTCATCCCTAATAACGGATATGCAGTCAGAGACACCGTAGTGCCAGTAGGTCATGATAGAAGTAACAAAAACCGCGTCGATCTCCGGAAGCTTTCTGAGTTTTTTTCTCAGCAACTCAGGGGGAAAACCATACCTCTTGAATCGCCGAGGAATCCATTTCATGCATTCAGGCTTGGAAATGACTTCAGAGTAGAACTTCCCAGTCCCGTAGTACCTGTCGACAAAAAGATGCCCTGTATGATTCGCCAGTTCAGGATCATGCCTGTCAAGACAATCAACCAAATGCGTTTCTATGCCGGCATTTCTGAGAATAGCAGATATGTAAAGCAGGCCTATGGGCTTAAGCCAATAGTCATAAGCCGCAACATCTTCAATCCACGGATTAACAAGTAGTATTCTCTTCAAGTCTTTCATTCCTGAGTGCAAACTCCAGAACTCCTTTTAGTGTGAGAAGCGGATCACAATAATCTACGAACTTCATGTGATCATGAACCCTTTTGGCAGTGCCGCCCGTGGTTATGACAACCGGCTTCGTTCTGTATTGTTCAAAAGCCTTTTCGATTATCCCGTTTAGTGCATACACAGTCCCATTGACAATGCCAATTCTAATGTTCTGCTCTGTATTCTTCCCGACCGCACCAGGAAAGATACTGAGTGCTATCTGTGGAAGTCTTGCCGTCTTCTGATAAAGTGCCTTCATAGATGTTTCCAGGCCAGGCAGAATGGCTCCCCCTTTAAAAGCTCCATCCAGAAAGACGTCCACCGTTATCGCGGTTCCAAAGTCCACTACAATAGCATTTTCTCCATAGTTTCCTAACGCTCCGAAAACATTTGCAATTCTGTCTGCACCAATCTCGGCCGGATAATCAACATCCCATTTGATTCCCATTCGATCGTCTGCGGTAACACGCACCAGCTCTGAACCAACGTACCTTGTGCAGTAGTACTCGAAAACTGCAGTGAGCGCAGGCACCACAGAAGCCAGGCACACTCGCTTCACTTTGCTGATATCCAGGTCTGATGCAAAGAACAGCATACTCAGATTTGCAAACAGCTGGTCCTCTGTCCCCAAAGAGCGTGTATCAAGTCGCCATGTCTTAAGAATCTCGCCTGAGTCTTCGAGTCCAATCATTGTTATAGTGTTTCCCAAATCAACCAAAAGCCGCACGAGATCACCTCTTATTGATCATAGCACGAAGAAAAGCCACAAGAACAGTAACGAAGAGAATTGAGCAAAGCACGCTCAAGGAGCGGAACCACAGGATCAGTGGTGAAGTGAATCACGGAAAACCACCGAGAGAAGCGACGATCCGCTGCGCCGCTTGATCCACCACAAAGATGATGCTATAATCTTTTCTGCCAATGCAGCTGGCTGGCTGGCTGTGGGAGACTCGCTAGCTCAGTAGGTAGAGCACCTGACTTTTAATCAGGGGGTCGTGGGTTCGAATCCCACGCGAGTCACCAGCGAGAGTGGCGGAATTGGCAGACGCGCTGGACTTAGAATCCAGTGGGTGTGAAAACCTGTGAGGGTTCAAATCCCTCCTCTCGCACCAGCAGTCTGTCTAGTGCACGCGGATGTAGCTCAGTGGTAGAGCACCTGCTTGCCAAGCAGGGGGTCGCGGGTTCGAATCCCGTCCTCCGCTCCAGAAGAGGCGCCCGAGAGGCGCTTTTTCTATTCCCATTCAATAGTTGCTGGGGGTTTGTCTGTAAGATCATATACAACTCTACTTACCTGTGGAATCTCCCCAACGATTCTGGAAGCTGCTTCTTTTAGAACATGCCAGGGGAACTCATGTGAAGTTGCAGTCATACCTTCTGAGCTGTCAACGGCCCTCAATGCAATCACATAACCATAGGAACGTCTATCACCTTTTACACCTACGCTTGAAATGGGCAGAAGCACAGCAAAAGCTTGCCATGAAGACCTGTCTTCCTTCTTGCTTCTAAGTGTTTCCAGGAATATCCTGTCGGCTCGCTGAAGGACTTGAGCCTTCTCTGGTGTTACTTCACCAAGGATCCTTACCCCAAGTCCTGGACCAGGAAAAGGGTGCCTGTTGAGAAAGCCATCAGGTATTCCAAGACTCTTTCCCAGAAGACGAACTTCGTCTTTGAACAGCTGTCTCAAAGGTTCTAGAAGCTTCAAAGCCATCCTTTCTGGCAACCCCCCAACATTATGGTGAGACTTAATCTTATCACTCGTCCCTGAAGAGCTGCCAGACTCAATCACATCGGACATTATCGTGCCCTGCAACAAGAAGGTTGCCCCTAACTTTCTTGCTTCTCTTTCAAAGACCTCTATAAAGGCTTCTCCTATGACTCTGCGTTTCTGCTCCGGGTCAACAACTCCCTTTAGTCTGGAGAAGAACAGGTCTTTTGCATCCAAAACCCGGACATTCATGCGGAGTTCCCTGAGAATCGAAAGTATCTCATCTGCTTCTCTTTCCCTCATGAGTCCGTGATCAACAAAGACACCTGTAAGGTTCGTTCCGATTGCTCTTGAAGTGATTACCGCAGCCACCGAGGAGTCAACACCACCAGAAAGGCCAGCAATGACCTTTTCTTCACCTACGTGCCTCTTGATTCCTTCTATCAGATCTTTCTCAAGAACCTTGATGCTCCAGTCGCCTTCAGCCTTGCATATGCCTCTCACGAAATTCGCCAGGATTCTCTTTCCGAATTCCGTATGGCAAACCTCTGGATGAAACTGCAGACCTCTCAAGAGATCTTTCCTGAAGCCTGCAACGATCCCTCGTGAACTTTTTGCGATAACTTCGCAGTCGTCACTAAGCGATAAAACAGAATCACCATGACTCATCAAAACTTTCAGGTTATCAGGAACCCCTTCAAATAGCTCGTCTTTCTCGAGTTCAACTATGGTTGCCCCGTATTCACCACTAGATCCTGCAGAGATTCTTCCTCCCAGGCTTTCAACAAGAAGATGCATGCCATAGCAGATTCCCAGAGTGGGAACATTAGTCAAGTCAATTTTCTCTGGCAGTTTCAGGGATCCACGTTCATAGACACTCTGCGGGCCTCCGGAAAGGATAACTCCTTTTGTATCTTTTGTAATCTCGAATCTCTTGCTGTCTACGATTCTTGAAAAAACCCCTAATTCACGAATCCGCCTCGCAAGAAGTGGTGTGTACTGGGACCCATAATCTACAACAACTATCTCGTGCATTGCTCCCTCCCCAACTTGGACAGACAGAAATCAAGAATCCAAAAAACCTCAGGAAAGAAAAAGACGCAGTCAGCGTCATGTAAGGTCATTATTCCAGTGTACTGCTGAAAAGACTTCTCAGTCGTCAAGTTCCCGACACGACAAGGATGAATTCTGCAGAAATAACTACTGTGTTGAGCAACACTTGAGCTGTCTTTGAATTACCATTCCCCCTGGATAGAGAATCCCCACATCCGCGCGATATTTATATCGTGGTTAGTAATGGTATTGTTAAGATTTGCACCTAACCCCGCACCGAGCCTTACGTTCCCTATCACATACTCAAGACCACATCCGATGACAAAGTCTGTATTCCATGCCCAATCAAGGTTTACCGAAACTCCGCCTCTTAATGTCAATGCTCTCCAGAGAGTTATCTCGGAAGAAAACCCGCCATAGCGGACATCCATGCCGTCTCGTGTCCCCAGCTCGAATCCGGCACGAAAATCATCAAACACTAACCTGAGACCAATCAGAAGGTCCAGCTTCTCGTAAAACGCTGAATCGCTGTTTGTCCAGATGAGGCCGTTGCGAACACCTACGACATAATCCAGGAAATATAACGCTATACCAGATATACCGCCATCCACAAGAAGGTAGTAGGTATTGTCAGATGGGTCTGAAAAATCGTCCGTGGCAAGTCCCAGTTTCACACCAAAAGTAGTAAGCGGTCCAAGCGGTGCTGAGATTGTGTAGCTGATTGCCCTGAGGTTGCCTTCGCTGCGAACATCCATTGAGTACTCAAGGATCCCTGCTATTCCTCCTTCGGAAGAATCAAACAAAGCCAGATGAAGCTTTCTGTCGTAGGCTGGATCTCCAGCCCTGCTGTACTCAAGCATCTGAACCCCAAAAGCACTGTTGCTTATCCCAAAAAGATCAGCGGGGTTGCCATAATTAGACTTGTAATCGGTTGCCAGCAGCAAGTTCCCACCAGTCTGTACAAGAAACGGATCGAACGCAAAGAAGGACACACACAACAACAAAGAAATTAACAAAAGCAGACTTTTCATCATACCACCCCTCAAGGGATTCTTTTCTTGACTAGGTGCTCACGCATTCTCCGATTAGTCCTTTGTCCAGACACTCTTCCTTAAACTCTTCAAAACAATCCCGTTGTATTGATTCTCTGATTTTCCTGACGTATTCATTGAGGAAGAAGATATTGTGGTAACTCACCATACTTCTTCCCAGTGCTTCGCTTCTGCTGAACAAATGGAAGATGTAGCCTCGACTGTACGTGTTGCAAACT
>LDZU01010452.1_pt1 | contig 28003 bp, 22 predicted proteins | sample 615531 | NCBI WGS metagenome assembly LDZU01 (sample SAMN03408293, study PRJNA278302) | terrestrial metagenome | isolation source: oil reservoir sample SB2 | place: USA: Alaska, North Slope, Schrader Bluff formation | collected 2011-09 | reverse complement strand
ATCATTGGCTCCTCCCGGCATCTTTTCTCTGCCGGATGGTAACATTCTTATTGAGTCAACGTTATTTCCCATAGTTACTTTTTATTTGAGGCAATTCGTGACCTTCATAGGAATACAAGTTGCATGCTATAATCTCAGCGATTCTTAAATATCTCTGAGAAGGTGCAGGTATGATTGACGTAAACGAATTGCGAAAAGGTGTAACATTTCAAATCGATGATGATATCTACAAGGTCTTAGAATACCATCACAACAAACCGGGCAGAGGAGCTGCGACAATCCGTATTAAAGCCAGGAATTTACGCACCGGAAGTACGATTGAAAAAACATTCGGTTCCGGAGAACGCGTCCAGGATATTCGTCTGGAATATCATGTGGTGCAATTTCTGTATCCGGATGGCGACCTGTATTATTTTATGGATACCGAAACATTCGAACAACCCGCAATTTCTAAAGACATTCTTGGCGATAATGTAGGCTACCTCAAAGAAGGTACTGAGGTTAAATTGACCTATTTTGAAAATGAACCTATTGACATCGAACTACCTACCACCATCGATTTTAAAGTAGTTCACTCAGAAGCGGCAGTGCGCGGAGATACTGCAACCGGAGTCAGCAAGAAAGTAAAAGTCGAGACAGGACAGGAATTCAATGTTCCGGCTTTTATCAACACAGGTGATATCATCCGCGTTGATACTCGTACCGGCGAATATGTTACGCGTGTCCAAAATTAATGAGTTTTCTGAATGCCTTTAGAAGATCCCGCAGATGCTGCGGGATCTTTTTATATGAATTCTCTTAATAATTCCAATTAGCAGGGCATTTTAGATTATGTTAATGAATGATTGGTATAATCTTTCAAGAATTAACTATCGTTGGAGGTTTAAGTGAAATCCAGTCTTCAAACAAATTTCGTCTATTTGCTGATATTCATTGCAATTCTTGCAATGGTTTTTCTTAATTTTGACCAGACCACTGCTCAGAGTGTAATATCAATCAACCAATTAGCTTCCAAAATCCAGGCGGGGGAAGTACAAAAGATCATCGAGGATGAAGATTCACTCACGATCATTACCAAGGACGAACAGGAATTAACTTCAACCAAAGAAAGCGGCTCTACTTTGGTAGAGCAATTGATTCAGTACGGTGTAACAACCGAAGAATTGCAGACTTCAAATGTAACCATTGAAATAAAACAACCCGGAGCATGGGTTAGTGTTCTCTCCATCATCAGCTATCTGCTCCCATTCCTGATCATTGGAGCTTCCTTCTTCTTCATTTTCCGTCAGGCGCAGGGCAGTAATAATTCTGCAATGGCTTTTGGCAAATCGCGCGCGCGCATGTTCACCGGCGATAAACCCAAAGTAACCTTCCAGGATGTAGCTGGCGTGGACGAAGCCAAAGAAGAATTACAGGAAGTAGTAGAATTCCTGCGCGAACCGCAAAAATTCATAACATTGGGTGCCCGTATCCCGAAAGGTGTTCTGCTGGTAGGTCCTCCCGGAGGTGGAAAAACCTTATTGGCGAAAGCAGTTTCAGGTGAAGCGGGTGTACCTTTCTTCTCAATCTCCGGATCTGAATTCGTTGAAATGTTTGTCGGTGTGGGTGCCAGCCGTGTACGCGATCTTTTTGAACAGGCAAAGAAACATTCACCATGTATTGTATTTATTGATGAAATTGATGCCGTTGGCCGCCATCGTGGCGCTGGTCTCGGCGGAAGCCATGATGAACGCGAGCAAACTCTCAACCAAATGTTGGTTGAAATGGATGGCTTTGATACCGACACCAATGTCATTATCATGGCAGCCACCAACCGACCTGATATTCTCGATCCGGCTTTAATGCGCCCGGGCAGGTTCGACCGCCGTGTCGTTCTGGATCGACCGGATGTGCGCGGTAGAGAAGCAATTTTGAAAGTTCATGTGCGCGGCAAACCGATCGCAAAAGAAATTGATCTCGCTATCCTCGCCAAGAGCACTCCCGGATTTGTAGGTGCAGATATTGAAAGTTTGGTGAATGAAGCCGCCATCCTGGCTGCACGTAATAATAAGAAGATCATTGAGCAAAGCGATTTCGAGGAAGCCATCGAAAGAGTGATCGCAGGTCCGCAGCGCAAGAGCCGGTTGATAGGCGAAAATGAAAAACGCATCATCGCCTATCATGAAGCTGGCCATGCCATTGTCATTTCAGCATTACCGGAAGCAGACCAGGTACAAAAAATATCCATCATCTCGCGCGGTTTAACCGCCGGTTATACTATTGCACTGCCTGACGATGACCACATGCTTACCTCAAAAAAGAAATTGATTGCAGATATGACCGGATTATTAGGCGGTCGTGCAGCAGAAGAGATCATCTTTAACGACATCACTTCAGGTGCCGCTAACGATATTGAGAACGTCACCAAACTGGCGCGGAAAATGGTCACACGCCTGGGAATGAGCAAAGACCTCGGTCCCATGGTTTATGGTCAAAAGGATGAACTTGTCTTTCTTGGCAGGGAAATCAGCGAACAGCGCGATTATTCAGATGCGGTCGCCGAAAAAATTGATGCCGAAGTTCAGAAGCTGGTTGATTCAGCTTATCAAGAAGCAAAAAAGATTTTATTAAAATATAAAACCAAACTTGATCAAGTTGCTACCAAGCTCTTGGAAGCCGAAACGCTCACAAGGGACGAATTTGAAGCAATTTTCTCACCCCCTGTAGAAAAGAACAGCGGCGGGATTCCGCAACCCAATCATACCTAAAAACATAAAAAACGGCTTTGAAAGAATCAAAGCCGTTTTTCATTATACAATCTTACCAATTCCCTCCGTAAAACCTTACCAACACCAGAACGAGGAATTTCATCAATGAAATAGATCTCCTTTGGAATTTTATACGCTGTTAAGAATTTTCGGCAGTAATCGCGAATGGATATTTTCTTGATCTCAACACCCTCATCCAAAACCAACCAGGCTATCACTTTTTCTTCTCCCATTTTCTCTCGAACGCCAGCAACAGCAGCCCCCTTGATTCCATTCATGGTCAATAAAACCTCTTCTATTTCTTTCGGCCATACCTGAAATCCACCAATCTTGATCAGATCTTTCTTTCGATCGACAAAATAAAAATAACCATCTTCATCCATTCGAACGATATCACCGGTGTGCAGCCAGCCATCTTTCAAAGCCGCCGCAGTTTCTTGAGCATTTTGATGATAACCGGCCATGACCTGTGGACCTTTAATGAGCAGTTCACCCGATTCACCAATACTTATTATTTTGCCCTCATCATCTACATCCACAATTTTACAGTCCACATCCGGTAGTGGCAGCCCAAACGAACCTGCCCTGTTCTCTCCGAACAATGGATTACAATGAGTGGCAGTTGGAGCTTCAGATAGTCCATATCCTTCAACCAATTTTCCCCGGGTCAATTTTTCGAATTCAGCTTTGATATGAGGATGAAGCGGTGCGGAACCGGAAATGCAGGCTTTTATGGATCCCAGGTTATATTTTCCTTCGCGGACCGCCGGATTTTTGATTATGGTTGCGTACAAATTCGGCACGCCGGGGAAAAAAGTGACCTGCTGATCTGATATGGTTTGTAGAAGGGCATCACTATCACGCGCATCCGGTAAAAGAACGATGCGAGCTGCCAGGCGAATTCCAAGCATCATAGCCAGGACCATTCCATATACGTGATATAAGGGAATAGCAGCCAAGAAAGTTTCTTCCGCAAGCTGCAGATCGCACCAGGTCATAAACTGCAGGGTGTTGGCAACAATGTTGCGATGCAGCCCAACAGCTGCCTTTGGAGTACCGGTTGTTCCGCCCGAATATTGATAAATGGCAGGACGACCCGAGTCGAACGAGAAATCCAACGGAATATTACCAATTTTCTGTGCCATACATCTGGTAAATGCGATAGGAGATTCGATGGCTGGTATTGCATGATCATCCAATAATTCTTTGCTGATTTCTTTACTCAAATCGCTCTTCCTAAAATCTTCATTTGAAGAAGCAATGATTGTCCGGATAGGTGTATTTAATGAAATTTCATTCAGAATGCGAATCTGCTCTTCCAAGCACAGGATGCATCTAATTTCACATTCCTCGATGATTCTGGACAATTCAGGCTTTTTATAAAATGGATTCATGGCTACAACAATTGCGCCAGCTTTTTGGATGGCAAAAAAAGCGATGACAAACTGCGGGGAATTAGGAAAGATTAGCCCGACCCGATCCCCGGCTTTTACTCCCAGAAAGAGCAGCCATCTCGCAAGATTATCGGATGCTTCAGAGACCTGTTGATAGGTAAGTTCATGGCCAAGGTAGTGCAAACAAACCTGATCAGGGAATTCCTGAACTGACCGTTCAAATATTTGCGGGATATTTAAATTAGAATAAAGGAGTGATCGCGGCACAAATTTATCATATTGATCCAACCATGGCTTTTTTGTATATGGATTCTTCATGCGATTTTTCCCTTTATACCCAACCTTCATTTGATTTAAGAAAAACGCTTATTTCATAAATTACGGTAGGATGCACATCAAACCACCGGATGCGCGGATCATCCTTTTTGAACCAGTTCGCCTGATGACGAATAAAAATTCTAGTGCGTTTTTTTATTTGTGCAATCGCTTCTTCCAATGAGATTTCCTGCTGCAGATAGCGGGTAATCTCTTTGTATCCGATGGCAGACATGGATGGTAAATTTGGATCGTACCCATGGGCAATCAATCTTTCCGTTTCCTGGATAAGTCCTTCAGCAAGCATTTGATCAATGCGTCTATCCACCCGCTCATAGAGTTCTGCACGTGTTCGCTGCAGACCGATAATTTTAAAATCATAAGGGGGAGGATTTTTTGCTTTTTGTTTTGAGAATAATTCCCCGGTAGAAAAGATCACTTCCAGCGCGCGGATGGACCTGCGCAGATTGTTCGGCTCGATCTTTTTAGCTGCCTCGGGATCAAGGAAGACTACCATTTTATAGATTTCCCCTGCACCTATCTCATTGGCTAATTCTTCAAACACTTTACGAAATTTAGAATCAGGTTCTGTTTTCGGGGGCAGCCATCCTTCAACAACGCTCCAGAGATATTGGCCTGTGCCACCTACAAGAAAAGGGATCTTTCCTCGTTTAAAAACCGCTTCGATCCGCTCGTAAACGGCGGATTGGAACTGTGCTAGGCTGATTGGTTCATCCGGATCAGCAATATTAATAAGATGATGCGGTATTCCCTGCATCTCAACCTTACCCGGTTTTGCGGTTCCAATATCCATTCCTTTATAGATATAGCGCGAATCCACAGAAATGATCTCCCCTGAAAATTGCTGTGCCAATTCGATTGAGAGGGCTGTTTTACCAACTGCAGTCGGTCCCAACAGTACGATGACCGGTTTATTCACCGGTAATGGCATTTTCAATCCATTCATATCGGAATTCACAGCTTTCCTTGAGAATCGATATTACATCAATACGCCATACGCAATTTAATTGATCATGTTCCTGCAGATAATGCATGGCTGAATTGATTAAAGCACTCTTCTTTTTTTGCGTAATGCTTTCCTCAGGGTACCCAAATTTTCGGGATGTACGAGTTTTTACCTCACAGAAGACAATTTGATCTTGCGTTTTTCCGATGATATCAATTTCGCCATAGGGTGTATGATAGTTCATTCCCAATATCTCTACGCCGTTCTCTTTTAGATACTGGGCAGCTTGTTTTTCACCGCTTCTGCCAATCTGCATAGTTCGTTTGGTCACACTACTATCATAATAGAAAATTTTTCGAATGGGAGAGTAGAATTGAAAGTAATGAACATAAAATCTTATAGATTAACCATGAACAATCAAAAATCAATGCGAATCTCCATGTTTCTCTGTTTGGTTTTTCTCACTGGATGCTTGAGGGATACCAATGCAATTATTCTAAGAACATCCAATGAGCCCGCTGAGTTGATCGTTGAAGAATATGAAATCGTAGATACTAATACCGATTCACCTACTCATTTTGAATTCCTGCAGAGAATAACATTGGATATAACAGAAAAGCGAGCACGATGGAAAAACCTTGCCCCGGACCTAGCGGTGCAAGACATCAATGCTGTTCTTACAAAATATGGGTACACTATTGAACATGATCCAATGCTATCATCCTACACCTATCGTTTATTCAAAGGATACACAATCCTTTTGGATGCAGCCTATCCTCTGGGATACGCGACTGAAAATCAGGATCAACGTGATTTTGCGCTCATGCTGCAGACATATGATGGAACGACTTACCTGCTTCAGAAGGCGGGATTGGAAAAATGGCAGTCAGACGAAGGTTTCTCATATGCCCCGATTTATTATCAGGATGACTTGATCTATCCGGTTATCGCATCAACTATTCAGATCACTTCAGAGAGCGGCCAAACGATTTATGAGACCTCATTGCCTTCCAATCCTGTGATGAATCCGATCCAGACCTTTCAAGCCTGGAATGGACATTGGATTTTAGAAAAAGAGGGTGAGCTGATAATCGATGGCGAATCACTCAACAAAGAATTAGGATTCCAAGAGATCTTCAACTGGCAGATCATTCAGGGTGAACCACTCTTCTTCTTCCAGGAGGAAAAAGATGGTCCCTATTCCATGATGTACGCAGGTCAACAACTTGATCACAAATATGATTCCATTGTGCACTACCAATGCTGCGAACCGGCCGCCTTCAATCCGGCTGGAAACACCTATATGGTCTGGTTTTATGCAAGCCGTGATGGGAAATGGTATTACGTGGAAGCGGGTGTTTACCCGGAACTGAATGATTAAATTATTCCTCACATCTCACCATGAAAAGTTCTGCTAAAATTGGTGAAATTTTAGAAGAAGAGAACTATGGCTACTGCGGAAATTATTACAATTGGTACGGAACTGTTGTTAGGTGCGATCGCTGACACCAATGCACAATATCTTGCAAAAACATTAAATAAAGAAGGCTTTGATGTGTTTCGGGTTACAACTGTTGGGGATAACGGCACGCGAATAGCCCAAGTTATCAAAGAAGCATTGCAGCGCAGCGACCTTGTGATCACAACCGGAGGGTTGGGTCCTACCATTGACGATCCCACTCGAGAAGCAGTCGCACAGGCGTGCGGTGTACAGCTTGTTTTTCGAAAAGATTTATGGAAGCAAATTGAACAACGATTTCGGGAATTCGGTCGAACACCCACAGAAAACAATAAACGGCAAGCCTACTTACCTGAAACTGCTACCGGTATCGAAAATAATGTCGGAACCGCACCTGCATTCTACATCACACACAACAGTTCGCTCTTATGTTGTTTACCCGGAGTTCCTTCCGAAATGCACTTCCTGATGGAGAATGAGATCATTCCACTCATAAAGCGATCTTTCCGGACCGAGGCAGTATTGATAACCACAGTCGTTCACACGATTGGGATCGGAGAATCACAGATCGACCAGTTGATCGGCCACCTTGAAAAGTTGGAAAATCCAACTGTCGGATTGGCAGCCCATGCAGGCAGTGTTGATATCCGAATTTCGGCAAAAGCCAAAGATCGGCAGACCGCAGCGGAACTGATAAGTCCTATTCTTGAAGAAATCAACAATCTCATTGGGCAATCCGTTTTTGGTTATGACAATACAACCCTTGTGGATGCGGTATACGAAGGTCTCGTTCAAAAAGGATTCGGGCAGGTATCTTTCAATGAGCAAAATCTTCCATTTCTATCAAGCTTCTTCATGGATCTGATAATGAAAATTCATACTGGCTACGCAGAAAATAATTCGAAAAATCAGTACAATAAGATAGAACAAAGGGTTTTGACGATCAATACAGCCGTCAAAGATGTTAAAAAAGCAAAGGAATTGACCGTCACGGTAGAAGATGAAAAAACAAAGACCACAGAAAGTTACAAGTTCCTGAACAGCCCTGATGATTTCGAAGAATGGGTTATCAATAGAACCATGGGTTTGATTTTTAAACATATTAACCAAAAAGGATAAAAAAAATGGAAAAAATCCTGATTTTAAAGAATGCCCTCGTCCTGACAATGGATAAAAACCTTACCAAATACGAAAAGGGTGCAGTTGTCATTGACGGATCGAAGATCTTAGCTTTAGGAAACCAGGAAGATATATTAAAACAGTATCCCAATGCCGAAACGCTGGACTGCAATGGGAAAGTTTTAATGCCCGGATTGGTCAACACGCATGCTCACATAGCCATGAACTTGATTCGCGGATTTTCAGATGATCTGCGTCTGGACGTATGGTTGAACGGGTATATCATGCCGGTCGAGAGAGAATTTGTCACACCGGATTTTGTTCGCCTGGGAACACAGCTTGGGTGCGCCGAATTGATCAAAACCGGCGTTACCTGTTTCCTTGACATGTATTATTTTGAAGATGTGGTTGCGGAAGCCACCGCAGCCATGGGTTTGCGTGGGGTGCTTTCACAAACCGTAATGAAATACCCGACTCCCGATGCGCATTCCTACGAAGAATCATTGGAATACTGCCGGCATTTTATCCAAAAATGGAAAGGTCATGAATTGATCACACCTTCGGTCGCTCCACATGCTCCCTACACAACCGGAGAGGAGATCCTCAAAGCCACCAAAGATCTGGCACTGGAGTATGACATCCCTCTACATATTCACATTTCAGAGACTGCGCAGGAAGTTGAAAATATGCGCAAGGATAAGGGCATGCCTGTTGTGCCGTTCGTGAAAAAGCAGGGCGTATTTGAGGCAAAGACGATTGCCGCCCACTGTGTTCACATTGATGAAGGAGAAATGCGAACGTTGGAACATTCCAATGTAGGAGTGGCACATAATCCATCTTCGAATCTCAAACTTGCCTCCGGCATCGCCCCCATCGCCCGCATGCTCGAACTGGGTTTGAAAGTGGGTATCGGAACGGACGGAACCGCATCCAATAATGACCTGGATTTTTTTGAGGAAATGCGTCTGGCCTCATTTTTAGCAAAGGGCTCAAGCGGAGATCCGACCGTTGTGCCTGCCCAACAAACGCTGGCAATGGCAACCCGCATCGGCGCAGAAGCGATCCATATGGCTGATCAAATCGGAAGCCTTGAACCCGGTAAAAAAGCCGATCTCATTCTGGTCGAGGTAAAAACGCTGCACAACAGCCCTAGTTTTAAACATAGTGAATTTGGAATCTATGCGCAATTGGTTTATGCAGGAAAATCAACGGACGTCGCAGATGTCATGGTCAACGGGAAATGGTTAATGCGAGAACATGAATTAGTAGGAGTAAATGAAAAAGACCTGATCGCTCAAAGCCAGGTGTACGCAGAAAAAATGGATGCTTTCATCATTTCCAGAGAAAAATCAGTTCTTTCCAAATTGATCGCGATTGGCGGAGCCAGCCAGGAAGAGAGCTTTGAGGTTCAAGCCAAGGTTGCAATCAAAGACCGCTTCAATGTACTTGAAAAACTGGAAAGCTCCCAGATCACCATCAAACGCAAACGTCATTACCGAGAATATGACACATACTTCAAATTTGCCGCCAGCGATGAGGGTATGGTGCGCTTCAGGGAAGATCATTTCGTTGAAGCGGATGGAAAGGTTTCGCATGTTCGCTCACGCTTGACCCTGATTGGTCCTTCAAGGGAACATCACTACCCGCAGGATGTGCTGCTTTCGCGCAGCCGCTATCTTGCGCCGGCCACGCAGAGTTTACGTTTTTATCGAGAATACTTCAAACCTGATTCGGAGATCGAAATTGAAAAAGACCGCCTGCGCTTCCTGGTTGAATTCGAAGGAGAGGAATTCTTCATTAACCTTGATCAACTCAATAAACCAGATATGGGGAATTTCCTTGAAATCAAATCCACAACATGGAGCATGCACGACGCAGCGGAAAAATCAGAGAAGATTGTAAAATTGATTGAATTTCTGGGTATCGCGCAGGAGGAAAAAATTTGTAAGGATTATTTAGAGATGGTAGAGGATTATTTGAAATAACCATGCGTTCTGATCCTCAAGAAAGCGTAAAAATCCTTTTCGTCGCAGCCGAAGCAGCCCCGCTCATCAAAATTGGCGGATTGGGAGATTACATTGGATCTCTGCCCAAGGCACTGCTCGAAGCAACACAGAATCACAATACGGATATCGCTTTAGATATCCGTATTGCTGTTCCATACACAAAAATGATGGATACCCGTTTCTTGGAAACGACTAACGTGGTTTCGTTCTTAAGCCAGCATGGGACAGAAAAAAATATCTTTCAGGTGTATGCTACCTCTTTCGATTCGATCACCTACTATATTCTGGAAAATAAAGATCTAGAGGAACAGCAAGATGTTGTGTACACCGCTGATCCATCAGAGGATGGCGAGAAGTTCATTGCATTCTCCCTTGCCTGTCTTGATCTGATGCAGCATATCGGTTGGAGAGCCGATATTATTCACGCCAATGATTGGCAAACTGGTGCCATTTGCAGCGCTTTGAAAAAAGCCAATCATATTTCTCCACATAAAATAAAAAGTGTTTTTGTGATCCATAACCTGCCCTACATGGGGACGGGTGCTGAACCTTTTATTCAAAAATACAAAATTTCTGGCGCTCAGGGGAAAGCTGTTCCGGAGTGGGGAAAATATCTCCCTCTGGTGGTCGGAATTGACAATGCCGACCAGGTCATTACTGTTTCACCCAGATACGCCGAAGAAATCTTGACACCTCAATTCGGGAATGATCTGCAAGATTATCTTTCTACTAAAAAGAAAAAGATCATTGGTATTTTGAATGGGATCGATGATCAAATTTGGAATCCGGAAACAGACAGCTTTATTCAAAAGCAGTTCAATTCTGAAAACATGGAAGCACGCAAGGAAAACAAGGTTTTCATCCAGCAGTCTCTCGGCTTTCAAATCGAACCTGATATACCTTTGCTTGTTATGGTAAGCCGCCTGGATCGTCAAAAAGGGATTCGTCTGCTTTGCGATACGTTGCGACATTTTAAAAATGAAAAATGGCAGGCAGTCATCCTGGGAACCGGCAGCCGCGATCAGGAAGAGCTTGTTTACGCCTTGGAAAAAACATTTCCTGATACTGTTCGTTTCTTGAACCGCTTTGATTCCTCTTTTTCACATCAGTTGCCAGCAGGAGGTGACATTTTTTTAATGCCCTCCTTATATGAACCATGTGGAATCTCGCAAATGATCGCCATGCGTTATGGCTGCATCCCCATTGCACATGCCGTGGGTGGATTGGTGGATTCCATTGATGAGAACGAAGAAAGCCGCACCGGTTTTTTGTTTCATCAACCTGAGCGGGATGCCTTTCTGGGTGCACTGGAACAAGCTTTTCAACAATATCAGAAACCTTTGAAATGGAGTAAGATTCAGAAAAGAGCCATGCAGAAAGATTTTTCTTGGAAAAAATCAGCGGAGGAGTATCTTAAGGTCTATCGTAAATTATTAAGGACGTGAAGCATGTTTATTCGTGCGGTAATTTTAGCTGGGGGAGAAGGAACCCGCTTGGGAGTATTAACCGCAAAACGGACAAAACCAGCGGTTCCCTTTGCCGGGAAATATCGCATCATCGATTTTCCATTATCAAATTGCGTCAATTCAAAAATTTTTGATGTCATGATCATCACTCAATACCTCCCACAGTCCTTGATTCATCATATTGGTTCCGGTGGACCCTGGGACTTAAATCGGGAATTCACCGGTGGTGTAAAGATATTCACTCCATTTAAAGCAAAAGGAATTAACTGGTTTTCTGGTACAGCGGATGCTGTTCTGCAAAATCTGAACTACATTCTGAGCAGCGATCCCGATTATGTTCTCATCCTATCCGGAGACCATGTGTATTCTATGGATTTCGAAGAAATAATCCGCTTCCATCAACAAGTCAAAGCGGATGTTACCATTTGCGTTCATAACGTCCCCAAAGAGCAGGCCGGACGTTTTGGAGTTGTTGATATTGACAAACAAAAGCGAGTACTTAAATTTACTGAAAAACCGGATAATCCTGTAACCAATCTGGTCAATATGGGCATCTACTTATTTAATCCGAAAGTGTTAAAAAAATTCCTTGTTGAAGACAGCCATGAACCAACTTCACAGCATGATTTTGGGAAGAATGTTTTGCCTGCGATCGTTAGAGCAAGAGCAAAAATTTTTGCCTTTCCCTATCAAGATTATTGGGTGGATGTAGGGACAACCCAATCCTACTGGAAAGCCCATATGGACTTACTGACCGTTCCACCCATGTATGATATTCAGAAAAGGAATTGGATTATTCATACACGCTCTGAGGAACAACCACCTGCTTACATCCATCCTCATGCACTGATCAGCAATTCCTTGATTTGCGATGGTTGTATAATTGAGCCTGATGTTTCAATAAACAACAGCGTTATTTCCCCCGGGGTAGTTATTAAAAGGGGAACAAAAATAGAAGAATCCATCATCTTGACCGATACCATGATCGCAAATGACACAACAATCCGGAAAGCGATAATTGATAAACATGTTTTCATTGGTCCGGATTCAGTGATCGGTTATGCAAAAAGTAAGAAAATACGCATTTCCATGATTGGAAAAAACGCGATGTTGCCGGAAGGCATTATCCTTGAAGATGGCGGGATGATTGGTTGTGATGTAGCCCCCCGGGATTTCAGCAGTAAAACCATTCATTTTGGAGATTTTATTTTACCGAAAGGAAGCAATCATGAAATTTAATCGTTCTTCTGGAGTTTTATTACATGTCAGCAGTTTGCCAGGTTCAGATGGAATTGGTGATCTGGGAAAATCTGCTTTTGATTTTGTTGATTTTCTGGTGAATACCAAAACAAAATTTTGGCAGGTTCTTCCGTTGAATCCCACGGGGTACGGAAATTCACCCTATCAGGGTCTCTCCGCAAGCGCCGGAAATCCTTTGTTCATTTCTTTGGATGACTTGATCTCACTTGGCTTATTATCTCAAAAAGACCTCTCGCATCGCCCCCGTTTTTCCAGGACAAAAGTAGATTTTGGAACCGTGATCCCCTGGAAAACAGAAAAACTACATCAGTCCTTTTTAAACTTTCAAAGGATGCAGCCGGTCGATCTGGTAAGCCATTTCAAGAGTTTTTGTAGAAAAAATAAAAGCTGGCTTGATGATTTTGCACTTTTTATGGCCATTAAAATTCAGCAGGACTTGAGAGCCTGGGATACCTGGCCGGATGAATTGCGTTTTCGTGAACCAGCCGGGTTAAAGAAATTTCGTAAAGAATATAACGATCAGATTGAAGAGCAAAAATTCCTGCAATTTCTCTTCTTTACACAATGGAGGCAATTAAAGACCTACGCAAATCAAAAAGGAGTCCAGATCATCGGGGATATTCCAATCTTTGTGGGTTATGATTGTTCTGATACGTGGACAAACCCGGGATTATTCCACTTTGATAAAGAATTCAAGCCAACCGTGGTAGCCGGCGTTCCTCCGGATTTTTTCTCAAAAACCGGGCAGTTATGGGGAAATCCCCTTTACGACTGGAAAAAACATCAAGAGAGCGGATATGCCTGGTGGATCGAGAGGATCAAACAGACCTTAAACCTGGTAGATATCATCCGCCTGGATCATTTCAGAGGTTTCGCCGGGTATTATGAGATACCCGCCGGTTCCAAAACCGCTGAATTTGGCAAATGGGTTAAAGGACCCGGCAAAGATTTGTTTGATGCACTCTACCAGCGTTTCGGCGACCTGCCGTTCATTGCTGAAGACCTGGGGGTGATGACGCCTGATGTGATAGAACTGCGCGAACGGTACAACTTACCCGGTATGAAAATCGTCCAATTCGGCTTCAATCCAAATCCGGAAAAAGATTTCCTCCCGCATAACTTCGATCACAATGCAATTGCATACACTGGTACGCACGATAATTCAACTATAGCCGGTTGGTTCCAATCGGTACCCCAGACCGCTCGTGATCGTTTCCTGGCTTATGCAGGCAGAACAAAAGAAACTGTTTCTCATGCCATGATACGGATTCTCTGGCAATCGGTTGCCCTTTTCGCGATCACACCCATGCAGGATCTGTTGGGTTTGGGTGATGAGGCCAGGATGAATTTTCCAGGAACGCTGGGGGGAAACTGGGAATGGAAACTTGAAAAGAAATGGAACACGAAGAAACTAACAAAGTGGTTGCTGGAAATCAACCAACTTTATGATCGAGAGTGATCGTGCGGTTTTCCCAACAGGAATGCCAGCAGAATACCTGCTATCACAAAAAGGCCGCCGATCAGGTCATACGTGCCAGGTTTTTCTCCCAGGAACATCCAGGCTAACAGGATAGATCCCACAGGTTCACCTAACAAAGCGATGGAAGCGTAGACTGCATCCATTCGACGTACAGCCGCATTAAAAAGCGTATGTCCGATGACCTGTGGGATCAATCCTAATAGGAAGATCCAGGATAAACCTGATATCCAATCATTCGAATAGCTGCCAAGATCAGGAAGAGCGAAGAGAGCTGCCACAACAGCCGCAATCCCATATACCAAAAGAACATAGCTTCTAAGAGGAATTTGATCACGAATACTGCGCCCCACCATGGTATAAGCGGCCGCCATCCATGCCCCACCCAGAGCTAAAATATTGCCAAGCACGCTTTGCATATTGATCACTTCAATTTGAAGCCGGATTGAAGGTCCCATAAATAAGACCATGATTCCCAGCATGGCTATCGCCAATCCAAGCACCACATTTTTTGCAATCTTTTCTTTGAGAAAGATGGGGGAAAAAAGAGCAACCCAGATGGGAGTAGTTGTCACCAGGATCACTGAACTGGCGATGCTGGTCAATTCCAACGATTTTATCCAAAGCAAAAAATGAATCCCAAGAAACAAACCTGCCAGGATGATGCGGAAGCGCTTGCTGCTGTCAAGAGCTGCAAACTCACGCAGAGCAGTTTTTCCTCCAAAAGGTGCAATAATTAACGCAGCGACAACCAAACGACCCGCCGCGATCACGTTTGAAGGAAAGAATTCCTGAGCATTCCGTATGAATATTGAAGCGGTAGAGACCGCAAGGATTCCAATCAGAAGTGTTAACCCTGGTTTATTAAGAGTTTTCATATATTCCTGTATAATAAATTGGACTATATTTATCCAAAATAAAATATACAATTAAATAAAAGGAGGAAAAGATGAGTTTTATTTTACCTGAACTTCCCTATACGTACGATGCACTGGAACCATCTATGGATGCGCAAACCACCGAGATCCACCACGACAAGCATCATGCAGCCTACACAAACAACCTGAATACAGCCCTTGAGAAATACCCTGAGTATTTTGAAAAAACCATCGAAGCCATTCTAGCTAATCTCAACGCGATCCCAGAAGAAATCCGAACCGCTGTTCGCAATAACGGCGGCGGCTATTATCACCACAACCTCTGGTGGACAGAACTCTCTCCCAATGCAGGCGGTGAACCAACCGGAAAGATTGCGGACGCAATTAAAAAGGATTTTGGAAATTTTGTTGCCGTAAAGGAACAAATGAATGCCGCGGCGATGGGGCGTTTTGGCAGCGGATGGGCTTGGTTAAGCAAGCGCAGTGATAAAACACTGATCATCCAATCCACTCCAAACCAAGATTCTCCCCTTTCCCAAGGATTATTTCCACTATTAGGGATTGATGTTTGGGAACATGCGTATTATCTGAAATACCAGAACAGACGCAAGGATTTCGTGGATGCATTCTGGAATGTCGTAAACTGGAATGAAGTGGAACGTCGGTTTATAGAAGGGGTTATGCCCGAATAATTTTTCCGGAAGGAGTAGAGCAATCTACTCCCCCATTTTTTTTGCATTCTCCGCAAACCAGGCTGCCCCGATGATGCCTGCCAGGTTGAGGTGCTCGGCAGGGAAAAGCTGTGCTTTTACTTGAAGATGGGGAAAGAATTTATCATGATATTTACTCGCGCCACCACCGATGATGAGTACATCCGGGCTGAACAGGAATTCCAATTGATCGAGGTATTCCTGCAGCAATTCTGACCATTCCTTCCAATGCAAATCCCTTTTTTGCCTGACCGCATCCGATGCTCTTTTTTCGGCACTTTTTCCTCTGATCTGCAAGTGACCCAACTCCGTATTTGGAAGCAGTTCTCCATGTACAAACACGGCCGTCCCAATCCCAGTCCCCAGGGTTAGGACAATAACAATTTCCTTTTGAAAAGGTCTGCCAGCACCAAAGCGCATTTCAGCGATCCCGGCTGCATCCGCATCATTGATTGAATATGCCTTCAAGCCAGTCTTTTGAAAAACCTGTTCATTGATATTGATTCCTATCCATTTCTTGCTGATATTAGCCGCACTCAGGGCAGTACCGTTCTTCACAATCGCCGGGAAACCAATACCTATAATCCCGGCCCATTGCAGGTCGCGCACAAATTCAGCGATCAGATCCATGATCTTTTCGGGTTTTATTTTTCCTTCAGTCGGATAGCGTTTCCTTTCGCTGACCAGCATTCCTTTTCTGGTATCCACCAGCGCACCTTTGATACCTGTCCCGCCCACATCGATCCCCAGCACTTTAGCCATTTTTTCTCCTATGGACAAGCATTCGATTGATGTTCGCTATAACTCTCAGCAAAAACATGGTATCCACTTTCATCACAGGCAGAACGAAAATAGAAATAATCTGTCTGTAGTGGAAAAGCCACTGCGATCAAGCTATCGATACTCACAGAACAAATCGGGGTAGGCGGCAATCCGTTGTATCTATATGTATTATACGGAGAATCAACTTCAAGGTCAGCACTGGTCAGGGGCGTTTTCCACCATGTTTGAGTTTGTTCATCCCAGCCAAGCGCGTACTGCACGGTAGGATCGCTCTGCAATGGCATGTTCACCAACAAACGGTTGAGGAATACCGATGCGATGGTGGTTTTTTCATCAGGCTGGATTGCTTCCCGCTCCACCAGGGATGCCAGTGTGATGGCCTGGTACGGTGCCAATCCCTGTTGTGCAAAGGCATTGATCACCTCAGGCGTAAATTGTGCAGCAGTTTGGTCAACCAGGTACTGGAGAAAATCCAGCGCGCTGGAATCCCTCATAATTTCATATTCACCAGCCAGAATTAACCCTTCCAAATTGTGAGCATCCTGGAAAATTCCCGGCAGGGTCAGCCCCTCTTTTGATTCGACAAGGAAAAGTAGATCGTCGGATGTAAAATTCAGTCCCGAAGTGGGGATGAGTTTGGCTATCTCTGATAAACGCATGCCAGGCAGGATCACAAAACGGACATCCTCGGGGGTAGGATCAATCATAGCCGCTGCTATATCCACCGGGGCTTGCGCAGCGGAGAAAAAATATGTTCCACTCTGTAAAATGCGATCATACCCTTTGTAGATCAGGTAATTAAGAAAAATTTTCTCATCCGGGATAAATCCGGCTTCGGCAAGCTTCAAACTGATCTGACTGGCTGTATCACCTGGAAGAACCTGGAATTCTTGTGGTTCCTGTGCTCCCTCTGCCATCGGATTGGTGAGCTTATCGTGTCGGATGAAAAGAACCACAGCCAGCCGGCTGGTTTGGCTCAAACTCAATCCTGCAACCGGTTCACCGAATAAACTAGCCGTTTGAGAAGGAAAATAGTTAAAAAATAAAAATAAACCAAAAAGAACAATGATTCCCAGTAGAAATACTCCAAAGATCACATTTCGTTTTTGCATTGGTTAATCACCCTCTTCCATGAGCGAATCAATATAAGATTGCAATAGAATACAGGCTGCCACATCATCAAGATGGCCCTGGCGTTCTTTTCGTTTCATGCCCATTGCGCGTCGCGATTGCTGTGCTGCTTTGGTAGTACCCATCTCATCCCAGTATTCCAGCGGGATATCCATGATCCCATGAATTGCATCTCCCAGGCGCTGCGCTTTGCGGCCTGAAAAAGTAATCTCTCCATTCTCATCCCGGCTGATTCCGATAATGATCTTCCCAATTTCATATTCTGTGCATATTTTTATGATTGAACGAGCGCTCTCCTGATATGACACGTTTTTTATGACACTCAGAGGTCGCGAGATTGTACCGGTTGGATCAGAAATGGAGATTCCAATGCGTTTTTCACCCGGGTCAACACCCATCAATCGTTTCCATTCCTTGCGTTTTTCCATATTCATTTCTGGCATTATACATTACTTGAAGCGCTGGAAAAAATTTCTTGCTCGATGATTAGCATGATTTGATATTTATAATAACTCCATCGATATTGGTTATTTTCCATCAGTTTTACTATAATTAGGCTATGAATAAAAAAGGTTCCAATATATGAAAAAAGCTTTGTTAATCTTTTTGCTCTTTTTCCTCCTGCAAGCCTGCAACTTTCCATTATTCCAAAGCAGTTCTTTTGAGGATGAAGTTGCCACTCAAGCTGCGTACGCTTTCACACAAACGGCGCAGCAGAGCCAGTACCTTGCCACCAGTACCACGGTAACACCCGCTGCAGCCAGCGCAACGGTTACTCCCACCAGCGCGATGGATAATCCCAAAACCCATTTGGGCAGTCCCGTCTGGCAGGATGCAATAATCAGCGGAAACAGTTTCGGGTTGGGGACTGACGTAGAGCAAATCAACGGCACGGATGCATCAGTTTGGATTGAGGACGGAAGTTTTAATATGTACCGGTCCTCCGCTTCGGGTGGATATATCTGGTATTGCGCATACCCCAATATCGCTGATTTTTATCTCGAAGCAAAGTTCGAAACCCAGAATTGCAATGGCACGGATGAATACGGTTTGACCTTCCGGAAACCTGATTTTGGTGACAAATCAGGATATTACTTCGCAGTTACCTGTGAAGGAAAATTTAATTTAATACGTTGGACGAACAGCGGATCTACCTTCCTTGGAGATTGGACTGCAAGTGATGCCCTTACAAAAGGACCTGACGCTGTAAACACACTGGGTGTGTGGGCGGAGGGGAACAAGATCAAGCTCTTTATCAACGATACCTTCGCGGCAGAGTTCGATGATGATGCCGGTTTGGCATCGGGATATTTCGGCTTGTTCAGCAATTCCAAACAATCTGCGGGAATGCTTATTAAAATGGATGAAATTTCCTATTGGAATCTGCCGTAAAAAAGATAAATCCAGGTCAGAAAAGCACGTCAGTCTTCTTATCGCAAAAAAAGTTGAAGCTGTCGAATATTAATCGAATACTTATTTTCCTGATAGGATTAAGGGGATGAACAATCTGCCTTTCAGCGTTCAACAGCAAGCAGTTCTTGATACAGAAATCAACACTCACGTCTTTCTGGAAGGTCCCTTTAAGAGCGGGAAGACCACAGTTGGGGTGGCGCGCTTAATGAGCGCAGCAGCGCAGTCTGACCCTACCCATCAAATCCTGGTCCTGACACCCCAGCGATCGCTGGCAAACCCCTACCGGAATGGGATCCGCAATCCAAATTTCCCACCAGGAGTGCTGCCAACCTTATCCACGCTGGCTGGGCTTTCTCGCCAATTCATCCGGTTATATTGGCCACAAATTGGCGAAAAATGCGGCTTTCGCAGACCCAGCATGCTGCCGACCTTCTTGAGCATGGAAACCGCCCAATACTTCCTGCGACAAATCTGCCAACCTTTTCTCGCCAAGGGATACTTCCTTGAAATTCATATTGATCCCACGCGGCTCTTCAGTCAAATTCTAGACACCATGAACAAAGCCGCGCTGGTCGGCTACCCGCTTGATGAAACAGCACAGCGTTTGAAAGAAGCGTGGAGCGGAGAAGCGATCAGAGAAAAACACTATGAACAAACACAGGAATGCGCTCTGGCATTGCGTGCTTTTTGTTTGGAAAATAATTTACTGGATTTCTCACTGCAGGTAGAAGTGTTTCGTGATTGCATTTTAAATGATACAGCTCTAAAAAAGAATTTCTTCCAGAATTTCCATTTTCTCATCGTGGATAATCTGGAAGAAGATGTTCCGGTTCTGCATGATCTGATCCTGGCACTGGCAGAAGATATACCTTCCATGCTGCTCATCAAAGACAGCAATGCCGGATTTCGCTCCTTCTTAGGAGCCGATCCGACCAGCGCAGAACGGCTGAAGCATATTTGCCACCACGTTTTTGAATTTTCCGAACAATTCAAGCTTTCAGCTAACGTTCATGCGTTCAACCTTTCTTTATCCAATTGCATTGTACGAAAAAATACAACCAATCCTCCCGTCGAAGCTCTGCAGGCTTATTCGCTGCGCACCGTTCAATTCTATCCGGAGATGATTACAGATGTATGCCAGACGATCCACCAGCTTGTACACGAAGCGCATACCACACCTGGAGATATCGCTGTGCTTTCACCGTATCTGCCAGACTCGCTCAAATTCTCGCTTTCCCAAAAGCTGCTGGAACTGGATATCCCATTCCTCTCCTCGCGCCCATCGCGCACTCTTGCCGAAGAACCCATCACTCGTGCGGTTCTTGCCTTCGCCAAAGCTGCTCACCCGCAGTGGAAATTGGAGATCACCGGTGAGGAACTGCGCCACGCCAGCATGTCCTTCTTCCCCACCTGCGATATCATCCGCGCCAGTCTGTTGGCACAAAACACGTTGAAAACGGGAAGTAAATTGGAGCATTTCTATGCTATCCCCTTGTTCACGCGCGAACGCATCACCAATGAAATAGGCATCCAATTTGATGCGGTTCTGGATTGGATTGAAGAATATCAAAAGAATGAATCGCTGCCTCTGGATATTTTCCTCTCCCGGTTGTTCGGGGAGCTGCTTTCACAACCCGGGTTCGGGCTGCACGATAATATCGATAATGCCGCCTTGCTGACCAGTCTGATCCAATCCATGCGCGATTTTCGCCTGATGTTCAATTCCCTGGCAGAAGAACTGCATACGGATGTCAGTAAAATGTATATCGAGACTTTACAGGCCGGATTGCTCCCTTCAATCCATTCCACACCTGCAGCGGAAGCCAATGCGGTGATCATTTCGCCGGCTTTCACTTTCTTGATGAAAAATACCTCGGTCAAATATCAATTCTGGCTGGATATCGGCAATATCGGCTGGTGGGAACGATTGGACCAACCCCTCACCCATCCCTATGTGCTCAACCGCAACTGGCAAAGAGAAAAACGCTGGACCGATGTAGAAGAATTTCAGGCAAACCAATCCGCATTGGCACGCCTGGTTCAGGGATTGCTAGATCGCTGCGAAGAACATGTTTACCTGTATGTCGCCGGATTGAATCAGGCCGGGATCAATCAAAGCAGCCCATTATTAAGCGGCATGCAGTTATTCTTAAAAAGAATATATAGGATGAGAACCCATGAGTGAATTCATCCCACGCCCGGCCCAAACAGAAATTTTACGCTACACTCACGGCAAGATGGGAATTGCCGCCGTTCCCGGAAGCGGGAAGACCCATACTCTATCTTATCTGGCAGCCACCTTGATCGCTTCGGATAAGATCAAAGAGGGTCAGGAAGTCTTGGTTGTAACACTGGTCAATTCGGCAGTGCAGAACTTTTCAAAACGCATCGCCGGTTTCATCCGCCAGTACCAATTGCTCGAAAACATCGGCTACCGCGTGCGCACCCTGCATGGATTGGCACATGATATTGTGCGCGAACGACCGGACCTGGCAGGGCTGGAAAATAACTTTCAGATCCTGGACGAACGCGCCAGCAGTGATTTGCTCGATCAAATCGTGACAACCTGGCAGCGCAACAACCCATCTTTCCTGGAAACCTACACCAATCCGGATTCACTGGATAATATGCAGTATCTAGGCACGAACTGGAAACTGACCCTGCTTTCCATGGCAGCCAGCTTCATCCACCAGGCCAAAGATATGGAATTAACCCCCGACCAGATTGATGCACGCATTGCTCAGAAGCGAGAAGAGGAGAACCTGCTGCGCTTTGGTGTGGAGGTCTATCGAGATTACCAGAATGCCTTGAGCTATCAGGCTGCGATCGATTTTCAAGACCTGATCCGCCTGGCATATCACATCTTGAAGATAGACAACGCTTACCTACAGAGGCTGCAGGAACGCTGGCCGTATATTTTGGAGGATGAAGCGCAGGATTCCTCTTCCCTGCAGGAAAAGATCCTGCGCTTGTTGTGTGGGGAAACGGGGAATTGGGTGCGTGTGGGGGACCCGAACCAGGCTATCTTTGAAACTTTTACCACAGCAGACCCGCAATACCTTTTAGATTTTCTGAAGGAGAAAGGGGTTCAAGCATATGACCTGCCGGATTCGGGCCGGTCAACACCAAGCATCATCCGGCTCGCCAATCATTTGATCGAATGGAACCAAACGCAGCCGAGCCCGGAACTGCTCGGCGCTCTGGTTCCACCCTTCATCCAACCTACCAAAGCGGATGACCCACAGCCCAATCCACCGGATGCCCCGGAAAAAATTTTCCTGTTCGATAAAAAGCTCACCCCCGAAAAAGAAGAGGAGCTGGTTGTGCAATCCGTATCACGCTGGTTGGAGGAAAACCCGAACCAGACCGTAGCGATCCTGGTAACACGCAACGATAAAGGTGCCAGCCTGGTACAAAAATTAAAGGATAAGCATATTCGTACGGTCGAGCTCCTGCAGACCAGTTTTGCTACACGCAAAACTGCCAAGAAATTGGCAAATCTGCTGTCTTTCTTCGCCGATCCGGTCAGTTCTAAAAAGCTCAGTGTAGCATTCGAATCGATCTATGAAGACCAATTTGAAGAACCCGAGCAAAAGCCAGCTTTCCGCTCTTTCTGTACCGATCTCAAAAAACAAAATTTGCTGGAAGATTTTCTTTTTAGGTCTGAAGGGTTTGCGCAGGATGACGATCAGGAAAACGATCATCTCCCGGTGCAGGAAACCTTTCGTCAATTTGTCGATCTACTGAGAGAAAATCAAGCCGCTGCACTGCTGCCCATCAACCAGTTTCTGCTGACGCTTTCCATGCATCTTTTCACAGATGCGCATGAATTGGCGCTAACCTACAAGCTGGCCGAGATGATGGAATGGGCTGCGAAAACGAATCCCTCCTTCACTCTCAACGACTGCGCCGCGGAGCTGGATAAGGTATATCACAACCGGCTGCGCATCAACGGTTTTTCAGAAGAAGAGCTGGAATTTGATCCCGACCGGCATAAAGGAGAAGTGGTGGTCGCCACCATTCACAAAGCCAAGGGATTGGAATGGGACCGCGTGTATATCGTCTCAGCCAATAACTATGATTTCCCCTGCAATCAGCAGTATGATCAATATATCTCGGAGCGGTATTTCATCCGGGATCATCTGAACCTGGAAGCAGAGCTACTAGAATCCTTAAAAGCTCTGGGCAGCCATAAAACGATCCGGGAAGGGGAACCGACCCGCCAGGCACGCATCAGCTACAGCGCGGAACGACTGCGCCTGCTGTACGTGGGTATCACGCGTGCCCGCAAGGAACTGGTGATCACCTGGAATGAAGGGAAATATAATAATTGCGTGATGGCAATTCCATTCGTGGAATTAAACGCCTTTTGGGAGCAGTATTATGCCGCACATGTCTGATTTTCGCTTCAGTTCACAATCCCTACAGGATTATTTGGAATGCCAGCGCAGGTTTGAGCTGCGCTATATTCAAAAACTGGATTGGCCGGCCGAGGAAAGCAGCCCCTACCTAGCTTTTGAGCAATACCGCCAGAAGGGAAACCTATTTCACGCGTGTGTTGACCAGTATTTCCACCACGTTGCACCTCAAGCGATCGAAAAACAAATCATGGATGATGATCTGCAGCAATGGTGGGAGAATTTTCTCCAATTCATCGCAACCAAGGATTTCATTTTTTCTACCTCTGAAATTCTTTTTCAAACCAGCTTGGAAGAACACGTACTGGTCGCAAAATTCGATCTGCTGGTGACGCAAGCGAACGGCAATTTCACCATTTACGATTGGAAAACCACCGCCGGAGAGAGTAAACCAAAACACAGTGTACTGGCTGAAAAAATGCAGACCAGGATCTATCCCTACGTGTTGTGCAGATCAACCACCCCGGGCAGCGCAAGCCTGGCTATGCAACCCGCTCGAGTTGAATTGGTCTACTGGTTCCCACAATTCCCCTCCCAACCTGAGAGTTTCCCCTATTCCTCAACCCAGATGCAGGATGACAAGAAAATGATCGCCAGTTTGATGAAAGAGATCGACCAAAAAGCAGCTGGTGATTTTCCAAAAACAGAGGATGAAAAACGCTGCCGCTTTTGTGTGTATCGTTCTTATTGCGGTCGTGGTAAGCAAGCCGCGAATATTTTCACTAGCGAAACAGAATTTGATTTTGATCTAAGCGATCTAGACTTGGATCTTGAAAAAGTCGAGGAAATATCCTATTGAGCAAACGTTGGATAGAACCCGAACCAATTGTCATTCCTGACAGCCTGCAAGCTTTCTATGATGTTTCTCCTTATCTGGCAGAAGTATTGGCAAAAAAAGGGATCATCGACGAAGCGAGCGCGATCCCATTCCTGGATTATACAAAATACACTCCCACTGACCCATCCGAATTGCCCGGTGTGGATAAAGCGGCTGCGCGCATTCGGAGTGCGATCAACGGAAAAAAATGCATCGGCATTTGGGGGGATTTTGATGTGGACGGGCAAACCTCCACAGCATTATTGGTTAGCTTTTTCCGCAATCTGGGTATTCCGGTCCAATATCACATCCCCATCCGCAGTGAAGAATCGCATGGAATTCTCAAACAGCCGCTGCAGGATTTTCTCGCCCACGGGATTGATCTGCTGATCACCTGCGATACCGGAATTTCTGCACATACGGCGCTAAACTTCGCAACGCAAAATGGAGTGGATGTGATCCTGACCGACCACCACACTCCTCCGCAAGTATTGCCGGATGTTTTCGCTGTCATCAATCCGCACTTCGTTGCTGCCGAGCATGCATATTCCGCTCTAAGTGGGGTTGGCACAGCCTACATCCTCACCCGCCGCCTAGCCGCGGAATTGAACATTCTCAGTTCATGGGAAAAAACCTGCCTGGACCTGGTCGCCATGGGTACCATCGCGGATGTGGCTCCACTGGTGAAGGAAAACCGTTATATGGTGCAGTATGGTCTGGAACTGATGCGTAAAAATGCGCGCCTGGGAATTCAGGAACTGCTGGCTGCCGCCGGGACAGCGGTTGAAGCGCTGGATGAACAGGATGTGAGCTTCACGATCGCGCCGCGCTTGAACGCTCTCGGACGACTGGGCGACGCCAATCCGATCGTGGAATTCCTTCTCACAGACGAACTATCATCTGCCAGACGGACAGCCACAGAATTAGAAGGGCTGAATAACCAGCGTAAAATGCTGGTAAATCAGGTTTATCAGGCTGCAGCCGCCCAAATTGAACAGGACTCTGGCTTTGACAAGAAAAATATCATTATTCTTTCCAACCCTAACTGGCCGGCTGGAATCCTGGGCATTGTGGCAAACCATCTGACGGATTATTACGGCAAACCGGCCATCCTGCTCACTTCAGATTTGAGCGGGAATCTAAAAGGGTCTGCACGTTCCATTGAAGGCATCAACATCACCAATCTGCTTAAAGCCAACGAACAGCTTCTTCTTTCCTATGGCGGGCATGCCATGGCAGCCGGTCTGGCGATGAAAAGAGAAAACCTGGAGTTGTTCATTCAAAGTATGCATGCCAGCATTGCTTCCATTGTGAATATTCAGCAGATTGAAGCCTCTCTTTCCATTGATGCCTATCTACCTCTCGAAAATATCAATGAGCCTTTCATGCAGGTCATGGATAAACTGGCGCCTTTTGGAGCCGGCAACCCAAGCCCAATTTTTCTGGCGGAACATTTGCATGTGGTCAATGCCAGGTATCTGGATCGCGATAAGATCCACCGTTCCATTCAAGTTGCGGGGGCTGATGGTCAATCGTATGAAGTGAAATGGTGGCATGCTTTTGATACTCCCCTTCCATCCGAAGAAATCAACCTGGCTTACAGCATCCGCCGCAGCACTTTTCGTGGAGAGGAAAAGATCGAAATTGAATGGGTTGATGCACACAAGGCTGTTCCAGAAATCCTTCCCGCCCCGATTCCCAAACCGGAGACTGTGATCTATGACTTCCGCTTTTCTAAAGCGCGCATGGATGATCTGCATTCTTTTATCCGTACCTACCAGCCTGTTTGTTGGGGAGAAAATCTCTCAGGAATTGAGGAATCCATTTACAACCGCCTTGACATTCCTGAGCATGCCGTACTGGCTTTACTGCACATGCCGCCCAGTGCAGCAGTACTGCGGCACATCTTGAAACAGGTTCATCCTTCCGCTCTCGCACTCTTCAATCTCCCCGAAAAACCGGTGAACCTAAAACAATTCTTACAGACCATCCTGGGCATGCTCAAATATGCCATGCGGGAGAAAGAGGGCAAAATATCACTGAACCTGTACGCCGCTCTTACCGGATTGACCACTGAAATAATTGACCTGGGTTTATCCTTCCTTGAAGCGGATGGGCAGATCACCATCCGTCAGCTCAGTGAAGATGAAAGGATCATCGCAAAAGGGATTCAAGCAGCAGATCCGGCTGCTCGAGGGAACTATCAGGAAAAGCTGATCAACGCTTTCAAGCGAGTGCAGGCTTTCCGACGTTTTCTGTTACGGCTTCCCCCCGAAAGGATCATCGCGGAATACGATACGGATGCGGAGGATAATTAATACCATTCTTATCCAATCTATTGGTATAATGCGCGCAAATGAGTACGATCAGTAGAAGAGATTTTCTTAAAAGAATGGGTGCCGGAGCGGTTAGCCTGGTATTGACAGGCCAATCAGGAAAGTTAAATTTCCTATCCTCTCCACAGTTGGGCAGAGTCACCAAAGAATCCATCAGTGTGTATCAGGATGCCAGCGAAACCAGCTCCATTCTTTTCCAGCGCTATCGCGATGAGATCCTGCATATTTATGAAGAGGTCACCTCTCCGGATGGTCCCGGTTATAATCCGGTCTGGTATCGCATTTGGGGTGGTTATGTGCACAGCGGATTCGTGCAGAAGGTAAAATATCAGCTCAATACGCTGATTGATGAGTTCCCCAGCCAGGGGCATCTGATGGAAGTAACCGTTCCTTTCTCCGATACCTACCGTCATCGGGCAAATGAAGACTGGGAGAAGTTTTACCGGTTATATTACAGTTCCACACATTGGGTCTTCAGCGCCAAAGCAGGTCCGGATGGTATGCCGTGGTATGAGATCAGGGATAGCTTGGTAGACCTTTCCTATTACGTCCCTGTTGAACACCTGCGGCCTGTTACTGCGGATGAATTAACCCCCATTCATGCTGAGGTTGCACCGAGTTTGAAAAGAATTGAAATATCCATTGATTTTCAGAAGTTAATGGCATATGAAGGCGATCAATTAATCAAAGAAATGCAGGTTTCTACAGGTGTACCTTATCTCAGCAGCGCTCCAAATGCCATTCCGACCGACACACCGCGCGGAAATTTCAAGATCCACGCCAAACGCCCCAGCGTGCACATGGGGGATGGAACCCTGCGCTCCGATGCAGAAGCCTATGAACTACCCGGCGTTCCCTGGGTATCTTATTTCGAAAGCTCCACCGGTGTTGCCATTCACGGCACCTACTGGCATCATAATTTTGGCATGACTATGAGCCACGGCTGTATTAATATGCAGTCGGAGGATGCTAAATGGATTTACCGCTGGACAAACATTCCGGATGATGGGAACAGCGAAAATTACCGCACACCGGTGCTTGTTTATTAGATTTCACTCTAGGGTAAAATGCAGAACAAACCAGCCTACAGTGTAGGATCCAATTGTCAGTCCTCAACACGATGAAAGGTCATTGCTTTGCGACCTATTCAGAAATCGATTCAGAAATGGAGAGATTCCTCAGTCGCTACGCTCCACCGGAATGACGTTGAGGAAAAGACGGTAGAGCAGTTTACCATTACCACTACTCCCCACGTCATGTTGAGCGTCAGCGAAACATCTCTCCATGACTAGAATGAACCAGCCCAC